>ENA-OQLB01000132-OQLB01000132.1-human-gut-metagenome-genome-assembly--contig:-NODE-132-length-42751-cov-5.616836_pt1 | contig 42751 bp, 51 predicted proteins | sample MGYA00242656_ERZ504813 | MGnify/ENA primary metagenome ERZ504813 (study PRJEB26092, sample SAMD00036388) | human gut metagenome | host: Homo sapiens | study: EMG produced TPA metagenomics assembly of... | reverse complement strand
TTCAGAGCCAACCTCCAAAATGCTACGCATTTCGTCGGTGTGGCGTATCCGCCAAATAAAATTTCAAAAACAGTCTTAAAAATGCAAGCATTTTATACCTGTTTTTTGAATTTGCTTGGCTCTGAACAGTTACAAATCAAGAAAAAACAGATTGGAAGAGTGAAATGAAAAAGAAAACAGGATACTTTTTTCTCAAGTTTTTTATACGGGCAACCATAGGAATGGCGTTGATTTTTATAATAAACAAATATGTTCTTCCAGCAGATTCTTCAATTAATGTCGGTTTGAATCCGATGACCTTTTTGACATCCGGAACCCTTGGAATTCCTGGGGTTTGTCTTCTTTATAGCATTACATGGTATCAATTTTTGTGAGTTTTTTACAAAAACATTATATTTTTAATTTTGGTATGGACAAAACAGAAGTGCCCGTATATAATCTCACTTACCAACAGAAAATCATCTGTTGCAGCATCAGTGAATTGGGGAATTACTGATGTATCTTTTGCATCGAAGCGTTGGACCTTCGGTACAATTTCTTTATTCAGGCTGTATGATCGCAGCAAAGTTTCGAATTATGACAATTGAGCAAAGAGCAGTAAGAGGAACTGCTGAGAATTTTGTGATTTGTGATACACAAAAGAGTTATTCAGAAAATCTGTTCAGAAGATTATCTGAGAAATTATCCGGTTATTTTCAGTTTCATGTATTTCATGATATTGAGAATCTGAAAATAGCAGCCAAGAGTATGCAGGTAAATATTCTGCTGATCGGAGAAGAGTATGGAAAAGAAGACCGGGATGAGATTCCGGCAAGACAGAAGTATCTTCTGATCGGCGAGAAGATTCCGAACGAGAGAAGTCCCACAGAGATTCCATTCTTCCGGTATCAAAGTGTCAGCAGTATGCTGGAACTTTTACTTCAGGAAAAAGATCAGGAAAATTCAGAAGTACAGACGCATCAAATCCAACTTGTCTCAGACAGATCGCAGACGGTGAAAGCAAATGTAAATGGTCTGATCGGGATCTATTCACCGGTTCATCGAATCGGGAAGACAAGGTTTGCCATGCGTATGGGACGAGTTCTTTCAGAATCGATTCCTACGTTGTATCTGAATCTGGAAGGGTATTCAGGATTAAATTATTACCTGCCGGAAGAATCCGGAATGAATCTTGGAGATCTGCTGTATTACATGAAGCAGGAAGTATCAATCCGGTATGGAAGATCAGTACTTTGATCAGCCATATGAATGGGGTGGATTATATCGCACCGATCCGGGCAGAACAAGATTTCAGAGAAGTGACAAAAGAAGAATGGAATCAACTTTTGGATCTGATTCTGGAGAAGAGTATTTACAAAGTGATCATTCTTGATCTTGGAGATACGGTAGACGGTCTGTATGATCTGTTAGGAAGATGCAGTAAAGTTTATACGCCTTACATTGAGGAAGGTGCAGCAAAAGCAAAACTCAATCAGTATGAAGAGAATCTTAGATCAGCAGGATATGGCGAGATTCTTAAGAAGACGGTAAGACGCAGAATGGGAAAGCCAAGAAATCCTGTTGCTTTAGAAGCATCTGCAAGTAAAATTACAGAATTTCCGGACAGAGAAAGGAAGTCGTAAGGATGATTAGAAAAGAGCAGCTGTATGAACAGATCCTGGAACAAATCGATCTTACGAAGGAGACGGATGATGAAGAACTGCAGGAGCTGATCCGCACAGTATTGGACGAGGCAGCAGATGAAGAATATATTTCGTTGAGTGATAAGATCAGAATCGGGCGTGAGTTATTCAACTCTTTTCGTAAACTGGATGTTCTGCAGGAGCTTCTTGAAGATGATTCGATTACAGAGATTATGGTAAATGGAATCGACCATATCTTTTATGAGAAAGAAGGAAGAATTTTCCGGTCTAAGAAGTGTTTTTTGTCTCAGGAGAGATTACTGGATGTGATTCAACAGATTGTAGGTGAATCGAACCGTTATGTAAATGAGGCCTCTCCGATTGTGGATGCAAGGCTGAAGGATGGATCTCGAGTAAATGTTGTATTGAATCCGGTTGCTGTGAATGGACCAATCCTTACAATCCGAAAGTTTCCATCGGAAGCAATTACGATGGAAGAGCTGATCCGTATAGGCAGCGTAACTGATGATGCCGCTAACTTTTTAAAAAAGCTGGTAGCAGCAAAATATAATATTTTTGTCAGTGGTGGAACAGGAGCAGGAAAGACAACTTTCCTGAATGCGTTGTCGAACTATATACCAAAAGGAGAACGCCTGATCACGATCGAGGATAATGCAGAGTTACAGATTCAAGGAGTTCAGAATCTGGTGCGCTTAGAAGCACGCGGACCGAATGCAGAAGGAGAAGGGGCTGTAACCATCAGAGATTTGATTAAGTCAGCACTTCGTATGAGACCGGATCGAATTGTTGTAGGAGAAGTCAGAGGAGAAGAGACAGTAGATATGATATCTTCAGCAATGTTGAATGGTCACAGTGTTCAATGTCAACAGGACATGCCAATAATCCAACAGATATGTTACACAGACTGGAAACAATGATGCTGATGGGGATTGATCTTCCGTTACAGGCAATTCAAAGACAAGTTGCATCGGCACTTGATATTATCATTCATCTTGGAAGACTTCGAGATAAGACAAGAAAGGTTTTGCAGATTGTAGAAGTGGAAGGTTATGAAGATGGAAGGATCCAGACAAAGGTTCTTTATGAATTTAAGGAGGAGGGGATGAAGAATGGAAAGATACAGGGATGCCTTATGAAGAAAAATGAAATCACGAATAAAGAAAAACTCCTGGCTGCAGGATATCACACCATCTGAATATACTGTCGGAATCATAAAATGTACGGTGAGATTTCTTCTGATTTTGTATTTGTTTTATGAATCGATACTTCCGGCAATTCTCCTGTTCCCGTTATGGTTCTTATACATGAAGGAGTGGATGGAAGAGAAAGCAACCGGAAAAGAACAGGAATTCAGGAGGCAGTTCAGAGATAGTATCCAGACAATGGCAGGGGCACTTAAGGCAGGATATTCTGTAGAGAATGCAATCAGGGAAACAAATCGTGATCTGATTGGAATGTATGATGCGAATACAAGGATTCGAAAAGAATATGGTCAGATGGTAAGGAAGCTGGATCTGAATCTGTCAGTTGTAACCGTATTGAATGAATTTGCGGCTGAAGTAAAGCAGGAGGATGTGACGAATTTTATTACAGTTTATGTAGCAGCTAAGGTCAGTGGTGGGGATTCAATTGCGATTATCAGAGATGCAGCCAGAACAATCGGAGAGAAGATCGATACAGAACGTGAGATACAGACCATGCTGGCTGCGAAAAAGCTGGAATTTGAAATCATGAGCGTAATCCCATTTATAATGATTCTCTACATGAAGATGACATTTGGTGAATTCTTAAGTGTCTTGTATGGTACATGGACCGGATGTATCGTAATGAGCATTTGTCTTGTGCTTTATCTTGGAGCATATAGGTTTGGAAGGAGGATTCTACAGATTGAGATTTAACAAGAAGTGGAAAAAAGTACTTCAGCCTGACAAAGGAAAATATGGAATCTATAAAAAGGCCGGAATCGTTCTTTTATTGTCAATCGTAATGTTTAGTGCAGTGTATGTCACAGATAATCATCGTCAATTAGCGCAGGATGAAAATGGAAACCGGATTTTGGAAAGAAAAGGACAGGGAGAAGGAAAAAAGACAGAAAAAATCCAGATGGAGACAGGCGAGTGGAAAGAGAAGATGAAGGTTCAGATTTCGGAAAAGAAGTATGCAAAAGAAGAGATTGGAGAACAGCTTTCTAAGGCGGCAGAAGAACTTCCGGCTCAGATCCTTGGTGAAAACAAAAGTCTGGATGAGGTCAGGTCAGACTGAATCTTATTATGGAAATTCCACATACGGGAATCAGCGTGTCATGGGAACTTGATAACTACGAGGTTATGAACAGCAGAGGTGTTTTAAAGCAGGAGAAGCTGACGGAAGAAGGAACACTCGTCAAATTAACCGCTGTCCTTCGATATGATGAGGAAAAAATGTCCTGTGAATTTTATGCACACCTGTTTTCCACACCGTTGTCAAAGAAGGAAGGTGTTCTGAAAAAGATATCCCAGGAAGTAGAAAAAGCAGATCAGGAACAGCGGGAAAAGGATTACCTGATATTGCCAGATCAGGTAGATGGAAGAAAATTATCCTGGAAGCCTGTGAAGGAAATGAGAGCATTTGGAATTCTTTTGCTTGGCGGAGTGATGATTGTATTCCAGTTTACAGCAGAGAAACAAAAGCAGAAAGAACAACGAAAGAAAGAAATCAGGCAGATGCAGTTTGATTATCCGCAGCTGATCAATAAATTCAGTCTGTATATAGGGGCAGGAATGACAGTGAGAAGAGCCTGGATCCAAATTGTAAAAGAATATGACAAAGAGAAACACTATCTTGGAGAAAGAACAGTGTATGAAGAGATGAGATATACAATGAATGAACTGAAGAATGGAAGACCGGAAAGTGAATGCTACGAGGCATTTGGAAGGAGGTGCGAAAGTCCGGTTTACCGAAAGTTCGGAATGCTTTTAAGTCAGAATTTAAGAAAAGGAACCAAGGGATTGACGAATCTGTTACAAAGAGAGGCGCAGGAAGCTTTTGAGGAACGGAAAAATATGGCAAAGAAACTTGGTGAGGAGGCAGGAACAAAGTTGATGATACCGTTGTTTCTTATGTTGCAGTCGTGTTCGTGATCGTGACTGTTCCAGCGTTTTTGACGATTCAGATTTGAGAAAAAGAGAGAAAAGAAGGAGAGATACAAGATGAGAAAATTATTGATAAGAAAAAATAAAGATAAGAAATATGTTGCTGCGATCACAACAATTGAACTGGTTTTAATTCTGGTTATATTAATTGCGCTTCTGCTGATTTTTAAAGAACAGTTGATTAGTTTGATCACTACGATTTTTGAGAAAGTGACATCAGAAAGCTCCGGCATATAGCATGCGGTCCGTAAAAGGCGAAATTACTGTATTTTTAAGTTTATCATTTACTTTGTTACTTTCATTTATCTTTGGAATTCTAGAGTCTGCTGTGATTCAAGGATCAAAAAATCTCAGCAGAATTGACACAGATCGGGCAATCTATTCCGTTTTCGGAGAATATCATCAGGAACTTATGGAACAATATCATGTTTTGGGAATTGATCTTGGTTACAGGACAGGAAATTATGAAGAAGAAAATCTGATCCAGCGTTTGCATTATTACAATTCTGGTTCTACAGATCATCAAATCAAGGGAATTCAGTATTTGACAGATCAATCCGGACAGGCATTTCGAGAACAAGTGCTGGCTTATATGGAACAAAGGTATGGAATGGATCTGGTTAAAAAGTTTACCGGAACAACAGAGAAATGGGAACAGACAGAGACAGAAGAATCTGATATGGAAAAGAAAACAGATGAAATGACAGATGCAATGGAACGGGTGAATGACAGTCTTGACGCATCTGGCAGTCAAACGGAAGGAGAAGACGTGGAAGAAGGTCCAAGTCTGCCAGATGAGGAGAATCCGTTTCGTATTATGCAAAAGATAAAAAAAGAAGGAATTCTTTCTGTTGTGATTCCGAAAGGAAAAAAAGTATCTGAAAAGAGTGTTGATTTGTCGGGGCAGGCATCAAAGAGAACTTTGAAAAAAGGATATGGGACATTCCCAACAAGAAAAGGACTTGATCAGACAACGGAGAAACTTCTGTACAACGAATATCTTCTCAAAACATTCGGCTATGCATTTCGGCAGGATTCAGAACGATCAGAAGGAACGGATGAGAGTGGAGAGAAAGAATGGCAGTCTGATCGGTCAGATGCTTTAGCATACGAACTGGAATATATTCTACAAGGAAAAGGATCAGATAAAGAAAATCTGGAATCCGTGTTATTTCGTCTTTTTCTTCTGAGAATATCAGGAAATTATGGCTGTCTGGCAAAGGATATGGGACGAGTGGCAGAGGCAGAGGCGCTGGCTGTGACAATATCTGCACTACTACTGATGCCTGAAGCGGTAGAAGCTTTGAAACAGATGATACTTGTTGCGTGGGCAGGAGGAGAAAGTGTTATGGATCTTCGTTGTCTTTTGGATGGAAGAAAAGTCCCACTGGTAAAAAGTGCAGATAAATGGGTTGTCTCTCTGTCACAGCTGCCACGTCTTCTGACAGATGGTGGAAGTGTAAGGGGAAATGATTCCGGAGAAGGAGTAGGATATTCCGATTATATCAGGATGTTTCTCTTTTTGAAATCGGTGCCGGAAATTACAATGCGGACTTTAGATTGTGTAGAAGAGGCACTCAATTCCAAACATATTTTGTTTCAGGCAGATCAATGTGTGACTAAATTAGAAATACAGAATAAGATAACCGTTTATAAAAATCTAAATTACCAATATCCGGTTTATTTCGGATATGAATGAAGCCAGAATTACCCCCGGTGCAGATGCCCTTTCAGACCTTCTTTTGTACACCCCAAAACGTACACTCAGAATCCTGCAATCCCTCTTGCAGGAAACCCACACACTTTAGAAAGGAAAAGCTGCGATGTCAAATAAACAGGTAAAAAATACCAGTCCAACAAGAGAAAGGGCATCTGCACCGGGGGTAAGAGCAAGTGTAACAATAGAAGCTGCATTTGCAGTTCCCCTCTTTATGTTTGCAGTATTAAGTTTGATTTTTTTAATTGAAATCCAGAGTATACGAGGCTGTATCCATGCAGCAGGAAGTGATGCAGCCAAACAGGCAGCAGAGTCAATGGCTGTCCTTCCTGTATTGAATACAATTCAATTAAAATCAGATTTGGTGAATCTGATTGGAGAAGAAAGAATTGAGAGAAGTATTCTGAATGGTGGTACATCAGCGATCAGTTGCTGGAAGTCTTATTGGATTCCGGGAACAGAAGAGATAAATGTTGTTATCGAGTACAAGATAAAGATTCCGGTTCCACTAATGAAAAGTCCTTCGGTGAAGTTGAAAGATGAGTTTAAAGTCAGTGCATGGAATGGTTATCAAAAAGATAGAAAGGGAAATGAAGACGGACAGATTGTCTATATCACAGAAAAAGGAACAGTATGGCATTCAGATTATCAGTGCAGCTATCTTCAATTATCTATTCAATATGTTCAACACTCAGAATTACAAAATATGAGAAATGAAGGTGGAGGAAAATACCATAAATGTGAGCAATGTGTTTATGGACAGGCAATGAATGGTGTATATATTACCAGTTATGGAAACCGGTATCACAACTCATTGAATTGCAGTTCTCTGAAGAGAACAATACGTGCAGTTCATAAAAGCGAAGTAGCAGGAAGAGGAGGATGTTCTAAATGTGCAAAATAATGAATGTATTCGGGCAAAATGAAAGGGAAAATCTATTGGATGTTTTTCAAGCTTGTTATAGCAGTGTATCTGTTGATTTTGTCTGTGATAGATATTCGTTGGAAGAAGTAAGTGTAAGAAGTCTTTTGATTTTGCTTGCGATTGCAGTTTTATGTCAGGTACTATGCAGCAAAGGAGAACTCAGGATGATGGTAGCTGGTGGATTGTGTGGAGGAGTATTTCTTTTTTTTAGTTGGTTCACACAAGAGTCATTTGGTTACGGAGATAGCATATTAATTTTGATCCTTGGAATTTTATCTGGGGGATGGAATCTTCTTTGGATTCTGTTTGCTGCATTTCTGATCGCATCTGTTTACGGAGGAATTATGATCGCACGAAAGAAGTATACAAGAAAAAATTCATTTCCATTTATTCCATTTCTGACAGTTGCTTATCTGGGAGGCATGATTGGTGGAGTTTGCTGAAAAATATACGAAAAAATACGTGAAAGGAAGTACAGTGTAGAGATGTCTTACCTTATTCCTTTTTGCTTAATTCTATTTTTTCTGCTCATCACGATCATTTTTTACTTTCATGATAAGGCAATTTTAAACGCAGCGGCAGCGGAAACGGCTGTGACAGGAGTTGAAATGGACAGAAAAAAGATAGAAGACGCAGATCTGGATGCTTTTTTCCGAGAAAGGACGAGTGGAAAATTGATTTTTCTGGAAAATATAACAACCAGAGTTGATCTATCAGGGAAGAAAATAGAGGTAGAAGTTTTTGCATCAAAAGGACGAATGAAGATTCATCTGATACAACGTGCAACGAAGGTGAAACCAGAAGAAAAAGTCAGATGGAAAAAATAGATTTCTGTAAAGCTGAAAAAGTGAAGGGAGAAGAAAATCAGATGGAAGAAAAAAAGACAAATCAGCAGAGCAGAGTGGCAGAATCTGAAATCATAATAGACAGCGTACAACCGTATCGGGAGAATTATCAGATGCGGATGCTTAAGAATAATCGGATTCCCGGATTATTGAGAGTAAGTGGATGTGGAATGGAAGGTGCAAGTAGATATTATTATCATACAGGACATTCACAGTCGTTGGAAACGTATTATAAAAATAAAGATATCAGAGCAGAAGAGATATTAAAACTGACAAGACAATTTCTCAGTGTTATGGAAAAAATGAAAGATTATATGTTAGAACCAAATTATCTGATGCTTTCAGAAAAATATATTTTTGAAAAGAATGAAAACTATTTTTTCTGTTTTTTTCCAGAGAATGAGAAGACCTGGCAGGTGTCTTATCATGAACTGACGGAGTATTTTGTAAGGAAAGTTGATTATCAGGATTTGGAGAGTATTCAACTTGTCTGTATGCTTCACAAAGAAACGCTAAAAGAAACCTATGATCTGGAAAGCATACTGCAGCAGTATGAGGAAGAAGCAAAAAACAGGGAAGAAAAGTCCAAAGAAGAGAAGATCAGAGAAGAAAGTAAGAGAGAAAAAGACAGGAGAGAAATGGAAGAAAATCAAAACATTGAGGTACAGGAAAACAGCTATTATAACAAGGCGAGAGAGAATTATGCAGTGATGGAAGAAAAGAGATATGGTCCGATCAAGAAATTTGCAAAACGCTTTAAGTCTGGAAAATGGGGAGAATGGGAAGATCTGATAACAGAAGCCGATGACTATGAATGATATATGGGATGTGGTATAGTATACGCAGATTCAAAAACATATCATAGAAGTCAAAAGGGAGTCAGAAAGAATGAAAGAGAGACCAAAAGAAATAATGACGATCACGTTGATAGGAATCAATATTCTGGTGTTTATTGTTCTTACTATGATCGGACGGACTGAGGATGGTTATTTTATGTTGCAGCATGGAGCAATGTATGAACCGTATATTATAGAAAATCAGGAATACTATCGGCTGTTTACCAGTCTTTTTCTGCATTTTGGAATCTCACACTTATTAAATAACATGGTGCTTTTGTGGGCACTTGGATCGATTTTTGAAAAAGAGGCCGGTAAAATTCGGTTTCTGCTCTGTTATTTTATCAGTGGAATAGGTGGTAATCTGCTGTCTTTGTACTGGAATACCATGCACGACAGACAGATTGTTTCTGCCGGGGCATCGGGAGCAATTTTCGGACTAATGGGAGGGTTGCTTTGGATTGTATTTGCGAACAGGGGAAGGCTGGGAACACTGTCAGGAAGAGGCATGCTGATTATGGTTGTACTGAGTCTCTATTTTGGATTTACCAGTACAGGTGTAGATAATCTGGCTCACGTAGGCGGATTGATTTGCGGTTTCCTGACAGCGCTGCTAACCTATCGAAGAAAAAATCAAAAGATCCTAACGGTATCTGATATTAACGATATCTGATATTTTACGTAGGAAGTGTGATCGATACGATTGTTCCATTGGTATGGTCAGATGTAATGTCGATCGTTCCATTATGTGCTTCAATGATTCTTTTGGAAACTGCGAGACCAAGGCCGGTACCGTTTTCTTTTGTTGTAAAGAATGGTTCATAAAGCTTATCAACAATTTCAGTCGGAATACCACAGCCGTTATCCTGACATTGAATCAGAATTTTGTCGTCAAGCTTCTTTGCGCGAAACTGCAGACGTGGGGCATACTTACAATCGGCAAGAGCGTCTTTGGCATTTGTAAGTATGTTTAAGAAGACTTCCTCTAATTTGGTGCGATCACCATTGAACCTTTTTATATTCTTATCAATACTGGAAGTCATCTCAATCTTTGATTTTTCAAAGTTGAGAGACATGGCGAATAGAACAGCAGAGTTGCGAAGAACATGTCCAAGAGGAAAGGAAGCACGGTTTAATTGGTTTCCGTTGTTGAGTTCTGTCAGATCATCCAGCAAATCACACATATGTCTGGCGCCATCCATGCATTCTTCCCAGACACAGGAACCTTTAGCAGTTTCAGCATAAAGAGAGCTCATTAATTGCATGGAAGAATAAAGAACCGTCATAGGATTGCGGATCTCATGCGCAATTGTAGCAACAGCAGCATCATGGTTCTTCAGAAGCTGTGTGATAATCTCTTTTGCATCTTTGTTTGTTTCCATCAGGTGGTTCATTTTTTCAAGATCGATATTTGTTAACATAATACTTACTCCTAATAGTTAGATTTTCTTGAGTTCGGTAAGAGTGTAGCACCACCGAAAACAGCATTCAATAAAAATCATTCGACTATTTTCGACCTTTTTTCGACCTGTTGTCTGAAAAATGTATTCTCTTTTTCTGAAAAATGGTCTATACTACAGATAAAATAAAATGGAAAGAGGAAAGATCATGAGAGATGATAATTGTATTTTCTGTAAAATAGCAAATGGAGAGATTCCATCAGCAACATTATATGAGGATGAGGAGTTCAGAGTAATTCTGGATCTTGGACCGGCATCAAAAGGACATGCGCTGATCCTTCCGAAGAATCATTACCGCAATCTGTATGATATTGACGAGGCAACAGCTTCAAAAGCAATCTGTCTGGCAAAAAAGATGATTACAAAGATGACGGATGTACTTGGATGTGATGGTTATAATATCGTTCAGAACAACGAAGAGGCAGCTGGACAGACGGTATTCCATTTCCATATGCACTTAATCCCAAGATATAAGAATGACAATGTAGGTCTCGGATGGCATATGGGAGAACTTACAGAAGAAGATAAGAAAGAGATACTTGAAAAATTAAAATAGTACTGGAGAAGATATGTTAACAGAAAATCGCGAATTCAATGAGATTTATGAACAATATAAAAATCTCATTCTAAAAGCGGCATATACTTATTCGGGCAGTTATAATGCAGCGGAAGATATTACTCAAGACACTTTTCTGAAACTGTATATGGGATATGACAGCATGAAGAAGAAAAATATTTCTTCATGGCTGTTTACAACGGCAAAAAATGCGGCATTAAATTACAGGAAAAAGCATAGCAGGGAGATCTTCGAGATTGATGAGAATTGGGACAGTGAAGAGGATACAGAGAAAAATGAAGCACAGGTAAATAGTGCAGAGGAACAGTTTCTGGAAGATGAGCTTCAGAAACAAAGATTAGAGCTTCATGAAAAGATTTTCACCAATTTGATGGAAAAGAATGAAAGATGGTACGATGCTATTGTCCTTGTATATTACATGGAGATGCCTCAGGCAAAAGCAGCAGAATTAATGGGCATTCGACTTGAAGTGCTTCATAGTCTTCTGCACAGAGCAAAGAAATGGATTAAGAAAAAGTACGGAACGGAGTACGAAGAAATGAACCGGGAAGACTAAGAGCAAAACCAAATGTTTACTGTTCAATGTACAAAGAAAAAGTGTATAAGGAACAGTGGTGCCGATAGTTTCCCGGTATCTTTTTGAATACTGTAGTTTTATGAAGAGTGTTGCCGGTAGATGAACTACATTATTTTGTGGCAGCTTCTTCAATGAGGCCGATAATAGTAGCAATCGGATCTTGCTGCCCAGAATTGTGCATTGCATTTATGAACTGCTCACGGTTTTCGTACAGGTTATGAACTGCATCCAAAAGCGTTGCATTCGTAAGCTGTTCTTCCTCGATTACAAGACTGAATCCCTGACGTTCGAAAGAATGTGCGTTAAGAATCTGATCGCCACGACTTGCACGGGCAGAAAGCGGAATCAGAAGATTCGGTTTTCTAAGAGCAAGCAGTTCACAGATTGCATTCGCACCGGCACGTGAGATAACAACATCTGCAAGAGCAAAGAGATCACGCAGTTCGTTTTTGATATATTCAAACTGACAGTAGCCTTTGATTTCTTTCAGAGAATGATCAACCTTTCCTTTTCCGCAGAGATGGATGATCTGGAACTGTTTCAGCAGTTCGGGAAGGGAAGCACGTACCGCCTCGTTGACAGCTACAGCACCAAGACTTCCGCCGATTACGAGAATGACAGGTTTTTCATCTGTAAAGCCACACATCTTTCTGGCGGCATCCTTATCACCAGTAAGAAGTTCCTGACGAATCGGAGAACCGGTAAGAACTGCTTTTCCCTCCGGAAGAGCATCTAACGTCTCCGGGAAGTTACAGCAGACTTTGACAGCAGATGGAATTGCCAGTTTATTTGCCAGGCCAGGTGTCATATCAGACTCATGAATAATAACCGGAACTTTGCATCGCTTTCCAGCAAGAACAACTGGAACCGAAACAAATCCGCCTTTAGAAAAAATAACATCAGGCTTTAAGCCTTTGATTAACTTACGGGCTTCACCAAAGCCTTTGATCACACGGAATGGATCTGTGAAATTCTGCAGACTGAAATAACGGCGCAGCTTTCCAGAAGAAATTCCATGATATGGAATTCCAAAAGGTTCAATCAGTTCCTTTTCAATTCCATTGTAAGAACCTATGTATTGAATATCATAGCCTAATTCTCTAAGCTTTGGAATCAGGGCTATATTCGGAGTGACATGTCCGGCAGTACCACCGCCGGTCAATATAATTCGCTTCATAAATTAACCTCCAGATTTAGTGTAGAGTGCTACTGTTCAAAGTAAATTGAGAACACTAGCCTTATAGCATCATATTACCCTTATTTGAAAAAATGTCAAGAAAAACGGGACACACAAACTGGAGAGAATAAGGTGAAGAAAATGAAAAAACTGAAAAAATTATCATTGGAAAATGAAATGAAAAAAGAAGCTGAACAGATTGAAAAGAAAGTCCGTAAGGACAAATCTCTGGATGATATTACAGTGTCTGATGAGATGGAAAAAGAGCTTTTCAATAAGATTCAGGATTACGAATACGATAAGAGGCATAAAAAAGTCGTCCGCAAAAAGAAGAAAAGCAAGTTTGTAATCGGAGCACTGGCAGCAGTGCTGATTTTGGTGTGCGGAAGTGTGATGACCAGTGTTGGGAGTAAGTCGTATTGGAAGACGTTGTGGAATAAAGAGGCAGGGGATGAGACTTTGTCTTATGTAGATGTTGAAAATATGGAGACGATGGAGTCGGAAGATATTGATGAAATGGAAGTTGATAAAAAAATCACAAAAGTAATGGGAGTATCTTTGGTGAAAATGCAGTATAAGCCAAAAGATATGGTGCTAAAAAGATATATAATAGATAAAGAACAAAGGATGGCTGTATTATTTTATCAATATGGAGAAGAAGTAATTAAATATTATATGTATACCAATTCAACAGACTCATCGTTTGGAGAAAAAACAGTTGATCAATTATTAGACGAATATGAGTTTCAAAATGGAAAGCATAGTATCTTAGTAAAGCAATATGAGATTAAGAATTCAGATGAAGAAAGATATATTGCAGAGTTTGAATATAAGGATATACATTATCAGATTAAAGGATCTATGGAAAAAGAAGAATTTGAAAAAATTCTGGAAAATTTATTTTTTATGTAAAAACGCGTAAGTTTTTTCCTTCTTAGTTGTTTACTTATCAGAAGACAATAATAAAAGGGGGAAGATAGTCTTATGATAAGTAAAAAAATTGCATCAGTTATAACAAGTGTTATGGTTTTCTGCTGTATAGTAGGGGTATCCTTGACAAATGTTAAAGCAGACGACAGCGCTCCAAAGTCAGTTGATGGCTCATATTTGACATCAGCAGATTCGTCTACAGGTTATACACCGAAAAATAATGAGAGAGGAAAACATCTGATGGATGGTCAGTGCTCAATCTCAAAAACAGGAACAAAGAGAATCTATGCCTATGGATCAACAACTGCTAATCATACAGTTGACGCTATTGCGGTTATTGTTTATGTAGATCAATATAATGAGTCAGATGGAAAGTGGCATCAGATAGATGCATTTTCAAAGAAAGTAGAGAACGATTACTATTCGGCAATCTCGAAGTCAATTCAAGTTGACCGAGGATATTACTATCGAGTTCATGCTTCTCATATTGTATGTATGGCAGGTTCTCCGGATGAAGAAACATTCTCTGTAACCAACGGCATTTTAGTCCATAAGCATCTTTCTCCCATATCAACGGCAGAAGATGCAGCCCGTGGGCTGGCCTAACAGCCGCTGCGCGGTGGTTCGCTCGGACACTCACAAATTAGATTCTAATAGATAAAAGTGAGAGCCTTGTTCCTTGATACACCACAATTAAATAAATGAGCATATAATCACCAGAAGCGGCTGTTAATCAGTCCATGGACTAGTAGGGCAGAAGGGAAGGATTGAATCAAGAGTAGCGATCCTTCCCTATTAGTTTGCTATTTTTTAACTATTTTCCTGTTGCTTCTTTCAGTGCCTGAGCAAGCTGATCCGGACAGGAAGTTTTCTTGAATCCACACTGGATTCCTTCCAGGCGTGAGATGGCCTCATTTACATCCATTCCTTCAACCAGGTGGGAAATTCCCTGCAGGTTACCGTTACATCCGCCAACGAAGGAAACATTATGAATCTTGTTATCTTCAATATCAAAGTGAATGCTCTGGGAACAGACACCTTTTGTTCTATAATCCATATCTAGATATCCTTTCTTTTTAAATTTTAGATCTTTAGTTACCTTTTGAATTATAGCAAATCAAATATAAAAAAACAATTTTTCTTTTCACATCTTTCATCATGATTTTCCTCAATACGACAATTTTGATTTTTGCTGTAGAAATCTGTAGAACGATTTATGCGGACAGAATATAAAATCAGGTTTATAATATCTACAAACGTAACGAAGGGGAGTCCCGAACAGTTACGCAATATTTTTAAAACCAGGAGGGGTTGCTATGTTAAGAGAACTGGCAGTGAACACAAGAGTCATCTATTATCTGATGGCACTTCTGGGCATAATCGGAGTGCTGGCGAAAGCAGTGAATCAGCAGACATTGAATCAAATGCTGAAGGCGGCAGGGAATATGTCCAAGAGTACACACCGACTGATAAAACTCGTAAGAGCAAAATACGAACATGCATGTATGGTACATGACAGTGTAGAGAATACGAATGCATTTGTGGAGAAATATATTTATGAATATAGAGGATTTTTGTTTGGGATTCATACCTGGAGACAGATGGAATTGTTGACGGTGTGGTTTGTTGGAATTCTTGCAGCTCTTGGTGCATTCGAATGTTATATTACTTATGGATTTTCAGATGCGGCGTATCAATATATAGAAACAGGATTAGCGGAGATGGTACTCCTTTTTGTTATCAGTCATCTTTCAGACGAACAGTACAAGCTTAATGCTGTCAGGATGTATATGGTGGATTATCTTGAGAATAATTGTGTATTTCACATAAAGAGACAGCGGACGACGGATAAAGAAGAATTGAATGTGATTGCTGCGGAGAATACCGGAAAGCAGGAGTGGGAAGAAAAGAAAGGGGAAAGAGAGATACACAGAGAAGACGACGTACAGATTGGAAATAAAACGAAAGCAGAGAGGACGGAGTTGCCGATCAATATCGAGGGGGAACCAAGAACGGTAGAGCCGGCAAGGAATCCGTCAGGAAATTCAGAGAGAGAATTAGATAGAGATTCAGGAAGAAATGCAGAAAGAGAAGCGGCGATTCGTCAGATATTGGAAGAATTTTTAACATAACGAAAACTAAAATTTCTTGAGCAGCATTTGTAAATAAGGTATAATAAAAAGCAGTTGGTAGCCGCCGGTCATGGAATATCAGGAATGGCGGCAGGGAAAGAAGAACCAACTGCTTTTTTAGGGCTTATAAACAAGAAAAGAAAGTAACTGATTAAGACAGGTACAAAGAGTAATAGGAGGAGTTGCCATGTTAAGAATAGGAATGCTGACCAGTGGTGGAGACTGCCAGGCACTTAACGCAGCAATGCGCGGTGTTGTAAAAGGAATTTGCAACAAGCGCAAAGATGTAGAAATCTATGGATTTAAAGATGGATACAAAGGTCTGATCTATTCGGATTTCAATATGTTGACATCAAGGGATTTCTCGGGAATCCTGACACAGGGTGGAACAATTCTTGGTACATCCCGTCAGCCGTTCAAACTGATGCGTGTGCCGGACAAGGATGGAATAGACAAGGTGGAGGCAATGAAACACACATATCATAAGCTTCATCTGGATTGTCTTGTTGTTCTTGGAGGAAATGGAACTCATAAGACAGCAAATCTTCTTCGCGAGGAAGGACTCAATGTAGTGACACTGCCGAAGACAATCGATAACGATTTGTGGGGAACAGACATGACATTTGGATTCCAGAGTGCAGTTGATATCGCAACAGATACGATTGACAGAATCCATACAACAGCAACTTCCCACAGCCGTGTATTTATTATCGAGGTTATGGGTCACAAAGTTGGTCATGTAACTCTGCATGCCGGAATTGCAGGCGGAGCAGACGTAATTCTTCTTCCGGAGATCCCATATGATATTAAAGCAATCAAGAATGTGATCGACAAACGTACACAGGCAGGTAAGAGATTTACAATTCTTGCTGTTGCAGAGGGTGCGATTTCCAAAGAAGATGCAAAACTGAAAAAGAAAGAGTACAAAGAGAAGCTGGCGAACAGAAAATATCCTTCTATTGCTTACGAACTGGCAGAACAGATTGGAAAAGAGACAGACAAGGAAGTTCGTATCACAGTTCCCGGACACACACAGAGAGGTGGCACACCTTGTTCTTATGACCGTGTATTTGCAACAAGAGTCGGAGCGAAGGCAGCAGAATTGATCCTGAATGAAGAATACGGATATATGGTAGCCATGAGAAATGGTGAGACAGTGAAAGTTCCGTTGGAAGAGGTTGCAGGAAAGCTGAAATATGTTGATCCGAACTGTGGTCTGATCAAAGAAGCGAGAACAATCGGTATCAGCTTCGGAGACGAGGTGTAATTCATGTCATATACGGCGCTATACAGAAAGTTCCGTCCTTCTGAATTCGAAGATGTAAAAGGACAGGATCATATTGTTACAACGCTTCAGAACCAGATTAAGGCGAACAGGATCGGACATGCGTATCTGTTTTGCGGAACGCGAGGAACCGGTAAGACAACGGTTGCGAAAATATTTGCGAAGGCAGTAAACTGTGAGCACCCGGTAAATGGAAGTCCATGCGGAGAGTGCGAGATGTGTAAATCTATCGCTGCCGGCACTTCAATGAATGTGATCGAGATCGATGCTGCATCGAACAATGGTGTTGATAATATCCGTGAGATCCGGGAGGAAGTGACATATCGACCGACAGAAGGTAAGTATAAAGTATACATTATCGACGAGGTGCATATGCTTTCCATCGGAGCATTTAACGCATTGCTTAAGACACTTGAGGAGCCGCCGGAGTATGTTATTTTTATTCTGGCGACAACAGAAGTGCATAAAATCCCAATTACGATTCTTTCCAGATGTCAGCACTACGATTTCAAGAGAATCAGCATTGAGACAATTACAGACCGTATGCGTGATCTGATGCAGACAGAACAGGTAGAAGTGGAAGAAAAAGCACTTCGCTATATCGCAAAGGCGGCAGACGGATCTATGCGTGATGCACTCAGTCTGCTGGATCAGTGCATTGCATTTTATCTGGGACAGAAGCTGACGTATGATCATGTGCTTGAAGTACTTGGTGCGGTGGATACGGATGTGTTCAGCCGCCTGCTTCGGAAAGTATTGGAAAGAGATGTTGCCGGAGTTCTTGATATCGTGGAAGATCTGGTTATGCAGGGGCGTGAACTGACCCAGCTGGCCGCAGATTTTACATGGTATCTGAGAAATTTGCTTTTGGTTAAAACTTCTGATAATATAGAGGACGTGCTGGATGTGTCTACGGAAAATATGCTGCAGCTCAAGGAAGAATCAAAGATGATTGAACTTGATATGCTATTGCGTTATATCCGTATATTCTCAGAACTTTCCGGTCAGTTGAAGTATGCGACGCAGAAGAGAGTGCTTCTGGAAGTTGCACTGATCAAGCTTTGTACTCCGGCGATGGAGACTGGTCAGGATGCACTTCTGGACAGGATTCGTGCGGTAGAAGACAAAGTAGAGAAAGGACTTGCTGCAGCCGCAGATATGCCGCAGCGAGTTGTTTACGTGAATGGAGATGATGCGTCATCATCCGGATCAGGCGTTGCGGGAAGCAGGAAGGCGAAACCGGAGCTGCCGAATGCAATTCCGGAGGATGTGCAGGAAGTGGTGAAGAATTTCCGTTCTATCGCAGATGAAGCGTCAGGTATGATCAGAGGCTTTCTTAAAAAAGCAAGACTGAGTCTTGGTGGTGACAATCGCTTGCTGATTGTACTGCCAGATGCTATGTCGGCAGATATGGTTGGCAGAGAAGATCATGTGCAGGAACTTGAACAGCTCATTGAAGAGAAGATTGGAAAGAAAGTCGAGGTAGATGTCCGCCATGTAGAAGAGGGCAGACACTTTGAGGATACATTTGTGGACATAGAACAGAAAATAAATATGGAAATAACAGTGGAGGATTAGACATGGCAAAGCGTGGAGGATTTCCAGGCGGCGGAATGCCGGGAAATATGGCGAATCTGATGAAGCAGGCACAGAAGATGCAGCGTCAGATGGAAGAGCAGCAGAAAGAACTTGAGACAAAAGAGTTCACAGCAGCTGCAGGTGGCGGAGCAGTAGAAGTAACTGTATCCGGCAAAAGAGAAGTAACAAAAGTAAAACTTGCAGAAGAAGTTGTAGATCCGGACGACATTGAGATGCTGGAAGACTGATTGTAGCAGCGACAAATGAAGCACTGCGTCAGGTTGAGCAGGAGACAAATGCAGCAGTATCTAAGATGACAGGCGGATTTGGCGGTCTTGGAGGCGGAATGTTCTAATGGATTACTACAGTAATCAGATCAGCCGTCTGATCGAGGAGTTCTCGAGACTTCCGGGAATCGGGAATAAATCAGCACAAAGACTTGCATTTCATGTGATCAATATGCCGGTAGAACAGGTAGAAGGACTTGCGAATGCAATCGTAGATGCCCGCAAGAATGTCCGTTACTGTAAGGAGTGCTGTACGTTGACGGATAAGGATATCTGCCCAATCTGCAGCAATCCGGACAGAGATCATAAGACAATCATGGTAGTGGAGACACCGCGTGATCTGGCAGCGTATGAGAAGACCGGAAAGTACAACGGAGTCTATCATGTACTTCATGGAGCAATTTCTCCAATGCTTGGAATCGGTCCCGGGATATCCGTCTGAAAGAATTGATGGAGCGGTCTGCAGGGAGATGTGGATGAAGTGATCATTGCGACGAATTCCAGTCTGGAAGGCGAGACAACAGCAATGTATATCAGTAAACTTATCAAACCGGTCGGAATCAAGGTGAGCAGGATTGCCAGTGGTGTTCCGGTTGGTGGTGATCTGGAATACATTGATGAGGTAACACTGCTCCGGGCATTGGAAGGAAGAACAGAATTGTAAAAGCATTTGAGACACCGGCAGGAGGGACTGGCTATGGCGAAGAAAAAAGTTACATCTTCAGATGTGGCAAAGCGCGCGGGAGTTTCACAGGCAACGGTCTCGATGGTACTCAATAAGAAGTATAACGTCTCTTTTTCAAAAGAAGTAATCCAGAAAGTGGAGGCAGCGGCGGGAGAACTGGGGTATGAACTTCCGAAACGCAGAACACAGCGTGGAGAGCGACGAGAAAAACTGCTCGTTGTCATCAGCCCGAACCTGACAAACCCATACTATGTAATGCTTTTGCAAGGAATTGAATCAAGGGCAACAGAGCAGGGGTTCGGAATCTTTGTCTGTAATACACAGAGAGATTTAAAATTGGAAGAGCGTTATCTGAAAATGATCTCGACTCTGAATGCACAGGGAATTATCTATATGTGCAATCCGGGAAAATGCTTTCTCGGACAGCTCAAAGAAATGTCTGAAAGGATTCCGGTTGTTGTGATCAATAACCAGGAGAAGCATTTGGATGTAGATGCAGTGGAGTTGGACAATACAAAGCTTGGAAGATTAATGGGCAGACATCTTCTGGAACTGGGGCATCAGCATGTGGCATACATTACACCGCCATTAACTGCGAGACAGAAGCAGAGATTCCGCCGGGTGGAAGGTTTTCTGGATGAATTCAGGAAAGCCGGATATGGCGATCAGGTGATTGTAAAAGAAGCAGATGAAGAATTTGACCGGAATGTTCCGGGAATCGATTCAGAGTACCGCATCGGATATGATCTGACAAAAGAACTGCTCCGGACAGAAAAAGATCTCACTGCAATCGTGGGGCTGAATGATATGATCGCATTTGGGATTATGGATGCACTCCAGGATATGAAGTATAAAGTTCCCGGAGATGTCTCGGTTATGGGATGTGATAATACTTTATTTTCCAAAGTTAAGAAAGTGTCACTTACAACGATCGAGCATTTGTGGTTCACAAAGGAATGGATGCCTGTGATATCATCATGAAAAAGATCAGTTCAAGGGACTGGAAGTATACGGAATTTGAACCGGTCAGTATTTATCATGTGGAATATGAGCCACAGATCGTGGTTCGTGGAACAACGTCTTATGCAAAGACAAAATAGTTGATGTATAGACGCTGGATTATTTAAAAATTAATGTAACTGTTCAGAGCCAACCTCCAAAATGCTACGCATTTCGGAGGTGTGGCGTATCCGCCAAATAAAATTTCAAAAACAGTCTAAAAAATGCAAGCATTTTATACCTTTTTTTGAATTTGCTTGGCTCTGAACAGTTACAAATTAATAAAAAATAATAAAATTATTACTAATAAAAACAACAAAAACAAACGATTCTGATTTTAGAAAATGTTGATAAAGCCTTTAAAACAAAGACTTTTATACAGAAGAGAAACAATTGATATTAACTAATATTAATAAAAACGGTTAATATGTCGGATTATTAAGTGAAAAATGACTATTAATAATTTTTCAGACAGTTGACCTCAGGTTTTGGAAGCTATATAATCAGCTCATAAACAAACGAATTACTGCTGGAAAAACAGTGAGTTGTATCAGTGGTAAGAGGAAGATTCATGTATAGGAGGACTTAAAAATGAAATTTTTTATCGACACGGCTAATGTAGAGGATATCAAGAAAGCAAATGACATGGGAGTGATCTGCGGAGTTACAACAAACCCGTCTCTGATTGCAAAAGAAGGACGTGTTTTTAAAGAAGTTATCGCTGAGATCGCATCTATCGTAGACGGACCAATCAGTGGAGAGGTTAAGGCTACAACAACAGATGCAGAAGGCATGATCGCAGAAGGACGTGAGATTGCAAAGATCCATCCGAACATGGTAGTTAAGATCCCTATGACAGTAGAAGGCCTGAAGGCTGTTAAAGTTCTTACAGCAGAGGGAATCAAGACAAATGTAACTCTGATCTTCACAGCAAACCAGGCACTTCTTGCAGCAAGAGCAGGAGCTACTTATGTTTCTCCGTTCCTTGGACGCCTGGATGACATTTCTACAAAGGGAGTTGACCTCATTGCAGAGATCGTAGAGATGTTCGAAGTAGCAGGAATTGAGACAGAGATTATCGCAGCAAGTGTACGTAATCCAATCCATGTAACAGAATGTGCACTGGCAGGAGCAGATATTGCAACAGTACCTTACAAGGTAATCGAACAGATGACACATCACCCACTGACAGATGCAGGTATCGAGAAGTTTAAAAAGGATTATATTGCTGTTTTTGGTGAGTAATCCGGGAAATAACGTTAAGACTGAAAATGGAATCAGAATGGAAATTAAAAAGGAGATATCATGAACAAGTTAGAGCTTATGAAAACTGCGAATGAGATCCGGAAAGGGATTGTAACAGCACTGCATAGCGCAAAGGCTGGACATCCAGGTGGATCTCTCTCAGCAACAGAGATTTTTACATACCTTTATTTTGAAGAGATGAACGTAGACCCGAAAGATCCAAAGAAAGCGGATCGCGATCGTTTCGTTCTTTCTAAAGGACACACAGCTCCGGGATTATATTCTACACTTGCGCAGAAAGGATTCTTCCCGAAGGAAGATCTCGTGACACTTCGTCATACAGGATCTTATCTGCAGGGACATCCGGACATGAAACACATTCCAGGTGTTGATATGTCTTCAGGATCTCTTGGACAGGGAATTTCAGCAGCTGTAGGTATGGCAATCGCAGGAAAGCTTGACAATGCAGACTACAGAGTATACACACTGCTCGGAGACGGTGAGATCCAGGAAGGTCAGGTATGGGAGGCTTCTATGCTGGCAGCACACAGAAAACTGGATAATCTTGTTGTTATCGTTGATAATAACAATCTTCAGATTGACGGAGAAATTACAGAAGTTAACTCTCCATACCCAATCGATAAGAAGTTTGAGGCATTTAATTTCCATGTAATCAATATTGATGGAAATGACTTTGATCAGATCGATGCTGCATTCAAAGAAGCAAAGACAGTCAAAGGACAGCCGACAGCTATTATTGCTAAGACAGTAAAAGGAAAAGGTGTATCCTTCATGGAGAACCAGGTAGGATGGCACGGAAAAGCTCCGAACGATGAAGAGTACAAGATTGCAATGGAAGAATTAGAGAAAGCAGGTGAAGCATTATGTCAGAAGTAAAGAAGATCGCAACAAGAGACAGCTACGGTAATGCTTTGGATGAACTCGGAACAGAACATGATAACGTTGTAGTACTTGATGCCGATCTGGCAGCAGCTACAAAGACAGGTGTATTCAAGAAAGCACATCCGGATCGTTTTATCGATTGTGGTATTGCTGAGTCTAATATGATCGGTGTTGCAGCAGGTCTTGCAACAACAGGAAAAGTTCCATTTGCAAGTTCTTTCGCAATGTTCGCAGCAGGACGTGCATTTGAGCAGGTAAGAAACTCTGTTGGTTACCCACACCTGAATGTAAAGATTGGTGCAACACATGCCGGAATCTCAGTAGGAGAAGATGGTGCAACACATCAGTGTAATGAGGATATCGCTCTGATGCGTACAATTCCGGGAATGGTTGTAATTAACCCAGCTGATGATGTAGAGGCAAGAGCAGCTGTACGTGCTGCTTACGAGCATCAGGGACCGGTATATCTGAGATTTGGACGTCTTGCAGTGCCGGTGATCAATGACAGACCGGACTACAAGTTTGAGCTTGGAAAAGGTGTTGTGTTAAGAGAAGGAAAAGACCTGACGATCATCGCAACAGGACTTCCTGTAAGTAACTGTCTGGAAGCAGCTGAGAAGCTTGCAGCAGATGGAATTGATGCGAAAGTGATCAACATTCATACGATCAAACCTCTCGATGAGGAACTTGTTGTAGCAGCTGCAAAAGAGACAGGAAAAGTTGTTACAGTTGAAGAGCATTCCGTTATCGGCGGACTTGGAAGTGCTGTATGTGATGTACTTTCAGAGAAAGCTCCGACACAGGTTATGAAGATCGGTGTGAATGATACATTCGGTGAGTCTGGTCCGGCACTTGAGCTTCTGAAGAAGTATGGTCTTGATACAGACAGCATCTACGAGAAGATCAAGCATTTGCAAAATAACCAGTTACATAATTAACAAAAAGAACGCTTCGCGCTTTCTGTTTACAGAATATCTGCAATCAGAGAGTACCGGAGCGTTTTTTTTATGTTTGGAGATATTAAGAAAATGTTGTGCACGAAAAGTAATATTTGTCGAACTTACCTGACACTAATTGATAAAATCTCCCGATTTCCTTGTGCTATGTTAAGGGCAATCCCCGGGAAATTAAATAAAAGTGATAGAAAGGTGAGTATAAAATGGAGAGACAGATTCCAAAAAATGTGCGTCAGATAGGAAATGTGAGTGATAGTCCAAAAATCTATGTGGAAGATTATGTAGATACTTTTTTTCTTCAGTTAAGTGAAAAAAGCGAGAAAGAAAAACAACCAGAAGGAGCCTTTCTGATTGGTGAAATGCAGAAGCAGGACAATGAAGAATATATTTATATTTATGGTGCGATAAAAATAAAAGAGTTAAAAAAGGAGGGCGGTGAATACCTGATCGATGACAAGATATGGAAATGTGGTTGCGAAGAATGCAGCCAGTATTTTGAAGAAGGAGAAATCATAGGCTGGTTTGTGACAGAGCATGATTTACAGCTGGCTCCGAGTTCTATCAACGTAAAGCTGCATAAAAAATTATTTCCAAAGAAAAATACCGTCCTTGTTATGAAAGATTCGGCAAACCAGGAAGATGTATTTTTTGTACATAAGCTGGGGGATCTGATGGAAATTGGAGGACATTATACTTATTACGAGAAGAATCCGTGCATGCAGAATTATATGATTGCAAGTCGAAAAAAAAATGGGGCAGTTCAGACAGAATCTGTGGAAGATACGGCTGCACAAAGCTTTCGTTCTCTGGTACGTGAACGAGGCGGTCAGAAAAGAGAAAGAAGGACAGGCAGTCTGATGTATGGGATCAGTACATGTCTTGTACTGGTTCTGATCGTGATGGGCGTTTCTATGATGAATAATTTCAGTAAAATGAAATCCCTACAGAATAAGATAAATGTGGTTGCCGAGGGGGAAAAGCAAACATCCTCACCTGATGTGAAAGAGACGAGTGGAGCAGCAACTACTATGGATAAAAATCAGGAAGCAGCAGATACAGAAAAGGAATCCAAAGAGATAACGGAAGAAAATGAAGGGGAAGAACAGACGGAAGATAAGAATACAGAAAGTGTTCCGGTTTCCGGGACTGCCGTTGCAGCAGATGAAAATGATGATATTTATGTGGTGGAAAAAGGAGATACCCTTGCAATTATCAGTAAAAAAATGTATGGAGATGTTAGTCATGTAGATGCGATCAGCCGGATGAATGGATTGCAGAATGGGAACCTGATCTATATTGGACAAAAATTGATATTGCCATAAATCCGTGTTATACTGTGAAAGACAAGTGAAAGCTAAAAGTGTATCAACAGAAAAAGGTGCACTGGACAAACGATAAGGGGAGCAATATGGCGCGAAAGAAAATGTCGAATTTACAGGTGGTAAAAACGCAGGATGATAGAAAAGCGCTGAGACAAAGGGAAAGAAGGATCAAACGCCGGAGAAGAAAAGAACTTCTTACCTATATCATCCTGATTGCGATGGCAATCTGCGGAACATACCTCCTTTTAGATAGTAAGACTTATGGCACAGTCCGCAAGGCAGACAGTTACGCGAAAGACCTTTCGGACAGGAATAATTACGTTCAGTTTGCAGATGGAATTGTGCGTTATAATCATGACGGTGTGGTATTTCTAAACAAGAAGAATGAGGAAAAGTGGATTCAGCCAACACAGCTTCAGACACCGGTGATTGTTGTGAAAGACGATGTGTTTGCGGTTGCTGACAGCGGAGGCAACAGTATTCTCGTATTTACAAAAAATGGGTTGAAAGGTGAGATTCAGACGACATTACCGATTGAGAGAATCGCAGTATCGAATCAGGGAATTGTCAGTGCAATTTTGAAAGATGAGACTTCACCGAAGATCATATCCTATGATGCGGCAGGAAATATTCTGGTAGAGCAGCAGATTACGATTGGAAATACAGGATATCCGATCGCATTGGATTTGTCTGATGATGGAAAGGTTCTGGCAGTTTCTTATCTTTATACCAAAGGAACACAGGTGCAGAGCAGGATCGGATATTATAATTTTGATGCTGCCGGCAAAGAGAAGGCAGATAACAAAGTGACGGCAGATACTTATGAAGATATGCTGATCGGCGAGATTTTCTTTATGGGAAATGACAGATCTGTTGCAGTTGGAGATAATGGATTTGAGATTTATACAGGAAAAGATACTCCAAAGCAGATAAAAGAAGTGAAAGTGAATCAAGAGATAAAAAGTGTTTTCCATTCGGATTCTTATTTTGGATTTGTCCTGCTTAATCAGGAGAAGTCAGGGTATGAGTTGAGAATGTATAATCAATCAGGAGATACTGTGTTCAGTAGAGAAATACAGGGAGATTATAGTCATGTAAAGATGGATGGAGACAATATCATTCTGTATGATGGAAGTAAGTGCTGTATTTATACAACGACAGGAATCCTGAAGTTTAAGGGAGACCTGGGAGCAGATGCGCAGGAAATCTTTGATGCATTTGGTCTGAACAGATACTATGTGATGAGTGATAATGAACTGCGAATTGTTTATTTGACAAAATAGGAGAGATATATGGAGAATTGGTTGTTACTTGCAGTCGGGATTGTGTTTTTAGTCTGCATGATTGCCGGCTTTGTGAAGGGATTTCTCAGAATTGGTTTATCCCTTCTGTCAACAATATTGACACTGGTACTGGTGTCATTCCTTTCCCCATACGTGTCGGATGCGCTGATGAAGCATACACCGGCGCAGGACGTACTGGAGAAGAAGATAGTGGAAGCATTTATGCCAGAGCTTTCAGCAGATGATCTGTTGAAAGCGAATCTCAGTGGAACACCTCTGGAGAATTTAACGGTAGACCAGATTAAATCATTAAGCGAATCTGGATGGGACAAACTGGGGATAACTGCACAGGATATCCTGAAAGTGGTCGGAGATCTTCCAAAAGATACACAGATCCGTGAGATTGAGAATTCAATGTTGCCACAGTTTTTGAAAGATGCATTGCTGGAAAATAATAATACTGCGATTTATGAAGAACTGGATGTTACAACTTTCCCAGAATATGTTGCAGCCTATATTTCACGAATGATTCTCAATGTTGTGTCATTTCTTGTGACATTTTTGATTGCGATCATTCTTGTAAGCGCATTGATGTATGCGGTGAATATTATTGGTGAACTTCCGTTACTTGGTGCGATCAATCATCTGGCGGGAGGAGTGCTTGGAATTGGTCTGGGATGTATTATCGTATGGATCGCATTCCTTGTGCTGACTCTGATTTATACGACAGAGATTGGAACAACGTGTTATGCGATGGTTGAGCAGAGCGCGATCTTGACGTTTTTGTACAACCATAATCCGCTGTTGATCTGGTTACTTGGATTCCGGTAGGAAAAATAAAAGAAAAATATTAAAAATAGGGTTGACACTCTCAATAAGCTATGATATCATATAGAAGTTCTGTTGAGGACATACATATGGGGGATTAGCTCAGTTGGGAGAGCGCCTGCCTTGCAAGCAGGAGGTCACGAGTTCGACTCTCGTATTCTCCACTAGGATTACGGATTGTGCATTGCACAGTCCGTTTTTTGTTACATATACAGAGCCAGGCAATTAAAGACAGACTGTGCTACCTCGTGCTTGCACGAAAGTACTACAGTCTGTCTTTAATTATGTGGCGGATACGCCACAGCGATGAAATGCGTAGCATTTTAGAGCTACTGGATAAGGAAAAATCTGACAAGCTGTGTCAGATTTACGCAACAAAAAAACATCCCACAGCGCGAAATCTGTGAGATGTTCTTCATAGCTCCCCCTGTTGGACTTGAACCAACGACACTTCGGTTAACAGCCGAATGCTCTACCGACTGAGCTAAGGAGGAATATTTCCTTGTCTTATCGACGAAAAATATATTATCATACTTAGATGGTCTTTGCAAGAGAAAATTAAAAAAAATGTAAAAAATCTTAAAGAAATCTATTTTTATCTCTTTCAAGTCATAATCAGAAATCCAGCGTCATACATATATTAGACAGGAGGGCAGATATAAAATATATCGACAGTACTTCCTGAAAGGTAACAATTCAATTTAAGACAGGAGAGGGCAAAATGCGAAGAAAGCTGAGAAGACATTTTGCATTTCTGATGGCGGTATTGATGATGCTGTCGTTGATGGGGGTTCAGGTACTGGCAGAAGGTGTACAAGTTGAGGCTGTACAAACTACAGAGGGAACAGATTGTACCGTGCTCCCGGAAGAAACAGATGCGGAAGAGACTTCCCGATCAGAAATGCAGAAACCAGGCGCAAAAGAATCTCCCCCTGAGTCTGGAGTAGTAACAGAGGAAGGGAAAAGTACCGATTCAGAGAAAATTTCAGTTGTTCTTAAAGATGAGATTCTTACAAAAGGTTCTCTGACAGCAGAGGTTAGTGGAACAACAGAATCAGATCAGATTGCTTATCAGTGGCAGGTAAGTGAAAAAGGTCAATGGAAAGACATTGAGGATACAGCGACTGTGGATAGTAGAAAGCAATCCTATGAAGTTGCAAGAGATGGTGCACAGAAGACATTTCGTGTGAAAGTGACAGTAAATGAGGCGGTGACAGTTTATTCTTCCGAATACAAGGTGAATTATTATGACAAGCTTCAGAATGGAAGTTTTGAGACGCCAAAAGTATCTGATGCAGGAACACTGACTTATAAGGATGCACATTTTATTCAGGTAGCAAATGGAATGAATAATTTGTACTGGAAGACAACAGCGAAAGGTGCATATTTTGGCGCTGGAAATCAGAAAGATTATTATATCGAGATTGCAGACGGAAGCAGAAGTTATTATGGAAATACGGTTAATGATCCAAAGCCGGTTTATAACATCAGCAGTGCGGCACAGGAAAATCAGTTCGCAGAATTAAACTGTGAGGAACCAGGAGCACTTTATCAGGATGTTTTGACAGAACCGGGGACAGTCCTTCACTGGGGATTGGAACATGCCGGACGCTGGGGAACAGACACGATGGCGGTTATCATCAGCGATACGAAATCAATGAGTTCTGATTGGAATCCGGCAGGATCGGGATTTGATCAGAGTAATCCTGATGTACAGGCTGTATTGTCAGATGAAGCCGGCAAATGGACTTATCACTATGGAGATTATACGGTTCCGGCAGGGCAATATGTTACTCGATTTTATTTTGTGGCAGTAGAGGCAGCAAATGGAAATCTGTCAAATGGAAACCTGCTCGATAACATTTCTTTTGGAAAGGATCTCCCAAACCCACCGGCAAAAACAGGTAATCTGATGATTACAAAACAGGTGGAGGGAATTGCAGCGAGTCAGATTCCGGACGAGTCCTTTACATTTCAAGTAAAACGGGGAGAAGAAGTGATCGAAGAAGTGAAGCTTCCGCAAAATGGTCAGTGGAGTGCATCTCTTCAGGCGATTGAACCTGGGGAATATACAGTGACGGAGATTGCTCAGGAACAGAATAACTACAGGCTGGGGCATACCTTTTATCTCGTGGGACAGGAAAGTCAGACAGAGGGGATGACAGCACAAATTGATGTAGCGAAGGAGCAGACTGTAACAGTAACATATACGAATCAGTATCAACCGCTTATGGTTGTTCCGACAGGAGTAGAGAACAGGATGTTCCTACAATCCTAATAGAAACAGCAGGCATAACAGGAGGCGCGGTTTTTCTGTTTCTTCGAAGAAAGAGGAAAGAAAAAGATTCATGAAATTAAAAGGAGAGATTCATCTTTTTCTGATTCGTCTTGCATTTCTTCTGGTGTTTCTGTGGGTTTTGTTCGGGCTGTTGTTTGGCATTACAACCATGAAAAACAATGATATGTCGCCACGCATCAGTGCGGGAGATCTGCTCTTTTATTATCGACTGGAAAAACCGAAAAGCGGGGATGTGGTGGTCATTCAGAAAGCAGGAGAGAAATATGTGGGCAGAGTGATCGCAACCGGCGATGATACGGTAGAGATTACAGAGGACGAAGAGGTAAAGATCAATGGAAGTAAGATTGTGGAAAATGATATTTTCTATGATACACCGCAATACGAAAGTGACACGGTCTATCCACTGACGCTGAAGGGCGGAGAATATTTTATTCTGGGAGATCAACGGGAAAATGCAAAAGACAGCCGGTATTTTGGAGCTGTGAAGGGCAAGGAGATAAAAGGCAGAGTAATTACGGTGCTCCGCCGGTCAGATATCTGAAACCCGGAAATCAGAGTAAAAAGTGAGGTAGAGATTATGAATAAGAAAACAGCAGGACGTATTTCAGCAATGGCAATGGCGAGCATGATGATGATGTCAGTTTGTGTGGTAAATGCGGCGGCCGAGGAAAATGAACCGATCACACAGTTGAATCTGAAGAAAACAGTGACAACGGATGGAAATACATACCAGCCAAACACTTCATTTTCGTTTCATGTGGAGAATGGTGAAGCAGCAGAAAATTGGAGAGATAATGTAGTATATGCCGGTGTGACAGGTGGAATCAAGGCACCCAGACAATCGGATTCCAGCCATCAGGAGAAGATACACTGGCAGCAGTTTACAGCAAGAATGCAACATTGGAAATCAATGCAGAGGTATTTGAACATGCCGGTGTTTATCATTATGTTGTGACTGAAGATGCAGGTTCTTATGAAGGAATCGATTATGATACAGCAGGCAGAGATGTTTATCTTTTTGTATATAACGGAGCAGATGGAGCACTTTATGTTGGAAATGTAATTACAGAAAATAACGGTGAAAAAGGTGATCTTGAATTTATCAATGATTATGGTGCAGAAAATGATACAACACATGATGTGACAATCAAAAAAACGATCACAGGTAATCAGGGCGTTAAAAATAAATCCTTTGAATTTAAGGTTGCGGTGAATGGTGGACAGGGAGAACTCTACAAAGTTGTAGTGAAGAAAAATGCAAATGCACAGGCACTTACAGAATACATCACAAGCAATGAAGCAGAAACTTCTTATCAGATTTCTGATACAGGTTCGATTACAATTTATGGATTGACAGAATCTGATAAATACACTGTAACAGAGACCGATGCGAATAAAGATGGATATACCACTACGATTGACGGAGAAACAACTGCGACCGGAACAAAGACAGGAACTACAAAAGAAGATGGTACAGTAGTTCAGTATGTGAATGAGAAAGATGCGGCTGTAGTAACAGGCGTCGCAAAGAAATACACACCATACGTACTACTTGTGGGTGCGGCAGGCGCACTTGGATCAGTTTTCTTTCGTAGAAAAAGAGCATGATAAACGAAACGACAGAAGGTCAGGAGGCAGGGGAGCAGAGGGAAGAGCTGTTTTTTAAAGTTATAAAAGCGGGAAATAAGATATTGGAAATTCTGGCAGCGCTCTTTATTATTCTTATGCTTCTTTATGGTGCATATTCATTATGGGATACCTGCCAGATCAACCGACGTGCGTTTATCAGCGGAGAATTAATGAAATATAAACCTGCAGGGGAAATGATGAAAGTCCGTCCCTGCAGGAACTTCAGAAAATCAATCCGGATGTGTGTGCCTGGCTGACGGTAGACGGAACAAAGATTGATTATCCGGTTGTGCAGGGAGAAACAAATCTGGAATATATCAACCAGGATATTTATGGAGAATTTGCTCTTTCAGGAAGTATTTTTCTGGATAGCAGAAATGACAGAAAATTTATTGACAGTTACAGTTTGTTATATGGTCACCATATGGATAATGGCGCAATGTTTGGGGATGTGATGAATTATAAAGAAAAGGAATATTTTGAATCACACAAAACAGGTACGCTATATTTGAATGAACAGTTAGAAAAAATCCAGTGGTTCGCCTGTGTGGAGACGGATGCGTATGATGAAGTTATTTATAATCCACAAGATTATAAGAAAGAGAATCTGGAAGAATTGATGGAATATATAAAGGCACATGCGGTGCAGTATCGTCTTCCTGAGAAAAAAGGAAAGGAGGGGCGGGACAGGATCATTGGCTTATCTACTTGTTCCAACGATCAGACGAATGGAAGAGTAATACTTTATGGATTTCTATATGATGTGGACAGATAGATCAAGAATGATGTAGCGCAACGCCGTTGCATATTTGTCTGTTGAATGTTAAAATGTGAATGTCATTCAGATTCAGGTCAAAGTTAGAAAAAGAGCGGAAATGGATCTGGATAATTTCGAAAATCAGGGAAATAAAGGCAGGCAGTATACAATGACGATAAAAGAGATTGCACAGATGGCCGGGGTGTCCAGCGCAGCAGTATCAAGATATTTGAATGGCGGATATGTGAGTGAACAGAAAAAGGAACAGATCCGTAAAGTGATTGAGAAGACGGGATATCAGCCGTCTACTCAGGCAAGAATCCTAAGAACCGGACGTGCACATCTGGTCGGTGTGGTGGCTCCGAAGATCAATTCAGAATCAATCAGCCGGATTACAGCGGGAATTGAACAGGTTCTTTCGGCAAGAGGGTACCAGATGCTTCTTGCAAGTACGGATAATCAGCCAAAGAATGAGCTGATTTATTTGAGAATCTTTGAAAGTTATCCGGTAGATGGAATTGTACTGATCGGTACAGTGCTTACAGACGAGCATCGGAGATTTTTAAAAGAATCAAAGGTTCCGGTTGTGGTTGTGGGACAGGAGACGGAAATGGCAAGCTGTATCTATCATGATGATTTTGGTGCGGGAAGAGCAATGGGACAAGAAGTTGCGTTGAAAGCACTGAAGCGGAATGGTGGAAGACCTGAAGATTGCAAGATTGCATATATTGGTGTTACTCGTGAAGATAAGGCGGCAGGTGCTGCCAGAGAAGACGGGTTCCGCAAGGGACTTCAGGAAGCCGGGATTACTTTCGATGACCATCGGTACAGACGCGAATCAGAATTTACAATGAGCGGCGGATATGAAGCAGTAGTGGATTTGTTGAGTGAAGAAAATGGAATCGATATCATATCATGCGCAACAGATACGATTGCAGCGGGAGCAATCGAGGCATTGATCGCACAGAGTAAAAAGGAGGTTCCGGAGTCGGTTCAGAATTCTGGTGCAAGGATGCTACACATTTTGGAACAGTCTGGTATCTGTGTCACAGGATTTGGTGATAATCAGATGTTAAGGGCTGTGACAGGCGGTATTCCAACGGTTCATTTTGGGTATAAAACGAGTGGAATCAAGGGGGCAGAGCTCTTACTTGAACAGATTGAAGAGAAAAATCCGGTGCCGGTGCATATGAAGCTGGGATTCCAGATCGTGAATAGATTTGAATGAATGTAACTAAGAGCATAATGCAAGTTAAACAAAAACAGAAGAATCAGAATTAGTAAAAAATGCCATCTTTACAAATGGCATTTTTTTTATTTAATATAAAATCATAAAATGTGAAAACGATTACACATCAAATGAGGAAGGAGAGTTATTATGGATTACAGAAAGACCGCACAGGATATCCTGGATCATGTCGGTGGAAGTAAGAACATTGCATCTGCAGCACATTGTGCAACGAGACTGCGTCTTGTCATTGCAGACAATAAGAAGTAAGTAAGAAGCACTTGAAAATATTGACGGGGTAAAAGGAGTCTTCGAGGCATCGGGACAGCTTCAGATTATCCTTGGAACAGGTACAGTAAATAAAGTATTTGCCGAGTTCATCGACATAGCAGGTATCACAGCAAGCTCGAAGGCAGAGGCGAAAGAGGCGGCCGCAGAAAAGCAGAACTGGTTCATGCGTGCGATCAAGCTTCTTGGTGATATCTTTGTACCAATCATTCCGGCCATCGTAGCCAGCGGTTTCTTAATGGGAATCATGAACTCACTTGATTTTATGAACAGCAACGGATTCCTTCAGATTAATACACACAGTTCCATTTATGTATTTGCGAATCTGTTCAGCAACATTGCATATACATTTCTGCAGATCCTGATTGCATTCTCAGCAGCGAAAGCGTTTGGTGCTAACCAGTATCTTGGCGCAGTTATCGGTATGATCATGATCCATCCGTCACTGCAGAACGCTTATACGGTAGCAACCGAAGGGGTACAGCAGACACAGAGCGTATTCTTCGGACTGTTCAAGATTGACATGGTCGGATATCAGGGACATGTCATTCCGGTTATCATCGCTGTATGGATCCTGGCAGTGATCGAGAAGAAGTTACATAAGATTGTTCCGGAAGTGCTCGACTTATTCGTGACTCCTCTGGTCAGCGTATTCGTAACAGGTTACCTTACATTATCAATCGTAGGGCCAATCTTTGTATGGGCTGAAAATGCAATCCTTGGAGCAATCCAGTGGATGTTAACACTTCCTCTTGGAATCGGAAGTCTGATCATGGGAAGTCTGTACGCACCAACCGTAGTAACCGGTATCCACCAGATGTATACAGCAATTGATATCGGACAGATTGCAAAATACGGTGTTACATACTGGCTTCCGCTTGCAAGTGCAGCAAACGTAGCACAGGGGGCAGCAGCATTAGCAGTAGGTATCAAATCCAAAGATAAGAAGATCAAATCTCTGGCACTTCCGTCATCACTCAGTGCATTTATGGGAATTACAGAGCCGGCGATCTTCGGTGTAAACTTAAGATTCTTCAAGCCGTTCATCGCCGGATGTATCGGTGGAGGATGTGGAGCTTTGTATGCATCCCTGGTACATCTCGGAGCTAAGGGAACCGGTGTGACAGGTATCTTCGGTATCCTGCTCTGCCTGAATCAGCCGCTTCAGTATCTGATCGAGATGGTGATCGCAGTTGGTGTTGCATTCGCAATCTCATTTGTAATCTATAAGGATGCAGAACCAAAGGCAGTAACGGCAGATGTGACAGAGACAACTGGAACAACAGAGACAGTAGAAAATATCGAAATAGCAGACAACAATAAAGCAGAAGAGAAATTGACAAGTCCGGTAAATGGAACACAGATTTCATTATCTGAGGTTGCGGATGAGACATTTGCATCCGAAATGCTGGGAACAACCGTTGCGGTAGAGCCTGCAGATGGCAAGATTGTAGCTCCATGTGACGGAGAAGTATCCAATATCTTCGAAACAGGTCATGCTGTATGTATCACAACAGAGTCCGGAGGTGAGCTCCTGATCCATATCGGTATCGATACGTGAAGATGGATGGAAAAGGATTTACGAAGAAAGTTTCTGATAGCGACAAAGTACATGCAGGAGATATTCTGGTAGAAGCAAATCTTGAGGAAATCAAGAATGCAGGATATCAGACGACAACATGATGATTCTGACAAATACAGATGAATTTGGAAATGTAACAAAGGCAGAACCTGCTGAAGTTAAAACAACAAGTAAAGTTATGACACTTACAAAATAATGCTTATAGATGGAGAAGATTGATTTATGAACGCATTAACAAGAGATCTTGCGAAATTAGTAGAGACAGCAGAACAAAGCCAGAAAACCAGAGAAGAGTTATCCGTATCAGATAGAAAATTTCGTGAAAAACTAACACTTGATGCCGCCGGTCGGCTGGCTGAATGATCCAAATGGACTCTGCCAGTTCCAGGGTATCTATCACGCATTTTTTCAGTATTCACCATTTGATGCGGAAGGCGGCGTGAAGATGTGGGGACATTACACCAGCACGAACATGATTGACTGGGAATATCAGGGTACCGCACTTTATCCGGATCAGCCGTTTGACTGTCACGGGGTATATTCCGGATCCGCATTTATCGAAGATGGAAAATGTATCTGTACTATACAGGAATGTCAAATTAGAAGACGGGGAATATGATTACATCCGAACCGGACGTGAGGGCAATACGGTTCTGGTTATGACAGAAGATGGAAAGACATTTGGCAGAAAAAAAAGACTGATGAGCAATTCCGATTATCCGGACGATCTGACCTGTCATGTGAGAGACCCCAAGGTATGGAAAGAAAATGATATCTATTATATGGTACAGGGAGCAAGAACCAATGAAGACGTCGGACATGTGCTGGTATTCGAATCAGAAGACAAGATAAACTGGAAATTCAGAAACCGGATAGAATCGGAAAATCCATTCGGTTATATGTGGGAGTGTCCGGATTACTTTGAGATTGGTACGAAGAAGCTTCTTTCTACATCGGTCCAGGGGCTGGAAGGCGGTATCTGGGATGACTGCAATGTATATCAGTCCGGATATTTTGAGATAGAAGGAGATATTCTTGGAGAATATAAGCTGTCAGAATATCACTTATGGGATTATGGATTTGATTATTATGCACCGCAGAGCTTTGAGACAGAAGACGGACGAAGAATTCACATCAGCTGGATGGGAATGCCGGACTGTGAAGAGTATACAAATCCGACGATTCAGACGGGATGGCAGCACTGCTTTACATTTCCGAGAGAAATCTTCGAGAAAAATGGAAAGATCTGTCAGCGCCCGATTCGCGAACTGGATGAGAAGAAACATCTGGTAAGTGATGTAAAAGGTATGCTGTCCAGTGACGGTTATTCGGTGTATGAACTGGAGATTTTGAATATTGCAGAAACCATTTTAAAGTCATCCTGTCGAATGAATTGATCCTGGATTATGCAGACGGAAGATTCCGGATGCATTTTATAAGTCAGGACAAGACTTCTGTATCTGCAGGACGAAGCATGCGTTATGTGGAAGTGGATGAAGTGAAGGATCTGAAGATTCTGGCTGATAGATCATCGGTAGAAGTATTTGTGAATAATGGAGAGTATGTATTTTCGACAAGATATTATCCGGAAAATCATAAATTACTGGCAGAAGCTGTGGAAGCACAGATTAGATTGTCAGAAATTATGTAACGAAATATGAATTTAAGATACGAATCATTATAGAAAGAAAATCACCATATATCAAAAGAAAAAATTTCAGTAGAGAAATTTTATCGGGATATATGGTGATTTTTCTTAATGCAAGAGATATAAATACTTTTCGAAGTTAACTCCTTCGTTTACAGAGACATGTTCTTTTACGGAATCGGCTAATGCTTTTTCGAGAAAAGATCCGGCAGTCTGCATCATTTCTGTAAGGGAAGTTCCGCGGGCAAGTCCACCTGTGATACAGGAGGCAAAGAGATCGCCGGTACCGGAATAGCTTCCATCGCAGCAGGGAAATGCCGACAGAAAATGCGAAGAGCCGTCTAACAGGAGATTCCCAATCTTAGGGATTCCATCATCTGTAGTAAAGCGAATTCCTGTGATAAGGATCTTTTTCGCACGTTCTGCTGTTAATAATGTATGGCTTGCATCTTTGAGGCATGAAATGAGCTGATGCAGGGACAAAGAGGAGTTCTGCAGGGTATTGTAATCCATATCTGTCAGCAGACAGAACTCTGTAATATTTGGAGTGATAACATCTGCACGTGCGGTCAGTTCCTTCATGGCGGACAGGAATTCGGAAGTATACATATCATAGGTCATGCCGTCATCACCCATTACAGGATCAACCAGAAGAAAAGTATCTGGTGTCTGGAACGTATCCAGAAAATGAAAAATCTCTTCAATCTGAGGTACACTGGCAATGTAACCGGTGTAGATCCCAGAAAAGCAAGTGCCGAGTTTCTTCCATCCTGACGGAAATAATCCATCTTATCGGTAAAATCATAGCAGTAGTAGCTTGGATATTCTGTTTGAGAACTTAAGATGGCTGTCGGGAGTGGACAGGTCTGGATGCCCATCGCAGATAATACAGAGATGGCGGCAGTCAGGGAGCATCGTCCAAGACCGGACAGATCATTGATTACAGCAACTTTTTTTGTCATTGTCATAAAGAAATCCTCGTTTCCTAATATATTTACAAACATGTATTGATTATATCATAGTTGGGTTTTTTTGCCTTAACAAAAGAAGAAAGAAATCTTCCGGGTAAAAAATAATAAAAAAGTTTGAAAAAGTTGTTGACAGATGGAATACATTGCGCTATACTTAATTTCGTTGCTGAGGTACAAAAACTCCAGAAACAATAAAATGAATATGTGCGCGTAGCTCAGCTGGATAGAGCGTCTGGCTACGGACCAGAAGGTCGGGAGTTCGAATCTTCTATCGCACGCTAACCTCTGCAGGATATCTGCAGAGGTTTTTTTGTGTTCTCAATTATTTTTCTCACTGATCACTTTTTTCAAATCCGGACTAGAATTATCCAATATCTTGTGTTATAATTTCCAAATCCACTATATTTTGTATTTTTACAACTTAAAACGAAAAGGAGACACTACATGCAAACGACCGATCCTACAGGAATTTTTAATAGAAATAAACTCTCAGAGGAGTTTTCAAACGTTCTTCCTGATGAAGCCCGTTTAAAACTGGATGCGATTTTGCTTGAGATCCAGACTGATTTCCCTGAAATCTGCTACTCTTTGGAGTATCTGAATACAAAATTTCGCAGTTTTCTCACACCGCAGAGTACCTGCGGGCAGAAGCTTGAAGTCTGTTTCAGGCCGCAGCAGAACTTACCACCGCAGAAGCTCCGAAATGGGAGTTTATTGCTGCAAGACTATTATATTTTCAATTCAGTTTTCACTTAAAACAGGAAGAAACAACGCAGAGAACTTTCTGATTTTTACAAAAAACTCGTATATCTGACCCGGCAGAATCTGTACGTTCCTACATTCTGGAGCATTACTCCCGGGAAGAGCTGTTACTTGCCGAAACTTATTTAAAAGCGGAACGCAACAATTTGTTTACTTTTTCCGGACTCGATCTGCTCCTGAAACGCTACGTCATCCGCACACATGACCATATTCCACTGGAATCTCCACAGGAGATGTTTCTCGGAATCGCACTGCATCTGGCCATGAATGAAAAAACGATCGGATGCTCTGGGTAAAAAATTCTATGATATGCTGAGTCGTCTGGAAGTGACTATGGCTACACCGACACTTTCCAATGCACGTAAGCCATATCATCAGCTCTCCAGCTGCTTCATCGATACCGTGCCAGACAGTCTGGAAGGGATTTACCGAAGTATCGATAATTTTGCCCAGGTCAGCAAATTCGGCGGCGGTATGGGAATGTATTTCGGAAAAGTACGGGCAAGCGGAAGTAATATCCGCGGATTCGAAGGTGCCGCAGGCGGTGTGATCCGCTGGATCCGTCTGGTCAATGACACGGCTGTTGCCGTAGACCAGCTCGGTATGCGTCAGGGTGCGGTTGCCGTCTATCTGGATGTATGGCACCGGGATCTCCCGGAATTTCTACAGCTCCGTACGAACAACGGAGATGACCGCATGAAAGCGCATGACGTATTTCCGGCAGTCTGCTATCCGGATTTATTCTGGAAAATGGCAAAAGAAGATATGGATCAAAACTGGTACTTAATGTGTCCGCATGAGATTTTTCAGGCAAAGGGATACCATCTGGAAGACTACTTTGGAGAAGAATGGGAACGCCGCTATCTGGATTGTGTACAGGATGCCCGTATTTCCAAACGGACAGTCACACTCAAAGATATCATCCGCCTGGTTCTTCGGTCTGCTGCCGAAACCGGAACTCCGTTTACATTTAACAGAGATACGGTCAACCGCATGAATCCGAACGGACATGCCGGAATGATCTACTGCTCCAACCTCTGTACCGAGATTGCCCAGAATATGCAGGCAATTGAAGAAGTAAGCAAAGAAGTACAGACCACAGACGGAGACACCGTCGTTGTCACTGTGACCAGACCCGGAGAATTCGTGGTGTGCAATCTCGCCAGTCTCTCCCTCGGTCATCTTCCGGTTACGGATACCTCTTATATGGAAGAGATTGTTTCTACCGCTGTCCGCGCACTGGACAATGTGATTGATCTGAACTTCTATCCCACTCCGTATGCAAAGCTGACCAATCAAAAATACCGAAGCATCGGACTTGGCGTCAGCGGCTACCACCACATGCTGGCAAAGCACGGAATTATCTGGGAAAGTGAAGAACATCTGAAATTTGCTGACACTGTATTTGAGACGATCAATTATGCGGCAATTCTTGCAAGTACCAATCTCGCCGAGGAAAAGGAAAGTTATTCTCTTTTTAATGGAAGTGACTGGCAAAGCGGCGCCTACTTTGAAAAAAGAGACTATCATTCAGAAAAATGGCTTGCCCTGCAAAAAAAGGTTGCCACACAGGGCATGAGAAATGCGTATCTGCTCGCCGTTGCACCTACAGCAGCACCAGTATCATCTCCGGGACGACTGCCGGACTAGATCCTATCCTGAAACGTTATTTTCTGGAAGAGAAAAAAGGCAGTATGCTCCCACGAGTCGCACCGGAATTGTCACCGGCTACTTACTGGTATTACAAAAACGCCCATCTGATCGATCAGACTTACAGCATTCGTGCCTGCGGAGTGCGCCAAAGGCACATTGACCAGGCGCAAAGCATGAACATCTACATCACCAATGATTTCACCATGCGTCAGATTTTCAACCTGTATTTGAAAGCATGGGAAGAAGGTGTAAAAACCATTTACTATGTACGAAGCAAATCTCTGGAAGTAGAAGAATGCGAAAGCTGCTCTTCCTGATCTGAATAAGAAAAACAAGGAGAATTTTTAATGTCTGAATTAAAGAAAAAGCCTCTGTTCAATCCCGGCGGCGACACGGATATCCGTCTCCGCCGCATGATCGGCGGCAATACAACCAACTTAAATGATTTCAACAATCTGCGCTACACCTGGGTGAACAACTGGTACCGGCAGGCCATGAATAATTTCTGGATTCCGGAGGAGATCAACCTGTCCCAGGATATCAAGGATTATCCGAATCTGACTGAGAACGAACGCACTGCATACAACAAGATCTTAAGCTTTCTTGTGTTTCTGGATTCCATCCAGACTGCAAACCTCCCGTGCATCGGTGAATACATTACCGCAAACGAGATTAATCTCTGTCTCTCGATCCAGACATTTCAGGAATGTGTACACAGCCAGAGTTACAGTTATATGCTGGACTCCATCTGCAGTCCAGTAGAACGAAACGATATTCTCTACCAGTGGAAGAACGATGCGCATTTACTAAGAAGAAACACCTTTATCGGAGATTTGTACAATGAATTTCAGGAGAAAAAAAGACGATTTCACCTTGCTGAAAGTTATGATGGCAAACTATATTCTGGAAGGGATTTACTTCTACAGCGGATTTATGTTTTTCTACAACCTAAGCCGAAACGGGAAAATGCCAGGCTCCGCTCAGGAAATTCGCTATATCAACCGGGATGAGAACACGCATCTCTGGCTGTTCCGCAATATGATCCTGGAAATGAAGAAAGAACTGCCGGAGTTATTTACACCGGAGCATATCGAAATATTAAAGGAAATGTTAAAAGAAGGAGTTCGTCAGGAAATCGCCTGGGGGCATTATGTGATCGGGAATCAGATTGCCGGACTGACAAAAGAAATGATCACGGAATATATCCAGTATCTCGGAAATCTGCGGTTCACAAATCTGGGGTTTGATCCGATCTATCCGGATCAAACACAGGAACCGGACAGTATGCGCTGGGTGAGCCAGTATTCCAATGCCAACATGGTAAAAACTGACTTCTTTGAAGCCAAAAGTACCGCCTATGCAAAAAGTACCGCACTGATCGACGATCTGTAAAAAAGATACCGGGAACCTCCTGTTTTCACAGGATTCCCGGTATCTTTTCTATTCTTCTCTGAACTTTTCAGCCTGTGCTGCAATCAGTTCCTGATCGTTAAAATAGTTAATCTTCATGGATGCTTTCACTTCCTGAAGTGTCTTCTCTGCAACAGCTTCAGCCTTTTCGCTTCCTTTTTTCAGAATCTCATATACATATGGAATATCCTTCTGATATTCTTTTCTGCGGTTTCTGATCGGCTCCAGTTCTGCCTGCAGTACGTTATTCAGGAAACGTTTTACTTTCATGTCTCCAAGACCGCCTCTTGTATAATGATCTTTTAATTCCTGCAGATTTGCATAGTCCGGCAGGAATTCTGCAAAATACTCTGGTCTGCAGAATGCATCCAGATAAGTAAATACTGTATTGCCTTCCAGCTTTCCAGGATCTGACACTTTGATGTGTGTCGGGTCTGTAAACATGCCGAATACTTTTTTCTGGATCTCATCCGGCTCCTCTGAAAGATAGATACAGTTTCCGAGTGATTTACTCATCTTCGCTTTTCCGTCTGTTCCCGGAAGACGCAGACATGCCTGATTTTCAGGAAGAAGGATCTCCGGCTCTACCAGTGTATCTCCATAAACAGAGTTGAACTTTCTTACAATCTCTTTTGTCTGCTCCAGCATCGGAAGCTGATCCTCTCCTACCGGAACTACGTTCGCCTTAAATGCAGTGATATCTGCTGCCTGGCTGATCGGATAAGTAAAGAATCCGACCGGAATACTTGCCTCAAAATTCCGCATCTGAATCTCAGATTTTACCGTAGGGTTTCTCTGAAGCCTGGAAACTGTCACCAGATTCATATAATAAAATGAAAGCTCACACAGCTGTGGAATCTGTGACTGGATAAACAGTGTACACTTTTGGGGATCCAGTCCGCATGCCAGATAGTCCAGCGCCACCTCAATAATATTCTGACGTACCTTTTCCGGATTGTCCGCATTGTCTGTCAGTGCCTGTGCATCTGCGATCATCACGAACATCTCATCAAAATCTCCTGTATTCTGCAGCTCTACTCTGCGCTTTAAAGAACCTACATAGTGTCCCACATGGAGTCTTCCCGTAGGTCTGTCACCTGTCAGCATAATCTTTCCCATAATTAGATACGCTCCTTTATTACATTTTTCTCATAGTCTGCATCCATTATAACATCCACTTGTCAGAGAACTTTGCCAGCGAAG
>ENA-OQLB01000131-OQLB01000131.1-human-gut-metagenome-genome-assembly--contig:-NODE-131-length-42979-cov-6.676001_pt1 | contig 42979 bp, 51 predicted proteins | sample MGYA00242656_ERZ504813 | MGnify/ENA primary metagenome ERZ504813 (study PRJEB26092, sample SAMD00036388) | human gut metagenome | host: Homo sapiens | study: EMG produced TPA metagenomics assembly of... | reverse complement strand
CATCGATTACGGAAGTACCTTCCAATAATAGTAGATCCCAGCCATAATAGTTTCCGTTGCCTGAGCCGCCGCCCACTGGGTTCCTTGCTGAAAGGAAGCGGCGTCAAAACCGCCTTTGACCAAAATAGAGGAAAGGGGCCCGGCAAAGACTCCAAAATCCTTTCCGCCGCTACGGTAAGGTCTTCTCCTGCCGCTCCCTGAAGGACTGCGCTCACCTGCTGGTGTAAGGAGTTCTCTAAAAACGCGGAATAAAAGCCCTGAGAAATCACAGTTGAGAGAGAACTGGCTCCCCAAACCGCCGCCACGGCGCAAACTAAGCCGATTAAGGAGCGGACGCCTCCCCGCCGGATTCCTCCGTAAATAAAAAAGATTAAAATGACCAGTACAATGGCGTCAAGAACATAATTCAAATAAAATTCCCCCTTGCGTTAAGAAAAAAACACCTGCCGGATTTCGCTGACCCCCAGCACATAGGCTTGGCTGTTGGAATACAGCAGAATTTTCTTAGCGTCGTTGCCGGCATCATAAGCGCCGGTTTCTTCTCCCAGATCTGAATAGGTGTAAATCCTTCCGGAAGAAAGAATCCCGGCAACTCCGTTATTATATCCGATGGAGGTGACCTTTCTTGCCACGGGATACTCCATCGCTGTTTTCCCTTGATTATCGATTCTCACCACAGTACAGTTCCTGCCGTCCTCAGACTGTGCCAAAGCGAGCACCATCCCGTAATACGGATCCAGCTGAAAAGTGGAAAGGGTTTTCCCTTGATAGTCGTAATCGATTTTTTCCTGGGCAGCAGGAATCATGATACTGGCGCCCCGATTACCGATCGCGGCGACATTACCGCTTTCCAGGCACCGGATCGACAGTAAAAGGTTATCGGAAAACTCAAATTTGGCCTTAGGCTCTTCCTGATTAAAGTCAAAAATATAAACCACTGATTTAACCGTCCCATCCTGGGCGGCAATTCCCGTCACAGCGCCCCACGTACCGTCGGCGCTCAGAGATATATCTACCGGATACCACTCGGAAAAATAATACTTATACTTTTCCGTATCATCGCTTAAATAAACGGTAAGCTCTCCCAGATAGTTTTTCGACTGGGTCAGAGCGGCGTAAACGCCCGACGAGGAAACGGACGCTGAAATGATTTTTTGCTCCAGATTTCTGCTCGTCAAGGTTTCCGAGGCGCTTTCAATCCGGATTCCCGTGCCCTCCTGATGATAAACAACCGCCAGGCTGCCGTCTGTTCGCAGTACCGGAGAGCTAAAGCTATGCTGACGCTGGGCCAATTCTTTAGCGCTGTCATTGTATAGGGTAAAAGAGGTATCGCTGACCACCACTGCGTCTTGATAATCCAAAAGCTGAAAATTCCCCTCCTGGACTTCGCTGCCGGAAATCGGCGTGGGATAACCGCTGCCTACTCCCATCCCCAGCAAGGTGTTCTGAAACCAATTGCCCACCCGCTGGGGCGAAAGAGACTCCCGATTAGCCCACAAAATCACCGCCAGACTGCATAAAACCAAAATCAGCAGTAAGCGGATCACTTTTTTCGGCGGCCTTTTCAGTTTGATTTCTTCCTGGTCATACTGCTCTAAAGGCACATCCTCATAGCTGAGGGCCTTTCGCTCCTTTAACGCCCGCTCCCGGGCCTTTTTCTGCTTTTCATACCGTACGGGTCGTTTGGGCATTTATAGGTCCTCCTCATAAAACACACGGTTTAAATACAATCCGCAGGCCCGGGCTGTGGGCCCCGCCTTGCTTCTGTCCTTCGCCTCAAGAATGGCAGGAATCCCATCCTCCGGAATTTTCCCTTGGGCGATTCTCAAAAGAGTGCCGACCATAATGCGCACCATGTTATATAAAAAGCCGTCAGCCTCCACACGAAACGTCACCAATGACCCTTCCCGGCTCACGGAGCAGCATTTCACCGTCCGCTCCATATTGTCCCTCTCCCGATGATCTAAGGTGCAAAAGGAGGTGAAGTCATGCTTTCCCACAAACGCCTGTGCTGCCTGGTTCAGCATATCCGTATCCAAAGGATACCAATAGTGAAAAGCGCGGCCGTCAAAAAAGGGGTTCCTCACCGGATCGTTCCAGATTAAATACTGATATTCCTTACCCTTGCAGGAATATCTGGCGTGAAAATCCAGGGAAACCGAGCGACATCCTTTTACCGCCATATCCATCGGCAAAAAACGATTTAAAGCGGCCACCAGCCGCTCACAAGGGATTCGATGCCCAGTTTTCAGGCTGATGCAGTATTGGTTCGCGTGAACGCCGGAATCTGTACGGCTGCATCCCTTTACATCAAAATCGTCTCCGATCACCTGGCGCAGAGCGCCTTGAAAGACCTCCTGCACGGAAAGAGCGTTCTCTTGAATCTGCCAGCCGTGATATGCACGGCCGTCGTACGCAATAGTCAGTAGTAAATTTCTTTTTTCCAAAAGAGTCTTCCCTCCCAGCCGCTTTTCAGGTCTTTGTCAAAATCACCGGACCGCAGCCGGTAAAAAAACATTGCACAGCACTACTCCAGCTAAAATCACGCACATCCCAACGATTGCGTATCCATCCAGCCGGGTCATATGCATGCTTTTCATTCTGGTCCTTCCGGAGCCCCCCTGATAGCATCGGCATTCCATTGCCATCGCCAGCTCATAGGCGCGGCGGAAGGAGGACACAAACAAAGGGATCAAAATCGGCACCAACGCTTTGATACGCTGGAACAGCCCGCCGCTTTCCAAGTCTGCCCCGCGGGCCTTTTGAGCGCTCATAATCTTATCGGTTTCCTCCAGCAGGGTGGGGACAAACCGCAGAGCGATCGTCATCATCATAGCAATTTCATGGACGCTGATATGAAGCACCTTCAGCGGCTTCATCAAACGCTCCAAAGCGTCAGTCAGATCGGTCGGCGAAGTGGTAAACGTCAGCACCGAGCTGATAAATATCAAGGAAATGATCCGCAAAGCGATAAAGACCGCGTTGGTAATGCCCGCTTCGGTAATGGTCATAAAGCCAAACTGCCAAAGAGGCTCCCCCCGTCCATAAAACAGGTTCAGTCCGGCGGTAAGGATCACCACAAAAATAATCATTCTTAAGCTTTTAAAATAAAGCTTAACCGGCACATTGGAAAAAGCCATAACCCCGAGAACGGAAACCACCACAATCCCCAGCGCGGGGTAATTCTGGCCAACGAATACTAAGACAATAAAAGCAATGATTAAAACAATTTTCACTCTGGCATCCATGCGGTGGAGAAAGGATTTCCCCGGTACATACTGTCCTAATGTAATATTACTGACCACGGGACTCCTCCTCCCTGCCTAATATACGGAGAATCTCCTGGACGCCCTGCTCCACCGTCAGCACGCCGGAGGAAACCGGATAACCCTTTTCCCTCAGCATAGTCATAATTTTAGTGATTTGAGGCACCCGCAGTCCCATTTGAGACAGCCGGGCGCTTTGGGCAAACACCCTGTCCGTTTTTTCAAACATAGCCACCTTTCCGTCATCGATCACCAGCACCCGGTCCGCGATTCTGGCGATGTCCTCCATGCTATGGGAAACCAGCAAAACAGTATTGTTCCTTTGCCGGTGATAATCCACAATCTGAGAAAGAAGCACATCTCGTCCCATTGGATCAAGTCCGGCGGTAGGCTCGTCTAAAATCAATACCTCCGGGTCCATCGCAATGACCCCAGCGATCGCGGCACGCCGTTTCTCACCGCCTGATATCTCAAACGGAGACGCTCCAAGCAAATTATCCTTCAGCCCGGCGAAAGCCGCCGCCATTTTCACCCGCCGCTTGATTTCTTCCTCGGAAAGCCCCATATTTTTTGGGCCGAACGCGATATCCTTTTCCACCGTTTCCTCAAAAAGCTGGTGCTCCGGGTATTGGAACACCATCCCCACCTGGAACCGGATGGCCCTGATTTTCTTTGGCTCCGCCAGATATCCTTTCCCTTTAAAAGCACCTTTCCTGAGGTTGGCTTCAGAAGGCCGTTGAGCTGCTGCACAAAGGTAGACTTGCCGGAACCGGTATGGCCGATCACGCCAACCAGCTCCCCTTCCTCAATCTGAAGACTGATATGGTCGACGGCGGTTTTCTCAAAGGGAGTTCCCGCGCCGTAAACATACGTTAAATCCTGCGTTTCTAAGATGGGCATCTTTCTGCCTCCAAAAGCTTCTCTAAAATCCCGACACATTCTTCCGCATCCAATATTCCCAAAGGCACCTGACAGCCGCAGGCCCGCAGCCGGTAGCAAAGCTCCGTCGCCTGCGGCACATCCAAATGATGCTGCTTTAAAAGCTCTACCTTGGAAAATACTTCTTTCGGCGTTCCTTCCGTAAGAATCCTGCCGCTGTCCATGACAACCACACGGTCTGCGGTTACCGCCTCATCCATGTAGTGGGTAATCAGAACAATGGTGATCCCCAGTTCCCGGTTCAGCTTATGGATCGTATCCAGCACCTCGGTTCGGCCTCTTGGATCCAGCATTGCGGTAGGCTCGTCCAGTACAATACACTCAGGCTGCATGGCAATGATACCAGCGATAGCGACCCGCTGCTTTTGCCCTCCGGAAAGCTTATAAGGGGCGGCCAGCCGGTAATCATACATTTCCACCGCCTTTAAGGCATCGTCGACCCTTTGGCGTATCTCTTTGGGAGGCACACCCAGATTTTCCGGGCCGAAGTACGTCCTCCTCTACAATGGACGCCACCAGCTGATTGTCCGGATTTTGCAGGACTAACCCCACCCGCCGCCGGATCTCATATTTTAAAGCTTCCTCTGTGGTATCCATCCCATCCACAAAAACCTTGCCGCTGGTTGGCAGAAGCATAGCGTTAAAGTGCTTTGCCAATGTAGACTTTCCACATCCATTGTGGCCTAATAAAGCCACAAATTCTCCCTTTTCCACGGCAAGGCTTACCCCAGACAAGGCTTCCTTCAAGCTCAAGGGATCGTCGGTTCCATATCGGAAGGTTACATTTTCAACATGAATAAAGCTCATATCTCCAAATCCTATCTATGAAGCGCCAATTTTAAGGCGATACTGTCTATCAATGTTTCATTACTCTACGTCTTTCCCTGTCCAAATAGCTGTGGAGCCGCAAGGAAGCACCTGGCCGGTGCTGGTCACCGGTAAACCGATTTCATCCGAGGCCACTCTGCCGCCCATAGGCTTTTGCAAAAGCACCCCCAGAAGATATTCCATCACCGAGGCGACAGGCCCGTGGTATAGCTGTTCAACAGAAAAAACTTAGCGTCGGGAGACAGTATGCTCCGGCACAATTCCACCAAAGAAAACAGCTGCTCCTCCAGCTTCCACACCTCGCCGCTGGGACCTCTTCCATAGGATGGAGGTCCATGATAATACCGTCGTACCGGTTTCCTCTCCGCTGCTCTCTCTGGACAAATTTAATGCAGTCATCCACCAGCCAGCGGATCGGCCTATCTGAAAGGCCGGACGCCGCGGCGTTTTCTCTGGCCCATGCCACCATCCCCTTCGACGCGTCCACATGGCATACACTGGCGCCCGCCTGGGCGCAGGCCAGGGTAGCGCCGCCGGTATAGGCGAACAGGTTTAATACCTTCAAGGGCTTTGGGGCATTTCGAATCAAATTCCCGGTAAAGTCCCAGTTTACCGCCTGCTCTGGAAACACACCGGTATGCTTAAACCCCATGGTTTTCAATTGAACGCAAATCACCATAACTGATTTTCCAAACAGGCGGAACCTTTTTGAGAATCTGCCACGCCCCGCCTCCTGTACTGGAACGGCGGTAGCGGGCATGAGCCTGTTTCCACAAGGCCAGTTGCTTTGGCGTATTCCAGATGATCTGCGGATCCGGGCGAATCAAAATAACCTCACCCCAACGCTCCAGCCTTTCTCCGGCGCTGGTATCCAACAGCTCATAATCCTTCCAGTTGGCAGCTCTCAAAACAGTTCCTCCCAATTGTCGTATTCGCAGCCGTCCGGAAAGGGGGAAAGCCTTTTCCGGACGGCTGCGGGTTTTCATTCGAGTAACCCGCTAAGGTAAGGGCTCACAAACGATTGATCTGATTAAAACAATCCATAAAAATATATTTTCAGCCATTGCAGCTCGGCCTTCCAGGTTCAGCGATGCCGCTTAGTATCATCACCACAAAACCCTACAACTGCCGCAGGCTTTAAGGCTCGTAAAAGAAAGCCTGTAATCTTTCCAAATAAAAACTGACAGGGTTCGCTGAATATGCTCAAAATTTAAAAACAACCCGGTTCCCTTTTAAGGGAAATCCAATTCCACTATACCAGCTTCTCCCGGATCACATCCGCTACCTCGTTTGCCAGCCGGTTGATGGTTTCTTCCTGCTCGCCCTCTACCATGACCCGGATCAAAGGCTCCGTACCGGAAACCCGCACGACGATCCGTCCGGTCTTGCCCAGCACAGCCTTGGCTTGTTCCGTGGCGGCCTTAACGTCGCGTCGGTATAAAACCGAAGCTTCCCCTCCGGGCTGACCCGGACGTGACCATTACCTGGGGATACCGCTCCATCAGGGTAGCCAAGCTGGAAAGCTTCGCTTGGCGCCGCTTCAGGATGCTGATCAGCTGAGCCGCGGTCAGCTGGCCGTCTCCTGTGGTGCCGAAATCCAAAAAGATCACATGCCCCGACTGCTCGCCGCCGAAGCTGTATTCCTCCAGCAGCATTTCTTCCAATACATACCGGTCGCCCACCTTTGTGGCTACAAAATTCATACCGTTTTCTTCACAAAAACGGATAAACCCCATATTGGTCATAATGGTGCCTACCACCGTGTTTTTAGCAAGTTTCCCCCGGGATTTCATATCCAAGGCGCAAATCGCCATAACAAAATCGCCGTCTACCAAGTTTCCCTGATTGTCTACCGCAAGGCAGCGGTCCGCGTCGCCGTCAAAGGCTACGCCGGCATCCAGATGGTTCTCCTTAACAAAAGCCATTAAGCTTTCCATATGGGTAGAGCCGCAGTTATCGTTGATATTCACACCATTAGGCTGATCCGACAGCATGTAGACCTGAGCGCCCAATTCGGTGAACAAGCGCTCCGCCGTTCTGGAGGCCGAGCCGTTGGCGCAGTCCAAAGCGATCCTCATGCCATCCAGAGCAAAGGGAACCGTAGCTTTAATGTGGTCAATATAGTCTTTTACCGCGTTTTCCGCTACAGAAACCCTGCCGATATCCCCGCCCTCCGGCGTCAAATAAGGCGCCCTATGGTCCAGAACGATAGACTCGATCTGTTCCTCTAGGCATCCGGCAGTTTATAGCCGTCGCCGCTGAATATTTTGATGCCGTTAAACTCACAGGGATTATGCTGGCGGAAATCATGATGCCCGCGTCCGCCTTATATTTCCCCACCAAAAAGCTACCGCCGGAGTGGGAATCACACCTAAGCTGATCACATCAGCGCCCACAGAGCACAAGCCCGCAGTCAGCGCCCCCTCCAGCATATCTGAAGAGATCCGGGTATCCTTACCGATCAGAATCCGAGGATGCCGGTGAGTATTATCCGTCAACACCATGGCCGCCGCCCGACCGATATTCATTGCTAATTCACAGGTCAATTCCGTATTGGCGACACCTCTGGCGCCGTCAGTTCCAAAAAGTCTTCCCATAGCTAGAGCTCCCGTCCTTTAAAATATTGTTGTTTGGTCAGAATTCTCCCGCTCCATTCCGGGAGGAGTCATTCCTAAATGAAGATAGGCCGCATGGGTAGCGCACCTTCCTCTAGGGGTTCTGCTCAAAAATCCAATCTGCATCAGATAAGGCTCATAAACGTCCTCTATGGTCACCGCTTCCTCCCCGATAGCCGCCGCCAGGGTTTCCAGCCCAACCGGGCCGCCTTTGTAAAAGCGGATCAGGGTTTCCAGCATCCTTCTATCATTTCCATCCAGACCTAATTCATCAATTTCCAGCTTATCCAAAGCTACTTTAGCCGTTTCATAGGTGATTACGCCGTCGCTCATCACCTGGGCGAAATCACGCACTCTTTTTAGAAGCCTGTTGGCGATTCTGGGTGTTCCTCTGGAACGGGAGGCGATTTCCAGCGCTCCCTCCTGATTCGTTTCAATTCCCAAAATTTTGCGCTTCTGGACACGATCGTCGCCAACTCCTCCGGGGTATACATTTCCAGCCGGAGGACAACGCCGAACCGATCCCGCAAAGGCGCGGTCAGCTGTCCCGCGCGGGTGGTGGCTCCCACTAAGGTAAACTTGGGCAAGGGCAAATGGTAAGAGGCCGCCATTTGTCCCTTTCCTGTGATGATATCAATGGCGAAGTCCTCCATAGCGGGATACAAAATTTCCTCCACGCTTCTGGAAAGCCGGTGAATCTCATCGATAAACAGCACGTCGCCGCTGTTTAAATTTGTCAGCAGCGCCGCCAAATCTCCCGGCTTTTCAATGGCCGGGCCGGAGGTGATGCGGATATTTACATTCAGTTCATTGGCGATGATCCCGGCCAGCGTAGTTTTTCCCAAGCCAGGCGGACCGTATAACAGCACGTGGTCTAAGGATTCATGCGCAGCTTAGCGGCCTCAATAAATACCGAGAGGTTTTCCTTCGCTTTTTCCTGGCCGATATATTCCGAAAGCGTCCTGGGGCGCAGCGGGTTTTCAATATCCGCATCCTCAGGAATATCCTCCGGGTCTACGATCCGGTTTTCTAAATCAAATTCGAAATCCACTGATTACATCCTCCCAGCCATAGCCTTTAAGGTAAGCCGAATCAGCTCCTCTACTGGCAACGAACTGTCAAACTTAGCTACCACCGGCGCAACGTCGCTTGGGGTATAGCCCAGCACTGTCAAAGCATTCATCGCCTCGGCGGCGTTTCCTGCCGCGTTTACCACTCCAGCCGCAGCGGTCACCTCTTCTCCGCCGCCTAATGCCTTCAGCTTATCCTTCAGCTCCAAAATTACCCTTTGCGCCAGCTTGTTGCCTACTCCCTGAGCCATCGTTAAGGTTTTGAAGTCTCCAGCCGCGACAGCGACGGCCACCTGCTCCGGCGAAAGAACAGAAAGAATGGCCAAACCTACCTTAGGACCTACGCCGGAAACCGACGTCAGCAGCTTAAAGCAGTTCAATTCCGCCAGGCTGGAAAAGCCAAACAGGTCCACCGCATCCTCACGGACGTTCATATGGGTATAAAGGACTGCCTCCTTACCGATAGCGGGAAGGCTGCGCTGGGTATTCATAGTGGTATAACATTTATATCCTACGCCGGCACATTCAATCACCGCAAAGGAGGGCTCTGTGTGAATTAAACTTCCTCGTAACCGATACAGCATCTAACTTTTATCCTTCCTTCTTTTTCTGAAGCATTTGATACCGGAATCTGGAGCCGGACGCATGAGCGTGGCAGATAGCCACAGCCAATGCGTCGGCGGTATCATCGGGCTTTGGAACTTCCTTTAGTTTCAGCAGACGGGTAGTCATTTCCATCACCTGAGGCTTATGGGCACGGCCATAGCCGGTTACAGCGGTTTTCACCTGAAGAGGCGTATACTCAAAAATCGGCACGCCTGATTTTTGAGCCGCCAATAGGATAATTCCTCTCGCCTCCGCCACATGGATGACGGTTTTCTGATTGGTATGAAAATAAAGCTTCTCAATGGCAACCGCATCCGGCCTGCACTGCCGTATCATTTCCATCATATTGTCGTAAATGTACTGAAGCCTCGCGGAAAAATCCATCCCCGCCTCGGTGGTTATCGCGCCAAAGCCGATTGCACGGTATTGGCCGCGCTCAAACCGTAAGGCGCCATAGCCAACGATGGCGTAACCAGGATCAATCCCTAAAATAATCAAGCCATCCCGTCTCCTTCCGCTTTTGCGATAATCAATTAATTATAGCATAAAATACTACGCAGGGCAACTGATCACGCGCGGCTTTTCTTTGCTTTTCATACTGCTTGTCACCGGCCATTCTTAAAATCTGACGCTTCTCTAGAAATTTTTCACAATATGTCGACTGAAAAATCAAATATATCATTTGCCTGTTAAATGATTCCTTCCGCCGGCTTTGTCTGGAGAAGCAATGCTAAAAAAGCTGTCTCTAAATTAGAGACAGCTTTTAAACCTTTCCTGCGCACGGCCATTCTATGCTATTAGGCCGCTTGATACATCATTCTTTAATAGCGTAAAGGCCATTCTAATAAACACCTTTGCAATAGGAAAGATGGTTAAAATTCTTTTTGGGGTTCCTGATTCTTCAGAAGACTTCGGATTTCTCTGAGCTTCTGTACCGCATCCTGGACTCCCATCATATAAACAGCGATCAGCTTATCTGGATTTTTCTCATACGCACCGATCTCGATCGGCTGGCTTGGCCGTACTACAACAGCTTTTTTCCGCCGTTCCTGCTCCAGAACATATTCCACCTGGCGGTTATAAAGGCTTCCTCTGCTTTCCAGGGCGGAAATCAGATTGGGATAGCCGCGATACTTAGCATAAACCAGCGGCTTGGGATAGGAGGATTTTTCCTTCTTCCGGTACGTGATATCCCGGGTAAGCACCACCACGTTGTATTCGTGGCCGTCGCAGACAGAACGCTCCAGGGGAATCGGATCGGCAATTGCGCCGTCCAGCAAGCGATATCCTTTAAAATCCACCATATTGCACAGCAGAGGCAGCGAGGACGAGGCCCGAACCGCAGTGAAGATCATAAATATCCTTTTTCCCAAAGAATACGGCGCATCCGGTCTCCACATCCGTAGCGCTACCCGAAAGTTCACCTCGGCCCTGTCAAAACGCCTGAAAATCAAAGGGAAGCAGGTCGTGAGAGAGCTCTCCGAATATAAAATCAAACCCAAAAATAGAACCTGTTTTCCGCAAGGACTTTACGCTTAAATATCTTGGATCCGCTAAATAATGGTAGAAAATATCAAAATTACGCTTGGTTTGTCCCGAAATATAACTCAGGGCATTACAGGCCCCGGCCGATACGCCGTATATATTACGAAATTGAATTTCATTTTCTGAAAACACATCCAGCACGCCGGAGGTATACGCTCCTCTGGTTCCGCCGCCTTCCAACACCAAGCCTACAGACATTCCCGGCACCTTAATCCTTTCAAAATTAAGCCCATCTTATGATACAAGATAAGCCTTCTTTACTTCGTCTTTATTTTAACACCGTTTCATGCGGAAGCAACCGAAAACCCCCTTACAGATTTCTGAATTTTCTCATATTTCTTTTGAAAATACTGGGTATTTATCACCAAATATAAGAGTGAATATTTTGTATTCACACCCGATTGACACGGAACCTAAATCCTGCTACATTTATCTCAGAAACACAATATACAATTTCATAGCCTTATGGGGGAATTTTTATGAAGCCCGCTTCCACGTTTTCCTCTTATCCTGAAAAAAAGCAGACTCTGCTTGTCGCGGTCTTCCTGGTCGTTCTGTATGCGGTTTTTTCCATGTGCGATAACCTAAAAGGCATTTTTATCCCCATTTATAAGGAGGAATTTCTGCTATCCGACACTCAGGCCGGCGCGATCTCTACCTCCGCCATGCTCGCTTTAGCCATTTTTCAATATCTCAGCAGCTTAATCGTTGGCAGGCTTGGGTATAAGAGACTGTTAGTCATCAGCTTTATTGTGGTGGGCGGCGCGATTATATTGGTGGTCTTCAGCACCAGCTACCTTACTCTTTTATCCAGCATATTTCTGCTCTATATCGGTATGTCCATGTTTAATTTAAATATCAATCTACTAGGGCCCGCTCTGGCGGTGACCTCCCCGGCTATTCTAATGAGCTGTATTCACGGCTCCTACGGCCTGGCCAATTCAGCCATGCAAAGGGCCGCCGGCACCCTTTTAGAAAATGGAATATCCTGGCGCTGGTTCTTTCTATTTTTACTGATTCCCTTTGATTATGCTTATTTGGGCCATTTTTCTTAAAATACCTTACCAGCCTCAAGTGGTAAAAAGCTCAAGCGGTAAAAAAGCTCTTTTTAAAAATCCTATGATCTATTTATACATGCTGGCGGCTGGCTTTTACTCCGCTTCTGAAGCCGGCGTTGGCTGCTGGTTTGTTAATTACATGAGCGAGTCGTTTTATATGGGCGCGGAGGAACGCGCGCTCTACGCCTCCCTCTTTTTCCTTCTCAAAACCATCGGACTAGTATTCGGCGGCTTTGTCATCCGATATTTAGGTTACTTCCGTACGGTTCTTTTCTATGCCGCCGCGGCGGCGGCGCTGACTTCGGCTGGAATTGCTTTCGGAAAGTCCGGCTTGCTTCTCATTGTTTTAGCCGGCCTGGCTTTTTCCTCCATTTATCCAACCACTCTTTCCACTATTCCAAGCTCCTTTGGGAAGGAAACCTCCCAGGCTACCGGTTTAATCATGATGTCCAGCAGCTTGACGGCAATGCTCTCCACCCTTTTGATCGGACTGCTGAATGATTTCATCGGAACTAGGCCGGCCTTCTTTATCGTACCCTTATGTCTGGCTTTTGTCGCCATTACCTCCCGGTTTATTCAAAAAAGCAGTCAAAAAAACGCAGAATTCTGATAGGTAAGCAAAGCGGCCGGACGGTATTTCGTCCGGCCGCTCTCGATAGGATCATCGGTCTATAATCTGTCCTTCTGTAGAAATTGTGTAAACCTGCCACGGAATAAACTTTCCGCTCTTCCGTAACGCCGCTTTGGCTGCCTGCTCAATTCCTCCGCAGCAAGGAACCTCCATACGAACAATTGTTAAGCTTTTGATATTGTTGTTCTCTAAAATTGCTGTTAATTTCTCCGTATAGTCCCCCTCATCTAATTTAGGACAGCCGATCAGTGTAATTTTATTTTTGATAAATTTCTGATGAAAATTACCATAGGCATAAGCGGTACAGTCAGCCGCCACCAAAAGGTTCGCATCGTCAAAGTATGGCGCGGAAATGGGTACAAGCTTAATTTGAACCGGCCATTGGGAAAGCTGACTTTCCTGAGCATAAAATTCTTTGGAAAGTACCTTCTGCTCCGGATGGTGAATTTTTTTCGACTGCGTTCCCGGACATCCGCAAGGCAGCGAAGCCCCGGATGGCCCATGCTGCTTTTTTTCAGCTTGAGCGGCCTTCACCGCCTCCTGATTATAGGCTGGCGCTTCCCTATTTTCAAAGGTAATAGCTCCTGTAGGACAAGCCGGCAGGCAATCGCCTAAGCCGTCACAATAATCCTCCGCAGCAGCTTGGCTTTTCCGTCCACCATGCCGATAGCGCCTTCATGACAGGCTTGGGCGCAAAGGCCGCATCCATTGCATTTTTCCTCATCAATTTGAATTATTCTTCTATCATGATCGATACTCCTTCTTCTTGACTTTGCAGTTACAGTATAGTAAAATCAAATACAAATTTCAGTTGTAATTACAACAAAAAGAGGATTTTATGAAAATTAATCTATCACAATGCTGTCCGCTGTTTTCGGGAATCTCAGAAAATGAAATGGATAAGCTCCTGTCCTGTCTTGACGCCAGAGAAAGGCGGTATCAAAAAGGAGAGCTTGTGATTTCAGCGGGGACAAAAATCTCCCGTTTCGGCGTTTTGCTATCTGGTACAGTGGAAATCCAGCAGGAAGATTTCCAGGGAAATATTACCATTGTCGCACAGATTACCCCAGGACAGCTTTTTGCAGAGGCCTTTGTGGGTGCCGGCGCTGCTTTACCGGTGGCTGTTCTGTCCACGGAGCCTTCCGTTATTCTATGGCTGGATTATAATAAGCTGTTATCCCCATGCCAATATGCTTGCCCTTTTCACGCTGCAGTCATCAAAAATATGGTGAAAATCCTAGCAAATAAAAATATTTTTTTAAACGCCCGCATCGGTCATTTATCCAAACGCACCCTGAAAGAAAAAGTACTGTCTTATTTGATCGGGCAAGCCAGGCAGCATAACAGCCGCAGCTTCACCATTCCCTTCAACCGTCAAAAAATGGCGGATTATTTAGCGGCTGACCGCAGCGCGTTATCAGCGGTACTGGGCAAACTAAAGAACGAGGGGATTCTTGATTTCCAAAAAAATCGATTTACCATACAACAAAATCTACTGATTAAGAAAAAAGGGGAATAGATTTTTCAGTGACTGCCTTCTTATCCTCTATTTATTTACCTGTTTTCCTACAGGCCGTCCGCCATATTGTTCACTTTACACGCGCAGCTCGTTATTGATTGGCAGAGAAACATTTATTCACGAGTGAACTCAAACGAAAATTCTATGGATTTTCTGACCCCTCAAGCTTTTCCGCGCTTTTGTTTCATGGACAAAGAATTTCTAATCTTAATATTTCATTCCTGTCAAAAATAAAATTGCAAAAAAGAAGGACACTGTAAATTTACAGTGTCCTTCTTTTTTTAATCGTCTGTAAATTTTGAGGATTCCACCGAACTCTGTGACTGGCTTAAGCTTCCGTTTTCAATCTCTGCCTCTACACTGTTTGAACTTTGTGAAGCTAAAGACTCCGTTTCAGAAGAGGACTCTAACGCAGGATCTGTGGAAACGTTCTCAGAAGGCGCCTGACTTTCAGAAACCTCCGGCGGGACTGGTTTCGGCTTTTCCACAAGCTTAATTTCGATGGCTTCCAGGCGTTTCGCCTCACCCGAGGTTCCCGCCATTTCACCATTTTTCACCCAATCCTGCCAGCCGTAGGTCTGCACATGCACTCGATAATAAATATCATAGTGCTCGGCTAATTCCCCCGTCAGGCGTATTTTGATCCCTTCCAGCCGCTTCGCCTGGCCAGAGGTGCCGCTTTCAGCTCCATCCTTCACCCAATTCTGCCAGCCATAGGTTTGCACATGGGTTTGATATTCCACACTGCCGCTATACCCTGGATTCTGCAGCAAAATTCGGATAGACTCCAACCGTTTCGCCTCGCCGGAAGTCCCGCTTACAGCACCGTTAGCCTTCCAAGCCTGCCAGCCATAGGTTTGCACATGGGTTTGATAATTGATTCCATCTACGGTAGCCGGCGGTGGAGTAACATAGGGCCTCTCCGTGCTTCCCGGCGCGGAACCGCCTTTTTCCACTAAACGAATCTCAATGGCTTCTAATCTTTTTGCTAATCCTTCGGTTCCGGCAGCTTCACCATTTTTTGCCCAGTCAAGCCACCCATAAGTTTGAGCGTGAACCCGGTAATAAACATCATACTTTTCTGCCAACGCTCCTGTCAGCCTGATTTTAATGGCTTCCAGCCGTTTTGCCTGGCCCTGAGTACCGCTGACCGCTCCGTTTTTCACCCAATTCTGCCAGCCATATGTCTGCACATGAGTCTGATACTCAATATCACCCGCAGCCCCTGGATTCTGCACTTGAATACAGATACCCTCTAAGCGCTTGGCCTCTCCCATGGTGCCGCTGGATTCTCCGTTGCTCCTCCAGCTTTGCCATCCGTAGCTTTCAATATGGGTCTTATAGTTAACGCCATCCTTGGTTCCCAGCCCGGGCTTGATAAAGCCGCCGCCATACATTCCCGGCGCAGAACCGCCTTTTTCCACCAAAGTAATCTGGATTCCCTCCAAGCGCTTCGCCAAGCCTTCCGTCCCCGCAGGCTCACCGTTTTTCACCCATCCAAGCCAGCCATAGGTTTGCGAGTGAACCCGGTAATAAACGTCATATTTTTCCGCCAAGCCGCCAGTCAGCTCAATTTGAATCGCCTCGAGCCGCTTCGCCTGGCCTACCGTACCGCTTTCCTCGCCATCATAAGCCCAATCCTGCCAGCCGTAGGTCTGTACATGGGTGCGATAACGGATACTCCCCTCGGTGCTGTGAACATTAATACGGATCGCCTCAAGCCGCTTTGCCTGACCCACTGTGCCGCTGATTTTCCCTTGTCCTACGTCGTTCTGCCAGCCGTAGCTTTGCACATGGGTCTGATAGGTCAAAACGTCCTGGCTTTTTTGCACAAAAGGCCGAGTGGTAGAGCCGGGGCTCCGCCATCCTTTTTAACGATACGGATTTGGATCGCTTCCATCTGCTTATCAAGCCGATTGTCCCCGCGATCTGTCCGTTTTTTGCCCAATCCAGCCATCCATAGGTTTTGGAATGAACCCGATAATACAAATCATACTGCTGGGCGGCCTCGCCTGTCAGTTTAAGCCGGACAGCCTGAACAGCCTGACCGTTTCCAGCATTTCCGTTGAGTTCTCCGGCTTCTTTCCAGCCCTGCCATCCGTTTTTAATTAAGTTGACGCTGGAGGAAATGCCTCCCGAAATCCCATTTCCGCTCAAAGTAAAACGCAGGCCGTTTAAAGGCAGCCCTCTTCCCTCCGTACCACAGGTAACGCCGTCCATGGTCACAGGCTCCTGCCAGAAATATAACCCACCACGTAAGCCTCAGCGTTGACCACCGGAGGAATGGTGATCTCTGAAGGATCGGGCGCGGTCCCGGTATCGTAAACGAGCTCATAGGTTCCGGAGCCAAGGGAAACTTTTACAAAATTCTGCTGTACCTCCGCCTGAGTATCGGTTCCGTTCACGGTGACAGACCGGCTTCCATCCGCGTTAGCAGGTAAAAGGACCTGTGCCTGGGTATTGGCCGGAACAGACACCCTTACGGTAATCACTCCATCTTGCGCTAAGCGGAAAGAAACAGGGATGGTTCCTTTCACTGTAGGAATTTCTACAGCGCCCTCAGTAAGGCCGCCAGGCTGCACCTTTACCTCAAATTGTGAAAAACCGGGAGCGGTAGGTTTTATTCCAAACATTCCCCGAACAATTTGGCTGGCGGGAGAAGATCCCCAAGCGTGAGAAAAGGTCATATTCCTTTCGCCTCAGGCTCCAGGCCTCCGTAGACATGGTGGCTCCCAGTTTTTTTAGCATATAAGCCCAGCTATTCGAACTGTATTGCGTGTCCGGATTACTCATAAACTGGCGCGCAAGGGTCCCGCTGCCGCTCTGATATAAGCCGTCCAGCAAAAAATAGGAACCGTAAACGCTCATACGAATGGTTCCATCCGCTACGATCGTGGCACTCATCCTGTCCGCCATCGCCTGATCGGCATAAATGCCGCACGCCAGCGAAAACGCGGTAGCATGCTGGGCACAATGGTTTACCACAGCCCCCGCTTCCGTTAACCCATCGTAGAAGCGGCCTGTATTCTGATCATACAAACGGGAAATCATATTTTGTTTGATAACATCCGACCGCTCTTTCAGGAAAGAGGCGTCATCCCCATATCCTAAGGCAGCCGCGATATTTCCCATATCACGGTAGGCAGCCGAGCACACCGCGTTAAAAGCGGTATTATAAGCCGTATTGCTAACTTCATAGGAATCTCTCTGGCTATACGGCCAGTCCACCATAACCACTTTTCCCGGGTTATGGACTAACCCCAAATTGCTGTTATAAGAGGAGTCATACAGCGCGTTCTTCAATTGATCATAATGATCCCGCAAAAAAGCAATATCCCCGGAATAAAGATATTCCTGCCACGCTGCTGTAATCGCGAACAATTGGTATTCCGCCGGCCAAGTGGGATTGTTCACTACATAATCCAGAGAATGTCTCGCCAAGCTGTAATCATCCAAAAACGAGAAAGAAGACATCATCTGCACTAAAATGTCCCCCTCATAGGTTTTTCTTTCCCTGCTTTGGGAGTCCACATACTGGCTTTGAGCCGCGGTTTTCACTGTATATTTGGTCATTTCATAAATCTCGTTCAGCATTTGGTTTGAACTGCTAAACGAAGACTGGGAATCATCGAATTCCTGACGGATCGTTAATCCGGTAATTTGTTCGGCTGTGAGCGCAGCAGGAAAATTTTTAATTTGAATATACCGGAAGCACTTCATCCCAATTCCTTCTAAGGTTTGCTCCCCTTTTTTCAGAACCCACTGCTCCTCGTACACATTTCCAGTTCGCATTTTACTCTTTACAGTGCCGTCATTATTTTTCTCTTCGCCGTAAAGTAAAGTGACGGTCTGCTGCTTAGGAGAATCTACCGTTAAACGTATGCTTCCGATAATTTCCTTACCCAGATCCACTACATAGGAGCCATCGCTCAAGCGCGTTACCGAGGCAGCCGGCTGCTGGTACCGTGTCATATTTCCTGAGGGATATGGCGTCAGCTCCCCTTGATTTTTTTCCTCAATGCTTCCAGAGCTCAACGCGGATTTCCAGCCGGTTCCCTGAAACTCCGCTGATTCCAGCCGTAAGGAAACTTGGTGCCATTCAGATTTTCTGGGCTGGCATGATAATAGCTGGCGATGCTTTTCCCCTGGTAACCATAAATCTCGTTGGCATCCAGAGCTTGCCAAGAACTGGGTTGGAGCCAGAGTTACATAAAACTTCCTTGGTCCCATCCTCATAAAAAGCTGTAATCTGGCATAAAAAGCCCTGCTTATCCTCCGCATAGCAGACTGCGCCTAAAATATTTTCCCCTTGATTTAAAAGCGAAGTAATATCATAAGTATTATAATATAGGTCAGAAAGATTTTTTACGCTTGGACCTAATCCGACCAATTGACCATTCACATAAAATTGATAAACATATTGCTGCGTGGTTTCTGTAGAGGCAGCCGTTACACTGGCAATTACCTTTTCCACCGGTTTATCCAGAGACAGCTTGTTCCTTAAAAACACAAATTTTTGACTGGAGCTTCCCCAAATTCCATTCTTGTTAGTCCATTGATCCCCCACACTAGTGACAAGCATCTCGGCTGCGACAGCTCGCTTTCTAACCCCTGGCTGTCCCGCACCTGTACAGCCCAATAGTAAAGTCCATTATCTGTTAGACATTCAGGCAAACCCGCTGGTTCCACACCGGAGGATGCGGAGGCATCGCTCCAACCGCTGTCATAAACATATTCTTTCTGCAAAAGCTGAGCTTTCGAAGACGCTACCACAATGCGGTACGCACTCTGATATTCATTAGCATCCGGATCCTCAAAAGACCAAGAAAAACGAAGCCCGTCTTTGGAAACGCCCAAAGGCTTGTCCAATAAATTCACCTTCAAGCGTTCGGGCGCCTGCGGAGGGTTTCCCGCGGCGAAGCTTCCATTCCAAAAGACTGATCTGTAATATAGAAACCAATGACAGTGCAGCATACAAATAGAAAAGAAAAAATTATTTTTCCAATTTTCCTCAATTAAGAACACCCCTGTCTGATACTATCTAAATTTAAACACCTTATTTTTATCAATTCTATCATAAGAAAGAAATTTCGTAAATCTATTTTTAATTGTCAATTTTACAAAATATTTTCCTTCTGTTCATGGAAAAGCACAAGAACTTTTTATCGGAAAATCGATCATTTTTTATCTTGCTGTTGGATTCAGCCTATTTATTAACCGAGGTCTTTTTATCTTTCCCGGTTCTGCCGGAGCGATTCTCTTACTAAAAACGTTGAACAAAAAAAGCCTACGCCGAAAGATGGCATAGGCTTTGATTTCATAGCATTATGTAGTGATTAAAAAATACAAATCTTTCCTTTTACAGGAGAGAATCAACAACCTTATTAGACCAGGCAACTGCTTTTTTGATATCTTCATCACTCACCTTGCCGGCTTTGAACAAACCGCCCTTTACCTGGCAGGTAAATACGTCATCCAACACATTTACGCCGTTGCCCTTCAAGATGGATTTTAATTCATCCAATTTGCTCACATCGTCGCCGGCACAGAAAAACGCAACATTCTTGGTTCTGTTGGGATTTAAATCTCTGACAAACGCATTGACCTGCTTATCAACAGCTTTGTTGGTTTCAAGGCCGATCAGCAGTAATTTTTGCGCCTCACAGGGATAAGCCGGAGGAATTTGGTCTCCCTTAGTCTGCTGCTCTCTGGCGATCGCCCGGGCCAGCGCTTCCGCGTTTCCTGCTTTTGAATAATAAAGAACTGTCATTTTGTACTTCATGCTTCCAATGCCTCCAAAACTTTATTATATTTATGATAACATATAAATCCAGGGAAAAGAATGAACAAATCAATAATTTTAAAAGGAATCCCTACCAAATTTTAGAACTATTTCTATCGATATTTCACAAAGTTAACTATTTTTATCTACCTGATGGAAAGTTTTTAGATTGCCGGTTTTCTCACTGCGCCTGTCCAATTCCGCCAGGACATCGGAGAGCGGGATCCCTTCGTTGACCATCATCACCATCAGGTGATAAAGAAGATCGGAAATTTCCAGCACCGTCTCATGATTGTCGCCGTTTTTAGCGGCGATGATCGTCTCGCTGCATTCCTCCCCGACCTTTTTTAAAATTTTATCTAAGCCCTTCTCAAACAAATAGCAGGTATAGGACCCCTCCTTGGGCTGCTCCCTTCTATCGATAATGGTCTGATAAAGAGCCTCTAACACCTCATTTGACTGCATGGCCTGTTCCTCCTGTCACTGTAATTTCATTAAAAAAGCAGCTGTGCGCGCCGGTATGGCAGGCGGGGCCTGTCTGCTCCACCTGCACCAGCAGAGTATCGTCATCGCAATCGCCAAAAACAGCTACCACCTTTTGCAGATGTCCCGAGGTGGCGCCCTTATTCCAAAGCTCTTTTCTTGACCTGCTGTAAAACCAGGTATAACCGGTATCCAGAGTCAGCTGCATGGATTCACGGTTCATATAGGCCAGCATAAGCACCTGGCCTGTAGAAGCCTCTTGAACAATTGCCGGCAAAAGCTCACTTTTTTGAAAATATTTATCTGTAAGGGCATTTCCCTTTGCAAGAAAAATCGCTTTTTGCAAATCAATTCCGCCGGTATAAAGGGCCTTACCGCAGATAGCGCCATAAAGCCTCTCATCCCGAAGCCTGCGAATATCTTCTATTGTAGAAACCCCGCCGCTTGCGATAATATTGCAGCTTACAGCAGCATTAAGCTGTCTCAGCTGTTCTACATTGGGTCCCTGAAGCATTCCATCCTTCGCAATATCCGTAAAGATTATTGTCTTTACACCGATTTGTTCCATTTTTTTTGCTAAATCCAAGTAATGGACGTTCGAGGTATCCAGCCAGCCCTCGGCGGCGACCATTTCATTTCTCGCGTCGATTCCCACGGCGATCTGATCTCTGTACTTTCCTACTGCCCGCTCCACAAAGCGCGGGTTCTTCACCGCAGCTGATCCTAAAATTACCCGGGAAATACCGTTTTGCAGATAATAATCCACGGTTTCCATGTTTCGGATCCCGCCGCCCAGCTCTACCCTCAGGTTGGTTTTTTGCGCAATCTCCAGAAAAATTTTCTGATTCACCATAACGGCGTCTTTAGCGCCATCCAAATCCACCATATGGATCCATTCGGCGCCGGCTTTCTGAAAGGATAAAGCCGTTTCCAACGGGTTTTCGGCCACCTTATGCGCCGTTTGATAATCTCCCTTTTGCAGACGCACACAGGTTCCATCTTTGATGTCAATGGCAGGTAACAATATCATGCATTTCTTCTCCTTATAAAATTCCTTTGGTGGATAGCACCCCGGCTCCGGTCTCCTGAACCGCGGCTTTTAAAGCATGGGCAGCCGCTTTGTAAACAGCCTCAGTCATGTGATGGGAATTTTTACCGTATTCGCACTTTAAATGCAGGGTAATACCGGCCTGGAAAGCCAGCGCACGAAAAAATTCCTCTGTCATGCAGGAATCATAGCCGCCGATGCTTTCCTCTGGGAAGGAGGCGTCGAACACTAAAAACGGCCTGCCGCTGATATCCACCGAGGAAAACGCCAGCGCTTCGTCCATCGGGATAAAAAAGGAACCAAACCGCTGAATTCCTCCCTTATCCCCCAAAGCCTGACATAAGGCCTGGCCGATCACGATACCCGTATCCTCGATCGTATGGTGGCAGTCCACATATAAATCCCCTTCCGTATGCACCTTTAAGCCGAGGCTCCATGGACCGCAAAAGAATTCAGCATATGATCAAAAAAGCCTACTCCAGTAGAAATTTCCACCGGACCGCCGTCCAAAGACAGCCACACGGTGATCTGGGTTTCTTTCGTGCTCCTGGTAATTTCAGCCGTTCTCATGATTTTTTTCCTCCTCTGCAAACCATAAGCGCCATAATTTTATCAATTCAGCGTTTTCTTCCGGAGAACCGGCGGTAATCCGCAGATAGTTTCCCATACAGCGGATCGCTATCTGATTTTTCAGTAAAAACTCGAAAATCCTGCGGGCGTCTTCAGGAACTTCCGGTTTGATAAACACAAAATTTGTTTCTGGCTTCCAAAGCTTGTATTTCCCGGGAAATTCCTTTTGAACCGACAAAAGAGCATCATACAGGCTTTCCCTCTGGCAGATAATCTGCCGCCTTGCCCGCTCCAGCAGTTCCTTATGCTGAAACAGAACCGTACCTGCCATTTGGGTAAAGGAATTTACGTTATAAGGAGATTTGACCGCCCGCAAAGCGTTAGACAGCCTTTCATTGGCAACGGCGAACCCCAGCCGGATCGCGGCGCAACCTATTGCCTTCGAGCTGGTTCGGAGGATGATCAGATTCTCATAGTCCTCCACTTCGGAAAGAAGAGATTGATCCCAGAAATCCATATAAGCTTCATCCAAAACCACCAGGCTGTCTACCGACCGGATCAGCTTTCTCACCTGCTTCCGGCTCAACCCTAAGGAAGTAGGATTGCACGGATTGGAAAACAAAATCATCTTCGCGCCGGTTTCCACCGCTTTACGAATCAACTCATCTACGTCTATAGACAGCTCCGGTCCCTTATCCAATACGACACAATCTATTTCAGAGATAGAAGCGTAAAATTGGTACATAGAGAAATCCGGCGCCACCGTCAGCATGACATCCCCTTTCATCAAAAAGGCGTTGGCCAAAATAGAGATCAGCTCATCCGATCCGTTTCCCGCAGTAACGAATTTCGGGTCTATCCCATAATATCCGGCAAAAGCCCGGCATAATTCCCCGCCTATCGGGTCTGGATAACGGTTAAAATCTAATTTTTCGAGCCTAGCCCGGATTTCTGCCAAAACAGGTTCCGGCAGAGAAAGATAGGACTCGTTGGCATCCAAGCGGATCTGAAAAGCTCCGCTGATGGGCTCGTAGGGAGTCAGTTCTCGGATTTTATCGTTTAAAGCATAAGGCAACGCAAACGCCTCCTTTTCGTCCGTTTTCCAGAAAGTGCGGAAAGCCAAAACAGCCCAGCCCAAAAGCTGTGGATCAGCGCCGGCCGCTAAGCATCTTTCCTTTTCTGCAAAACAGTCTTCTTTCGCAAATAGCCTTTCTCATTATCTTGGATTCAGAATCTTATCTGAATCGAATGGGCATGAGCGGTTAAGCCTCTGCCTGGGCAATAGAGGCAATGGGGTCTTTGGCCTCCCGCAAAGCGTTTTCCGTATAATAAATAAAGCTAGACTTCTTGATGAAGCTGTCCACAGATAAGGGAGAAAAGAACCTTGCGGTGCCGGAGGTAGGCAGCACGTGGTTCGGACCCGCGTAATAATCTCCCAGGGGTTCCGGGCTGTAATTGCCCAGGAACACCGAGCCGGCGTTATCCATCTGCCGATATACTCCATGGGATTGGCGCAGCAAACCTCCAAATGCTCCGGCGCCAGCTCGTTGGCGAAATCTACCGCTTCCTCCATACTGCGGCAAACTAGGATCATCCCAAAATCCCTCAGGGACGCTTCAATGATCTCTTTTCTGGATAGGGATCTGATCTGCCTTTCCAGCTCCTCTTTGGTTTTTTCCGCGATCTCCTGAGAAGGAGTCAACAAAATAGCGGAAGCCAGCTTGTCATGCTCCGCTTGTGACATCAGATCCGCCGCCAAAAATTCTGGCTTTGCAGTCTCATCGGCCAGTACTAAAATCTCACTGGGTCCGGCGATCATATCGATATCCACCACGCCGTAAAGCTGTTTTTTTGCTGTGGCTACAAAAATATTGCCTGGGCCGACGATCTTATCTACCTTGGGCACCCGCTGGGTACCGAAAGCCAGGGCCGCCGCCGCCTGAGCGCCGCCCATCAGAAACACCCGGTCTACGCCGGCAATGGATGCCGCCGCCAAAATATCCTGGTTCGGCCTTCCGTCCTTTCCTGGGGGAGTCACCATTATCAATTCCTGCACCCCGGCGATTTTCGCCGGAATAGCGTTCATCAGCACTGAGGAAGGATACGCCGCCGTGCCTCCCGGCACATACAGGCCGACACGCTGCAAGCCGCGGATTCTCTGCCCTAAAATAACGCCGTCCTTTTTCGTCTCCAGCCAGCTCTGCTGCACCTGACGGCGGTGAAAATCCGCGATATTCTCGGCTGCCCGGCGTAATGCGTCTAAAAGCTCCGGAGCACGGCTGTTTTCCGCCTCTTTTAGTTCTTTCTTCGAAATTTCAAGATTTTCCGGTGCTCTGCCGTCAAATTTTACGGTGTATTCCCTAACGGCCTCGTCTCCTCTTTCCTTGACCTGGGCGATGATTTGAGCCACGGCCTGATTCACCTTTTCATCTACTTCTCCGCTTCTCTTTTTCAGCTGGCGGATAAATTCTAACTCTACCGTTCCGTCGGCTTTCACAATGGGAATCATCTGCTTTCCTCCTTTTTCCGCTGCAAAGACGACTTAGCCGCTTCCATCCGGTCCGCTAAATCCTCAATTTCCTGCTTTCTCAGCTTTAGGCTGGCCACGTTGGCAATCAGCCGGGCGGAAATCGGCGCGACATCGTCGATCACTTCCAGACCGTTCTCTTTTAAGGTGGAGCCTGTTTCCACAATATCGACAATAGCGTCAGACAAGCCAAGCAAGGGGGCCAATTCCACAGAGCCCTCGATCTTGATGATTCTGACGTCCATCCCCTTTTCTTCCACGTAGTTTCTAGTGACATTGGGATATTTGGTCGCAATGGTCTTGGCGGAATAGCCGCCAAAAAAGTCCCTGTTTTTCGGTCCGGCTAAGGCGAATCTGCATTTGCCGAAGCCCAGGTCTAAAATCTCGTAAAAACCGGTGCCGTTTTCTAAAATAGTATCCTTGCCCACCACGCCTAAATCACAGACGCCATGCTCTACATAAGTGATCACATCCGCGGCCTTTGCCAGTACCGCCTCGATCTCACCGTTTCCCACCGGCAAAATCAGCTTTCTGCCCTTTTCCCGGAGAGCGGAGCAGTCCAGTCCCATCTCTTCGAATAATCCCACGGTATCCCGCTCCAAACGGCCCTTGGTAAGCGCGATTCTGAGAGGCTTCATTTCTTTTCCTCCCTTACAGTAATTTTGTTTCAATCTCAGCGCCGACAAAATCGACTCTGGGAATTTTTTTCGTTTTCGCGTAATCAACAGCGGCTTCTCTGGTTTGCAGCACACTGTTTTCACAGCACAAGCCGCTCATTTTCATAGAATTGCTGTAATCCAGCGCCTTGATCTCGTAGCCGTCATCTCCATGAATCAAAACATCCGCGGACTTCTGCGAAGGGAGGTTGCCACGATCCATCATCAGCTTTGTCAAAGCGTTAATGTCAATAGCGAATCCAATAGCCGGCATTGGAGAATCAAACGCTTCCAACAGGCGGTCGTAGCGGCCTCCGCTTAAAATCGCGTCTCCGGAGCCCAGCACATAACCGCTGAACACGATACCGCTGTAATAGTCGTTTCGATGGACAATCCCCAGGTCTATCATCAGTTTATTGCCCATGCCAAGCTTCGCCAGCTTTTGATACAGTCCTTTTAAATATTCCAAAGGCTCCTGGGCCTCCTGAATCTCAGAGCACAGGCCGAAGGCCTCGTCGAAAACCTCCTCGCCGCCGAACAAACGGGGCAGCCTGCGGATCGCCAGTACCGCCTGTGACTGCTCCAAACGGTCTAATATTGTATCCAGGGCCGCGTAATTTTTCTGCTCAATCGAACTGCGGATGGTCTCCCGAACCTCGTCATCAATCGGGAGCTCTTTTGCTAAAGCCCGGAAAAAACCGGCGTGCCCCAGCTCGATCCGGTAATCCGGCACACAGCGGCTCAAGGCCTCCACCGCCGTGGACAGCACCTCTAAATCAGCCCGCACCCCGCTGGCTCCCAGCAATTCGATTCCGCTCTGATTGATCTCGTTATTCCGGCCCCGAAGGCTGGGATAATTATGGTAAACCTTTTGGGTATAGAACAGCCGCAGAGGCTTGAGCTCGTTTTGCAGCCTGGTCGCGGTCAGCCTGGCGATCGGCAGTGTAGAGTCAGGCCGCACCACCATCAGGCGTCCTTTATTATCGGTGACCTTGAACATGAACTCCTGAGGAATGCTGGATTCCCCCTGGGAAAATACATCATAATATTCCAGACCGGGAGTGATCACCTCGTGAAAGCCGCGGGATTGAAACACACCGGCCAGCAGCTTTTCAATATTCCGATAGGTCAGGCACTCTTCAAAAAGAAGGTCCCGGGTTCCCTCCGGCGTAATTTTACAATATTTTTTCATAAGCTTAAACTCTCCAAGAAAAAAGTAATTCAACCAAGGCAATTTAGTTGCGCCAATCGCTTTAGCGTGCTACTATAATAACACGATAAATTAATTGTGTCAACTTTTTTCTTTGCCATGGGCTTATTTTGATCTGAAGCCGAGGCTCAATTTAAAAGGTTCCTGCCAGCAAACTACTGGTAAGCAGCAGGACCTCTTTTCCCCTGCGTTGACTGCCTAACCTCCTGCAAAACCACGTTCCTGATACGGCCTTGCCAATTTCAACCCGCCGGCCTCTCCTGCTTGCTTTTTCCCATTCGGAAACCACGGGCTTTTTTATTTCCCGGCATTGCTGCATACCTTTTTACCAAAGCTGGTCAAAACAAGGTCATTTGGCTGCTGTCGGGCAAGCCCTGGAACGCTCCGGTTTCTTTCAGTGTTTCAATCACGGCCTTACCCACCTTAGCCCGGGCCTGAAAATCGTCTACAGAGATAAATTCTCCACCGTTTTCCCTTGCTGCCGCGAGAGAGGCGGCGGCAGCTCCGCCGACTCCCGGCAGAGAGCCAAACGGCAGACGGATTTTCCCATCCTCCACCAAATATTTTCTGGCGTCGGATTTATAAATATCAATAGGAAGAACCTCGATGCCTCTGGCCAGCATTTCATTGACGATCTGAAGGGTGGCGTAGCTGGCGTTATCCTTAGCGCTGGCTTCTTTTCCCTTCTGCTGGATTTCCAGCATCTTCGCCCGAACCGCTTCCTTTCCCTTTACTACCACGGCGGCGTCAAAATCCTCGCCCCGAACGGTAAAATAAGCGGCGTAATATTCCACCGGGCGGTGAACCTTATACCAGCCCAGCCGCAAGGTGGAAATCATGTAGGCGGCGGCGTGAGCCTTGGGGAACATGTATTTGATTTTCAGGCAGGACTCAATATACCATTCCGGCACGCCGTGATCCCGCATCGCCTGGTAATGCTCCTCGGTCAGCAGCTTTTTCGCCTTTCCCTTACGTGTGATCTCCATAATCTTAAAAGCCATTTTCGGCTCCAGCCCCTTATGGAGAAGATACGTCATGATACTGTCGCGGGTACCGATCACCTCTGAAATGGTGCAGGTCTTATTGGCGATCAAATCCTGGGCGTTGCCGATCCAAACATCGGTGCCATGAGACAGGCCGGAAACCTGCAGCAGGTCGGAAAAGGTTTTTGGTTGGGAATCGATCAGCATCTGGCGCACAAAATGGGTTCCTACCTCCGGCAGAGAAAAGGTTCCGGTTTGGGAATCAATATCCTCCGGCTCCACTCCCAAGGCCTTGGTCGAGGTAAACAGGGACATTACCTCCGGGTCGCTCATGGAAACATCCATAACGTTTATACCGGTGTAATCCTCTAAATAGCGGTATATGGTGGGAACATCATGGCCCAGCTCATCCAGCTTGCAGATGGTGTCATGAATAGAATGGAAATCGAAGTGAGTCGTGATGTTATCGGAGTTCTGATCGTTTGCGGGATGCTGCACCGGGCAGAAGTCGTAGACCTCCATTCCTCTTGGCACAACCACCATCCGCCGGGATGCTGGCCGGTAGTGCGCTTGACGCCGGTACATCCCGCCGCCAGTCTGGCCTCCTCAGCCTGTGCATCATAGTACCCTTGCCTTCGGCGTATTTCTTTACAAAGCCGATACCGGTTTTCTCCGCCACCGTGGCAATGGTTCCGGCTTTGAACACGTTATCCTTGCCGAACAGGGTTTCTGTATACCGATGAGCGTCGCTTTGATACTCACCGGAAAAGTTCAGGTCGATATCAGGGGTTTTATCTCCGTCAAAGCCCAAAAAGGTTTCAAAGGGAATATCATGGCCATCCCGGTGGTAGGGAGTGCCGCACTCCGGACAGTTTTTATCCGGCAGGTCAAAGCCCGACCCAACGGAGCCGTCGGTAATAAACTCGCTGTGATGGCATTTGGGGCACACATAATGAGGCACAATGGGTTTACCTCGGAAATACCGGACATCGTGGCCACAAAGCTGGAACCAACGGAACACGTGAGCCTACCAGATAGCCGTGGGCCTCCGAGTCCGCCACCAGCTTTTGAGCAGTCATATACAGCACTGAGAAGCCGTGCTTCGTAATGGAGGAAAGCTCCCGGTCCAGCCGGTCGTACACGATCTTAGGCAGAGGATCGCCGTACATTTTTTTTGCCCGTTCCCAGGTTATGGTGGTAAGCTGCTCCTCCGCCCCATCGATGAAGGGCGGAAACACACCAGGCGGAATCGGGCTGACCTCTTCCACCATATCTGCAATTTTATTGGAATTCTCCACAACCACTTCGTAAGCCTTTTCCTTGCCCAGATAAGCAAACTCCTGGAGCATTTCGGGGGTGGTACGGTAATAAAGGGGCGCCTGCTGGTCGGCGTCGGTAAAGCCCTGTCCGGCCATCAGGATTTTCCGGTAATCGCTGTCATGGGGATCCATAAAATGAACGTCGCAGGTAGCGACCACCGGTTTGTTCAATTCCTGTCCCAGCTTGATGACGGTGCGGTTAAACTCTCTAAGCTGCTCCTCTGTTTGAACGGTGCCGTCCCGGAGCATGAACATATTGTTGCCCAAGGCTGAATCTCCAGATAGTCGTAAAACTTCGCAATGCTGACCAGTTCATTCCAGGGCTGGCCGGAAACGATGGCCCGGAACAGCTCTCCCGCTTCACAGGCGGAGCCGATCAAAAGGCCCTCTCGGTGCTTCATCAGCACACTTTTCGGGATTCTCGGCTTTTTATAAAAATAATCCAGATGAGCGTAGGAAATCAATTTATACAGATTTTTCAGTCCTGTGGAATTTTTCACCAGAATAATCTGGTGATAGGAACGCAGTTTTTTTATATCGCCGCCAGCCAAAGCCGTATTGATTTGGGAGACCTTACCGATTTGATAATCCTCCTGAAGCCGCTGGAGCAGCACCAGGAAAATATTAGCAAGAACCATAGCGTCGTCGCTGGCCCGGTGGTGGTTAAAGGGCGCAAGCTTCAGATGCTTGGCCACCGTATCCAGCTTGTGATTTTTAATCCCCGGCAGCATGGCCCTGCACATAGGCACCGTATCCAAATAGGTATTGGAAAAATCCAAATTGTGCCTTGTCGCTACCGCCTGGATAAAGGAGGTATCGAAAGGAGCATTATGAGCCAGCAGCACCGGCTCCTTCCCGCAAAACTCCAGAAAAGCCTCTACCGCTTCCTTTTCCTTGGGAGCGTCGATCACCATACTGTCGTTGATCCCGGTCAGCTCCGTGATTTTCGCCGGAATGGGACGTTCCGGATTGACAAAGGTATTGAATACATCGGTAATCTCGCCATTGTGGATCCGCACCGCGCCGATTTCCGTAATCCGGTCGTTGGCGGCGCTGAGACCGGTAGTCTCCAGGTCAAAGGAAATATAATCCCCGTCAAAGGGCATTTCGCTTTCACCCTTGACCACCGGCACCATATCGTTGACAAAATAAGCCTCTGTACCGTAAATTACTTTTATTTTCCCGCCCTTGCCGCGGATCGCGTTGACCGCGTTCATGGCGTCGGGAACGCCTGGGCCACACCGTGGTCCGTGATGGCAACAGCCTTATGGCCCCAGGCATAGGCCCGGTTGATTAAATCCGCGGCCGGGGTCACGCCGTCCATGGAGGACATATTGGTATGTAAGTGGAGCTCTACCCTTTTTACCGGGGCGTCGTCCACTACCTTTACCTTTTCCACCGTGCTCAGGCAGCGGGGACGGATAATCACTTCCCTATCGTATTTATCGTAGCTTACCTCGCCGCGGATCAGCAGGCACATCCCTTTGGAAATGGTATCGAGGGGTTTGCACAAATTTTTAGCCTCAATGATTTTTAAGGTCTGCGATCCGGTGTAATCCGTCACATTGATCGAATAGATTTTTTTGCTGCCATCCCGGGTTTCCCGCTGTTCGGCGGCAAACACCTCGCCCCATATGGTGACGTTTCCGGCGTCGGGGGTTACTTTGGCAATCGGGATCGGCTGGCCCTTGATTGGCTTGCCGTAAAGAACCTTCGCGGAGGACAGTGCTACCTGGGGATACAGGCTGTCCCCCTCCCGGATGCTGATCGGCGCGGTATCCTTTCGCTTGCCCTCAAAATTTTTGCTCTCGTAGGTCTCGATCTCCTCTACAACCTTTTTCCGCTCCTCTTTTACGCGGCGGATGGTTCTATGCTCCTGATAAACAGCGCTGTCCGCCTCAATGGAGGTTACGCCGTCAAACTCCACCTGAAAGGATTTTCCAAATTCCTCCCGAATCAGCCTGGACAGCTCCTTATCGAATCTCTTGCTTTTCAGAATCTCCGCTCCGCCATGGGCTAAGGTCACCGTCAAGCGCTCGCCCTCCACTCTGGCTGTGGAATCTTTGACGGTGCCGTTCAGGCTGGCGATCCGGCGCCGAAGTTCCTCCACAAGCTCCGGATAATAATCCTCCGAAAAGGATTCCTCCGGAAAATGGGGCTGAATGGTGACAAAGCTTAAATTTAATTCGGATTTTTGCAGCTTTCTCTCCACATCAAAAAGGACGCGGCGCTTCACAATTTTGTCAAACGCCACATCCAGTTCCATCCTTCTATTTTTAGAGTCAATTCTCATAGCCTGAACCACGCCCGGCCCAAGCTGGGATAAAAGCTCCTCGTCTTTTAAGTAGCCTTGAAAAAAGTTCGCCAAAGTTTTTCAAAAACGACACCTCAGTTATCTCAGTCCATCGATTCGATTTCTTTTAACAATTCCTGCAAAAGCCGTTCCTCCGGCACCTTTCTAAGGACTTGTCCCTTTTTAAAGAGCAGTCCCTCTCCATTGCCGCCGGCAATTCCAATGTCCGCTTCCCTGGCTTCTCCCGGGCCGTTGACTACACAGCCCATCACTGCCACGGTCAAATTTTTTTTACAGTCCCGCAAAGCCTCCTGCACCTGATTTGCTAAGCCGATCAGGTCGATTTTCGTTCTCCCGCAGGTGGGACAGGAAATAAACTGGATTCCTTCCGTTTCGATCTCCAGCGCCTTCAATAAGTCCTTTGCGGCATAGATTTCCCTGACCGGGTCTGCGGTCAGGGACACCCGTATGGTGTCTCCGACGCCTCCAGCAGCAAGGCGCCGATACCGGCCGAGGATTTCACCAGCCCCATCCGCTCGGTACCCGCTTCGGTCACGCCAAGATGGAGAGGATAATCGCAGGCCTGGCTGGCCAGCTGGTACGCCCGTACCATAGTCGGCACATGGGAGGACTTCATAGAAAGGACAATATCGGTAAAATCATATTTTTCCAATAGGGAGGCGTGGTACAAAGCGCTGTCCCGCAGGCTTCCGGCGTGGGATGGCCGTATTTCGCCAAAATCTCTTTTTCCAGAGAGCCCGAATTTACTCCGATCCGAATGGGGATTTCCCTTTGACGGCAGGTATCCGCCACCGCCTTGACCTTGCCCTCATCCCCAATGTTTCCCGGATTGATCCGAATCTTATCTACACCCGCCGCCGCGGCTTCCAAAGCCAAACGGTAATCAAAGTGAATATCCGCCACTACCGGAATGGAAAGGACGGACTTTAAGGCGTAAACCAGCCTTACCGCTTCCCTATTGGGAACGGCAATTCTCACAATATCGCAGCCAGCCTTTTCCAGAGCGAGAGCCTGCTCTACGCTTTTTTCCACCTGGTCTGCGGGAACATTCAGCATAGACTGGACGGAAATTCTGCTTCCGCCGCCCAGCGGTACCCCGCCAACCATTATTTTTTTTGTAATTTTCCGTTTTATCATCCGCCGAGACCCTTTCCCGTAACCAATCTCAACACATCGCTGAAAGCGATAACCACCATCAGCACCATCAAAAGCACAAATCCCGCCGCGTGGACCCAGCCCTCATATTTCGCCGGAACCGGCTTGCGGAAAATCAATTCAATCAACAGAAACACCAATCTTCCTCCATCCAGCGCCGGCAGAGGAAGCAGATTCACGATTCCCAGATTGACCGTAATAATGGTCATCATCAAGAGAATATTGTTAATCGCCGTTTTCACATTTACGGAAAGTCCCTGAGACGCAGACTGGGCGATCGCCTGGGCCGCCCCAATGGGCCCCGCCATATCATTCAGGCCGTATTTTCCCGTCAGCAGGCCCACCAGGCTGGTCCAGACCATGCGGACGGTGGAAACCGTATAGGAACAGGACATTTTAAGCAGCGTCCAGGGATTTTTCTCAATGCCGTACACCTTAAAATCGATGGAAAGATAGTTTTTTCCATCGGTGTCCGTATACCTCGGAAACTCCACGTCGTTCAGAGCCACCACCTGGCCATCCCGATAGACCTCCATGTCCACGGTAAGCTTATCGCCGCTTTCCAGCGCCTGGGCGATTCCCTGGTCTGAGGCTAAGGCAAAGCTCATGTCCCGGTCTGTATAGACCCGGTAGCCGTTGATGGAAACCACCTCATCCCCCGCCCGCAGGCCGCTTTGCTTCGTCAAGGAATTCTCCGTAAACTCGGCTACGGTTGTAGAGCTGAAAACGCTTTGCTGCCCGGTAATAACCATCATCAGCACCACGCCCAGCAGAATATTCATAACCGCTCCGGCCACGACCACAAGAATACGCTTCCATACCGCTTTGTTGCCGAAAGCCCTTGGGTCGTCGCTGGATTCATCCTCTCCCTCCATGGCACAGAAGCCGCCGATGGGAAATGCCCGCAGGGAATACTCCGTTTCCCCCCTCTTGAAGTGAATCAGCTTCGGCCCCATTCCCAAAGCAAATTCGTTGACCCGGATGCCGGATAGCTTAGCCGTGATAAAATGACCGAATTCATGGGATAAAATGATAAATTCAAACAAAAGAACCGCGAAAATAATCAATAGGATATTGATGATAACCTCGGGAATAACAATCACCTCAAATTAATCAGCTTCCCGCAGCACAAATTCTCTTGCGTTCCGGTCAGCCTTTAGGATATCCTCCAAACCCGTAAGCTTCCTGTCTGTATGCCTCTCAATAGCCAGGGATACCATTCTGCCGATATCCAAAAAGGAAATCTTTTTCTGCAAAAACAGTTCTACCGCCTGCTCGTTGGCTCCATTTGCCGCCGCCGGAGCCGTCCCCCCTAATATCATAGCCTGTTTGCAGGCTTTTAAGCAAAGAAAATTTTCTTCATCCGGCGGAAAGAACGTCAGGGCTCCAAGCTCTGTCAGGTCAAGCTCCTTAACAGGAGATCTCAGCCTTTTCGGATAGGTCAGGGCATATTGGATCGGAATCCGCATATCCGGAACCCCAAGCTGGGCCAGCACAGAATTATCTTGAAACTGAACCATAGAATGGATTATGCTTTCCCGGTGAACCACCACATCCACCCGATCGATCGGCATATCAAACAGCCAGGAGGCTTCCATGATTTCCAAGCCCTTATTCATCATGGTGGCGCAGTCAATGGTGATCTTCGCTCCCATGTCCCAATTCGGATGCTTCAAAGCCTGTTCCGGGGAAACCTGCTCCAGCTCTTTCATGCTCTTTCCGAAAAACGGGCCGCCGGAAGCGGTTAAAATCAATTTTTTCAGGGCTTTCCTTTCAGGACAGCCTGAATACATTGGAAAACCGCCGAATGCTCACTGTCTACTGGATAAACCGGCACTCCCTGCTTTTTGGCCGCCTCCATAACTAAGGCTCCGCCCGCCACCAGGGTTTCCTTATTAGCCAGAGCAATTTTTTCTTGGCTTGAATGGCCTCCAGCGTAGGAAGAAGGCCTACCATCCCCACTACGGAATTGAACATCATTTCAGAACCCGGCAGAACCGCCGCTTCCAGCAGGCCGTCCATACCCGCGCCAATCCGGGTAGAGCAGTCCGCCACCCGGAGCTTCAATTCTTTCGCAAGAGCAACATCATAAACGGCAGCAAACTCAGGCTGAAATTCCCGAATTTGCTGCTCCAAACGTTCGATATTCCGATAGGCCGCCAACGCCTTCACTTGTATGCCCAATCTGCGGATAATATCCAAAGCCTGGGTTCCGATCGAGCCGGTGGAACCCAGCAAAGACAGGGTCTGAATCATAATTATGCAACGCCTTTCCATTTTATCCATGGATCTTTCAAGCGGGTCCGGAAATCCCGGGCCGCTTGGCTTTCACACCTTTTAACGGGCCTCACAAAATAAAGAGGCCTCCCCCTTCGACAGCGGTTCATCCCAAGATCGCCGCTAAACAGTTAAATGGTGACGACCGGATACATGGTAGTAACAAAATAAACCATGGGCACCACAAAGATGACGCTGTCAAAACGGTCCAAAAGCCCGCCGTGTCCCGGCAGGACATTGCCGAAATCCTTAATATGGCAGCCTCTTTTTACCAGCGAGAAGCTCAAATCTCCGAGAATAGAGAGGCCGGCTCCCGCCAGGGACATAAGAATCACAGCAAAATAATGGATTTTAACGCCTTCCGGGAAAATCCAATACTGGAAAATCAAGCAAGCAGCCGCCGTGCAAAGTACAGAAATAATAACGCCGCCTACGGCGCCCTCCACACTTTTCTTAGGGCTGATATTCGGGCAAAGCTTATGCTTTCCCATAGCGGAGCCGATAAAATAAGCGCCGGCATCCGCTGTCCAGGGCAGCACAAGGCAAATTACAATATAGAAAATTCCAACGGTGTTATGCACCGCTCCGCCGATATCCCGGAGCTGGCAGATCAGCCCAGAGGATAGCTGATAATCAGGGATAGGGAATAAAGCACCGCCATATCCTTAAAGGTGATGTTTTTATGCATGGCGATCAAGGCACAGAACATCACTACCGCAAAGAGGAAGCAGGCCCTATTGAAAATAGTAAAGCCAAACAAAGGCATAATCAAAGAAAACGCCAGCGCCGGAATTACCATTCCATATATTTTCTGAATCCCCATGGCGGAGCATACCTCAAACACGCACACAGCGCTGACCGCAGCCAGAGAGATATTAAGAAGCACGGGCAGATTGCCGTTGAATACCAATACCAAAACCACATAAGTGATCCCGAATATCGCAGACATCAATCGTTTCGCCATTTAAACCCCTCCAAACCGCCGATTGCGCCTAGCGTATTCCGCTAACGCGGCATCCAGATCGGCAGTGGTAAAATCAGGCCACAAAATATCCATAATAATATATTCCGTATAGGCCGACTGCCACAGCAGAAAATTAGAGATCCTTTGCTCCCCGCTGGGCCGGATAATCAAATCGGGGTCAGGCTGGCCAGCGGTATATAAATGCCTGGAGAAAACCTCCTCGGTGATCTCCTCCTGCGTAAGCTCTCCCTGAGATACCTTTTGGGAAATCTGCTTTACCGCCCGTAGAATTTCATCCCTGCCGCCGTAATTCATAGCAATATTCAGCACCATTCCGGTGCGGTCCTTGCAGACCTCCCGGGTTTCCTCAATGAGCTGGCGCAGGTCAGAAGAAAAAGCCTCCGTATCCCCAATAAAGCGGACCTTTATATCATCATCTCGGAAATCCCGGAGAGATTCCTCCAGATACTGCTTGAACAGCTTCATCAAGCCGTTAATTTCCGCAGACGGACGTTTCCAATTTTCAGTAGAAAAAGCGTAAACGGTTAAATACTCAATTCCAATTTTGGCGCAATACCGTGTAATCGTCTTAAAATTGGCGGCGCCCACCGTGTGGCCCGCCGACCGGGGCATTCCCCTCTTTTTCGCCCACCGGCCGTTGCCATCCATAATGATTCCTAAGTGCCTGGCAGAATCCGCTCCGCCTGCCGCGCTTCGCCGAATCGCCTTTTTTAAAAAACAAGGCCAAGTAAAATCACATCACATTCTTTTCGGCAGGGCAAAGCCGTCTGGTTTACCCTGCCGTTTTCTATCCCGCTATTGAAAATCCTACCTTAGATTTCCATAATTTCTTTTTCTTTTACCTGTGAAATCGACTCGATCTCCTTGATAAACTTGTCGGTCTGGTTCTGCATTTTCTTTTCCGCATCCTTCAGGTCATCCTCTGTGATCTCTCCGTTTTTCTTCAGAGCCTTCAGCTTATCCATAGAATCCCGGCGGATAGAGCGGATAGCCACCTTGGCTTCTTCCTCCATTTTCTTGATATCCTTTACGATATCCCGGCGGCGGTCCTCGGTGAGCGGCGGGAAAATCAAACGGATCACCTTGCCGTCTGTCTGTGGGTTAATTCCCAGATCAGAGGACTGGATAGCCTTTTCCACCGCGTGCACCACAGACTGGTCCCAAGGAGAGATGGTCAGGGTGCGGGCCTCTGTAACAGAAATAGCGGCAAGCTGATTGATAGCGGTGGGGCTGCCGTAATAATCCACCATAATCTTATCCAGCACCGCCGGATTGGCCCTGCCGGCACGGATACCGGCAAATTCCGAGGTAAGCGCGTTTATGGTCTTGTTCATTTTTTTGTCTGCGTTTTCAAACACCTGCTTCATGGTAAAACCTCCAAGATCATTATTTTCGTATTTATCTCGCTTTCATCAATCCGCGACCGTTAAGAGCGGACAATGGTTCCAATGGGCTCCCCGCACACGGCTCTGGGAATATTATCTGGATCCTCAATGCTGAAAACATAAATGGGAAGCTTATTATCCCTGCACAAAGAAGCGGCGGTGCTGTCCATCACCTGCAGGTTCTGATTCAGCACGTCGGAAAAGGTCAGCTCCGTGTACTTTTTCGCGCTGGGATTTTTATGAGGATCGCTGTCATATACGCCGTCCACCATCGTAGCCTTTAAAATGATATCCGCGTCGATTTCAGCGGCCCGCAAGGCGGCGGCGGTATCCGTGGAGAAGAAGGATTTCCGGTTCCGCAGCCAAACACCACGACTCTTCCCTTTTCCAGGTGGCGTACCGCCCGGTTCCGGATATAAGGTTCTGCGACCTGCTGCATGGAGATCGCGGTCTGCACACGGACGGGAACCTCCATCTGCTCCAAAGCATCCGCGACACAAAGCGCGTTCATAACGGTAGCCAGCATTCCCACGTGATCCGCTCTGGTGCGGTCCATGCTTCCCGAACTGCGGCCTCTCCAAAAGTTGCCGCCGCCGACCACGATACCGATCTCCACTCCCATATCCGCGCAAGCCTTAATGGCCCTGCCGATGGAAAGCACCGTCTCGTTGTTGATGCCGTGCTTATCGCCCCCGGCAAGAGACTCGCCGCTGAGTTTCAATAAAATACGCTTGTATTTTGGCTGCATTCAAACACGCTCCCTTTTTATTTTTCAGCCCTGGGCCGATAAAAGCCAATAAAAGCTCTCCAAAAATCATGAAAGCCTTTTGAGCCTTCTCAGGAAATTTATTGGCAACCGGCTCCATATCTTCTTATCATTTACTATAAGCCCCGGTCAAAGTAAAGAACTAAAAGGACTAATTCACGGAAATCGATTCTTAGGAATCGGCTTGTAGTGATGCAAAAACCGGAAAGCGAATAACACCAGGCGGTTCATGAAAAACGAAAATCAGGCCCCTTCTGTTTTTAGTTTGACTCAGCCTGACTTTTTCGCCTTTCTGAAATTGAAGCAATGATATCCGGTTAACGAAACAGCTTGCTTTGCAGGCCTGCCATTTTTTTGCGCCGCCGCTGAGTCTCCTCCTGATCTACAGAAAGCTCTCCCGCGCCGCTGATCTGCAGAACATCCCCCGGCTTCGCCCCCTGGGGAAGCTCATTCAGCGAAATAGCGAACATCTTTTTTTCCTGATCCTCACAGATCGCGTAGGTTCCCTCGAACCGGTCAATGATTAGCTTTCTCAATTTTCCTCATCCTTTTCCATAAAAATATGAAGCATATCGCCGTTGCTTGCCATAACGATGGTGCCGTTTAGATCCGTTCGGAATACCGCTGCGCCGTTTTCACTGAGGCGATCCAGCACCTGCGTTTTCGGAAGCTCGTTTCTATCTTCGCCTACAGAAATCACAGCCGCCTGAGGCATAACCGCATCCAAAAGCTCCTGGGAGGTGCTGGTTTTACTGCCGTGATGGCCTACCTTGAGCACCGTCGATCTCAGGTCATATCCCTGCTCCAGCAAATCCTTCTCCGCGTTTTCCTCAGCGTCCCCCATAAACAGAAAGCTTATTTCTCCATAGGTCATTTTCAAGAGAATCGAGTTGTCATTCATATCATCGTAAACCCTCTGCGGGCCGAGCACCCGTATCTCCATTCCTCCCAGAGAAAATCTGTCTCCGATATCAGGGCTTTCCGCCGGAACCCGCCGAGCGCCAAGGGCATAAATCATCGTTTCATAGGCGGCTGAATCCGGAACCAGCTCTTCCGGAAGCTCCGGCATCAGAAATCTTTTCACTTCAAACTCCATCAGAACGTTGGCCATGCCGCCGATATGGTCCCGGTCAAAATGAGTGGCCACTACCATATCCAGAACCTCCACGCCCTGACGCTTCAGATAATTCGTCACCGTCCCGGAATATTCCACATCGCCGGAGTCGATTAAAATATGCTTGCCATTACAGCGGATATAAATTCCGTCGGCCTTCCCCACATCGATAAAATGGACGGATAAATCATAAGCGTCCGCTTCCCGGGAAACATCAGCCACCCCGAAAAATTGATAAATCCGTTTCCAGTTCGGAATTCCGTCTATGGTCTGAAAGCTGACCACCACAGCGGCGGTTACAAAAAGCAGCACTGCCGCCAGGGCCATCAGACGCTTTTTGGCCATCCCTGTCGTCGATCTCATACTCGTTTTTTCCCTTTTGGGTAAGAGCCCTTTCCCTTCTTCACGGTGTGTTTTTTTATCGCAGGCTTTTTATTTCTGAGCGCGGCCGCCGTCTTCGGGTCCGGCCTGACCAGGCAGCCAGGCGAGGTACCGATCAAGTCCAGCCTGCCGGCCTTTTTCAGCGCTCGATCACCAGCCCCTGGTTTTTGGGATTGAAATATTGAAGCAGCGCCCTCTGCATAGCCTTTTCCTTCTCAGTTTTAGCCACGTACACTTCCTTCATGGTATACGGATCCAGCCCCGTGTAAAACATACAGGTGGAAATGGTGCCCGGGGTAGGATAAAAATCCTGAACCTGCTCCGGACGAATTTTTTCCCGTTTTAAAAACAGCGCCAGTTCCACAGCGTCCTTTAACGTAGAACCAGGATGGGACGACATCAAATACGGGACAAGATACTGCTCTTTTCCAGCCTCTTTGGTGATCCCGTAAAACCGCCGGGCAAAGCGCAGGTAAGCTTCAATATGCGTCTTTCCCATGGCATCCAGCACCGCCGCCGAGCAATGCTCCGGCGCCACCTTCAGCTGGCCGCTGACATGATGCCGGACCAGTTCCTGGAAAAACTCCTGGTCTTTGTCCTGGATTAGGTAATCGAACCGGATGCCGGATCGGATAAATACCGCTTGACCTTCGGCAGCTTTCTCAGCCTTCGCAGGATCTCCAAATATTCGCTGTGATCCACCTGAAGCTGAGGACACGGTTTCGGGGCCAGACATTTTTTCCCTTTGCACAGCCCGGCTGTTTTCTGCTTTTCGCAGGAGGGCCTTCTGAAATTTGCGGTAGGTCCGCCGACGTCGTGAATATACCCTTGAATCTGGGGTTCTCCGTCAGCCTTTTTGCTTCCGCGAGAATCGATTCCTGCTGCGCACCGTTACCGCCCGTCCCTGATGGTAGGCGATGGAACAAAAATTGCAGGCCCCAAAGCAGCCCCGATTGTGCGTAATGGAAAACTCCACCTCTTGGATTCCCGGGACGCCGCCCTCCTTTTCATAGGAGGGATGGTACATACGCTCATAGGGCAGCGCGTAGACCCGGTCAAGCTCCTGAGTGGTCAAGGGAGGCATCGGCGGATTCTGCACCACAATTTGGCCCCCGTGGCGCTGAATCACGGTTTTTCCCCGCACCGCGTCATGCTCATCCTGCTGCTTGCGGCAGGAAACGGCGTAATCCCTTTTAGAGGAACATACCCGCTCAAAGCTGGGGCATTCTACCGCCGGGCCAGGCTGATAATCCTGGGTTTTCACCGCGTAGCAGACGCCTCTGATGTCCCGCAGAGAGCTAACCGGTAACCCTTGGCCAAGCTTGGAAGCGATTTGCCTAGTTTGGTTTTCTCCCATGCCAAAGGTCAGCAGGTCCGCCTTCGCTTCCAGCAGATAGAAGGGCGCACCCGGTCATCCCAATAGTCATAGTGGGCAAACCGGCGCAGAGACGCTCCAACCCTCCCAGAATCACAGGTGTATCAGGGTAAAGCTCCTTACATTTACGGCTGTATACAATACAAGCCCTGTCCGGCCGTTTTCCCGCCCTGTTTCCCGGGGAATACGCATCGTCGCTGCGCTTTCTTTTGGCGGCGGTATAATGCGCCACCATAGAATCAATATTCCCGGCGGTTACCAGAAAGGCCAGACGAGGCCTGCCAAACCGCATAAAATCACGGTCGCACCGCCAATCCGGCTGGGGAAGAACAGCGACCCGAAAGCCCTCATCCTCCAACACCCGTGAGATGATCGCCGCGCCAAAGCTCGGATGATCCACATAGGCGTCTCCTGTCACCAGGACAAAATCCGCCTGGTCCCATCCCCTCTGCACCATCTCTTCTTTTGTAATCGGTAAAAAAGCCATACCACAATTCCTTCATCTAAATTTACAGCATCACATACATGGAGAGCACTTTTCAACATTTTCTCAGCGTCCTCATATACATGAGCCACAATCCGTCCAAATAACCGGATTTACCATTCTACAGACAGCAAGCCATTTTATCGGGCAATGCTTTCAGTAAGTACACGGAAAGCCTCCGCACTGGAAATTTTCTGGCAAGGGGAACCTCTCCGGCGGAACAGGAGAACCAAGAGCTCTTTTTATCAGCCGGTCGGCTGAAAGGAATCCTCCGGCCGTTAAGGCGAGAGGATTCTGGCGCTGTCTATTCTTCTGATTCATCCGCCTGGCGCATACTCATTTCCAGCCACTGCTGGTAGGTTATCAGTACCTGGCGGGGCTTAGAGCCGGCATAAGCCGATAATTCCCATCTGCTCCATTTCATCGATCAAGCGTCCGGCCCTGGCATAACCGACGGAAAGGCGGCGCTGGAGCAAGGAGGTAGAAGCCTGTCCCGCCTCTACCACGCACTTGACAGCCTCCTTCAGCACCGGATCCTCGTCCTTTCCGCTGTCGCCGCCGGAATCCTTTCCGGACTCCGCCGCCGCGTTCTTCTCGATTTCCTCGATAATATTCTGATCATAGGCAGACTCCTGCTGGCTCTTCTTCACAAAGTCCACCACCTTCTCGATCTCTGCGTCGGTGACAAAGCAGCCTGGATACGGACCGGCTTAGGGGAGCCTACAGGCGCGAACAGCATATCGCCCCGGCCCAGCAGTTTTTCCGCTCCGCCGGAGTCCAGAATGGTTCTGGAGTCTACAGCCGAGGAGACGGCGAAAGCGATCCGGCTGGGGATATTGGCTTTGATGATACCGGTGATTACATCCACAGAGGGCCGCTGTGTAGCGATCACCAGGTGCATCCCGGCCGCACGCGCCATCTGGGCCAGACGGCAGATAGAATCCTCCACCTCGTTGGGAGCCGCCATCATCAGGTCCGCCAGCTCGTCGATAATGATAACGATCTGGGGCATTTTTTCCAGCCTGATCTCCTGTCCCTTTTCATCCTTAGGAAGCTCTTCGCCCTCCGTCACAGGCGGTTTTCCTCCGTTAGCGACTACCATTCGGTTGTAAGCATGTAGATCTCTCACATTGTACTGGGCGAAAATCTTGTAGCGGTTCAGCATCTCGTTTACCGCCCAGTTCAGGGCGCCGGCCGCCTTTCTCGGGTCAGTGACCACAGGCACCAGCAGGTGGGGAATTCCATTATAAATTCCCAGCTCCACCACCTTGGGGTCTACCATCAAAAAGCGGACCTCGCTGGGGGTGGATTTATAAAGAAGACTGATAATCAAAGAATTGATGCACACCGATTTACCGGAGCCAGTGGAGCCGGCGATCAGCAGGTGGGGCATTTTTGCCAAATCCGTCAGGGTCACCTGTCCGGCGATATCCCGGCCCAGGGTAACAGTCAGCTTGCTTTTCGCCAAACGGAAGCTGTTGGATTCCACCAGTTCCCGCATTTTGACCACATTGACCACCTTATTAGGCACCTCGATGCCCACCGCCGCTTTTCCCGGGATTGGAGCCTCGATACGGACGCCGGACGCCGCTAAATTCAGGGCAATATCATCGGCAAGATTCGTGATTTTACTGATTTTTACGCCTGCGGCCGGCTGCAGCTCATACCGGGTCACCGCTGGTCCCCTGCTGATATCCACGATTTTTGTCTGAACGCCGAAGCTTTTCAGAGTATCCACCAGCATCTGGCCGTAGGTCTGCAGCTCGTGAGTCACATCCCCCTCATCCGTTTCCGGCGACGGATCCAGCAGAGATACCGGCGGGAACCGATAGGACGGCTCTCCGTTTTCCCCCTCCGGATAAGCTCTACCTTGATGGAAATAGATTGGGGATCCGGCTGCTTCTGGGCCGGGTCGGATTTGGTTTCCGCCAAATTCCGCTTTTTCGCCGCGAAAGCGGCTGCCGCCGCGGCCGCCCCGTTATCATCCATAGGCCGCTCCTCCAGCTTTTTTCTGGGCGGCATAGCTCCCACCATATCCAAGCCGGCGGCCGGGATGCCGCTTTCTTTTTGCCTGCGGGCTTTTTTTTC
>ENA-OQLB01000130-OQLB01000130.1-human-gut-metagenome-genome-assembly--contig:-NODE-130-length-43306-cov-5.443410_pt1 | contig 43306 bp, 43 predicted proteins | sample MGYA00242656_ERZ504813 | MGnify/ENA primary metagenome ERZ504813 (study PRJEB26092, sample SAMD00036388) | human gut metagenome | host: Homo sapiens | study: EMG produced TPA metagenomics assembly of... | reverse complement strand
CTTTGCAGGACAATGCCAAATACAAGGACTTGGTTCCCTCATTACATCGCCGAAATCTATCTGTTGAAGAAGCAGTACGACAAGGCGGAAATCGTGCGCAGAATGCACTGTCAGCCCATCCCGACGGTCTGAGCTACACCCACACGGCGGAGCTGAACCGTATCCTCGGTACAGCCGAATACCATTTCGGGAAGTATCACGAAGCCGTAAGTCCTTCGGACAATATATAGAACACAATGCCGAATCTGCCGCTCATAGAAGGGATGCCCTTTACATGCTGGGAATGTCCTATTATCAATGCGGCGTGTATTCGCAAGTCCCCTCCGTCCTCGCAGAGTGACTGCCGAAAACGATGCCCTTTCGCAGACGCATACCTGCACATGGGACTGGCTTATCTGCAACTGGCAGACAAGACCAAAGCGCGTATGGCCTTCGAGCAGGCTGCCGCCTCCAACGCCGATATGAAAGTCAAGGAACAAGCCGCCTATAACTACGCCTTATGCATTCACGAGACCTCCTATTCCGCTTTCGGCGAATCGGTGACCGTCTTCGAGAAATTCCTGAACGAGTTCCCGAACTCTCCTTATGCCGAAAAGGTCAGCAACTACCTGGTGGAAGTATACATGAATACACGCAGCTATGATGCCGCACTCAAGTCCATCGACCGTATCTCCCATCCCAGCAAAGCCATTCTGGAAGCCAAACAAAAGATTCTGTTCCAACTCGGGACCCAGTCTTTTGCCAACACGCAGTTCGAACAAGCCATCGGTTACTTCAACCAAAGCGTCACGTTGGGGCAATACAACCTCCAGACCAAGGCAGACGCCCTCTACTGGCTCGGCGAGTCTTATTACCGCCTGAACCGGATGAGAGAAGCTGCCCGCAATTTCAACGAATATCTGTCACTCACCCGGCAGAGGGATACGGAAATGTTTGCCCTTGCCTACTATAACCTGGGCTACATCGCTTTCCACCAGAAAGACTATTCGACGGCAGAGAACCGTTTCCGCAACTTTGTCCAACTGGAGAAAGGCGAAAACCGACCGCATTGGCAGATGCCTACAACCGCATCGGTGACTGTAACCTGCACGTCCGCCGTTTCGAGGAAGCCAAGCAATACTACGCCAAAGCCGAGAACCTGAACACTCCCGCCGGAGACTATGCCGTCTATCAATTAGCACTGGTATATGGCATGCAGAAAAACTATACGGAAAAGGTGAGCATGCTGGACCGACTTGCAGCCAAATATCCCAACTCGCCCTACGCCATCAATGCCCTCTACGAGAAGGGACGCTCCTACGTACAGAGCAACAACAGCCGCCAGGCTATCGCCACCTTCCGCGAGCTGCTTGCCAAATACCCCGAAAGCCCCGTCAGCCGTAAAGCCGCCGCCGAAATCGGTCTGCTTTACTACCAGAACGATGACTATGACCGTGCCATAGAAGCCTACAAGCATGTGGTCACCCAATATCCCGGAAGCGAGGAAGCCCGCCTTGCCATGCGCGACTTGAAGTCCATCTACGTAGATGCCAACCGCGTGGACGAGTTTGCCGCCCTTGCCGCCCAGATGCCGGGAGAAATCCGCTTCGAACCCAGTGAGCAAGACTCGCTGACTTACATCGCTGCCGAAAAAGTATATATGAAAGGCGAAGCCACACCTGCCAAAGAGAGCTTCACCCGTTATCTGCAAAGTTATCCGGGAGGCGCTTTCAGCCTGAATGCACACTACTACCTCTGCGTCATAGGCAAAGAGCAGAAAGATGAAGAGGCGGTATTGGAACATGCCGGAAAACTGCTGGAATACCCCGATAACCCATATTCTGAAGAGGCTTTGCTGATGCATGGAGAAATTCTGTTCAACCGCCAGCAATATGACCTGGCATTGGCCGACTACAAGAAATTGCAGGCCAAAGCCACCACGGCAGAGCGCCGCCAGCTTGGCGCTATCGGTGTACTGCGCTGTGGAGCACTGATGCATGATGATGCGGAAGTCATCAACGCCGCCACAGCCTTGCTTGCCGAAGCCAAGCTGTCTCCGGAGCTCCGGAACGAGGCGTTGTACTACCGTGTCAAGGCATACCTCAACCAGAAAGCCGACAAGAAGGCAATGGATGACCTTCAGCTGCTGGCCAAAGACACCCGTACCCTTTATGGAGCCGAAGCCAAATATCTGGTGGCATTACAATGGTACAATGCCGGTAATTATGCCTCTGCAGAAAAGGAAATCCTTAATTTCATCGACCAAAGCACACCGTATGCCTACTGGCTGGCACGCAGTTTCATCCTTCTGTCTGATGTATATGTAGCCATGGACAAGAAGCTCGATGCACGCCAATACCTATTGAGCCTGCAGCAGAACTACCAGGCCGACGACGATATAGCAAGCATGATTAACGAAAGACTGGAGAAATTGAAGTAAGAAATATAGCACATTATGAAAAAGATACAATATATCCTCGCAGGAACTATGCTTGTCTCCCTCTCTTTGGGAGCACAAGCCCAGACACAACCCCAAGACACCACCATGAACCGTACGGTAGTCGTGGAACAAGAATATAATCCGGACATCATGGATGCCTCCAAAGTGAACGTGCTTCCCAGGGTGGAACCTCCTACCGTCAGCAAAAAGGCGGTGGAATATGACGCCACCCTGATGCCGGCAACCCAAATCCCCGCAGGTATCATGCAAGCCTATACCGGAAAAGAGACGCAGGCGAAAGCGCTGCCCGGATATGTACGCTTGGGATACGGTAACTACGGTAACCTCGATGTACGCGCCAACTACCTCTTCTCTTTATCCCCCAAAGACCGCCTCAACCTGACATTCACAATGGATGGCATGGATGGCAAACTGGACTTGCCGGATAATGGCGGGAAGTGGAATTCATTCTACTACCGTACCCATGCTGCCATGGATTATGTACATGCCTTCAGCAAAGTCGATTTGAATATTGCCGGAAAGTTCAACCAAAGCAATTTCAACTTCCTGCCCGACTTCGTCAGCAACAAGCAGAAATTCGTTTCGGGTGATGTACATTTCGGGGTAAGTTCCACGAGCGACGATATGCCTCTCCAATTCCGTGCCGAAACCAATTTGTTGGTCTACCAGCGCCAACACGACCTCATGGTGAGCAATATCAAAGAAAATATCGTGCGTACCAAAGCCGATGTCACCGGTTCCATCTCCGATGAGCAGACCATCGGCATGGCTTTTGCCATGGACAATACATTCTACAGCGACGGACGTTTCGAGAATCACACCGACGTAGACTTCAATCCATACTATCTCTTTCAGAATGACGACTGGAAAATACGTCTCGGCGCACACGTCGACCTGGCTTTCGGCTTCGGCAAGAAGTTCCGCGCCGCTCCCGACGTAGAAATACAATACATCTTCTCGGACAGCTACATCCTCTACGCACAAGGTAAGGGAGGACGGCTACAGAACGATTTCCGCCGTCTGGAAACCATTACGCCTTATGGCATTACAAACCAGCAGCTTGACAATACCTACGAACAGCTCAACGCAGCCATCGGCTTCAAGGCAAGTCCGGTCAGCGGATTGTGGTTCAACCTATACGGCGGGTATCAAGATTTGAAAAACGACCTGATTGACACTCCGACTGTCAAGTCCGACGGGATAAGCAATGTTTTCCTCACAGAAGACACCAAGAACCTCTATGCCGGAGCCGACCTGAGCTACAACTACAAGGATGTTTTCTATCTCGCCGCCAATGCCGTCTATCGCCATTGGACAACGGACTCAGACGGTTCTGATGTCGTAGTAAGTTTCAAACCGGCCGTAGAAGGCAATCTCAATCTCAAGGTACGCCCCATCTCCCCACTGCTTGTCGGCATCGGCTATCAGCACATCTCACGCCAAGGCGTGGAGGGCAACAAGGCAGACCCCGTCAGCAATCTCTATCTAAACGGCAGCTACGAACTCTTCAAAGGAATCTCCGTGTATGCGCGCGTGAACAACTTGCTGAACAAAGATTACCAGTACTACTGGGGATACCCTTCAGAAGGTCTCAGTTTCTTAGGTGGAGTAAGCTTCCTCTTTTAATAGAGGTAGCACAAGCCGAAGCTCTAATTTGAACAAAAAAGGTCATTTTTGCTAAATTCTCCTTATATTATAAGGTGGGAAGAATCTTTTTTTCCTACTTTTGCGGGCGAATTCAGTGGCGGGAGTCACTAAAAAACAGAAATTTATGCAGAAAAACCTTGTCATAGTCGAGTCTCCGGCGAAAGCAAAAACCATCGAGAAATTCCTTGGAAAAGATTTCAAAGTCCTTTCCAGCTACGGCCATATACGTGATTTGAAGAAAAAAGAATTCAGTATTGACGTAGACAAAGACTTCAAACCGCATTACGAGATACCGGCGGATAAAAAGAAACTCGTAACCCAGTTGAAAGAAGAAGCCGAGCAGGCAGAAACCGTATGGCTGGCTTCCGATGAGGACCGCGAAGGGGAAGCCATCGCATGGCACTTGTACGAAGTGCTGAAACTGAAACCGGAACACACCAGACGTATCGTCTTCCATGAAATCACCAAAGGTGCCATCCTGAAAGCGATAGAAAATCCCCGTGACATTGACATCAACCTGGTCGATGCCCAGCAAGCCCGACGTATCCTGGACCGTATCGTAGGTTTTGAACTTTCACCGGTATTGTGGAAGAAAGTGAAACCTGCCCTTTCTGCAGGCCGTGTACAGTCCGTAGCCGTCCGTCTCATTGTAGAGCGCGAACGCGAGATACATGCATTCCAAACCGAAGCATCCTACCGTGTTACCGCCGTATTCCTCGTTCCGGACACTGACGGCAAAACAGTGGAAATGAAAGCCGAACTGGCGCACCGGCTCAAGACAAAGGCAGAAGCCCGGAAATTGCTGGAGAGCTGTAAAGCAGCTACGTTTACCATCAGCGACATCACTACCCGTCCGCTGAAGAAAACTCCCGCCGCCCCGTTCACCACCTCTACCTTGCAGCAGGAGGCTGCCCGCAAACTGGGATTCACCGTGGCACAGACCATGATGGTGGCGCAACGTCTGTACGAATCCGGATTGATAACCTACATGCGTACCGACTCCGTCAACCTTTCCGAACTTGCCGTCAACGCCAGCCGTGAAACCATCTCCAACCTGATGGGCGAACGTTACGTACACAACCGCCACTTCGCCACCAAGACCAAAGGAGCGCAAGAAGCCCACGAAGCTATCCGCCCCACCTATATGGAGAATGCCAAGATAGAAGGTACCCCGCAGGAAAGAAAGCTGTACGACCTCATCTGGAAACGTACCATCGCCTCGCAGATGGCAGATGCCGAAGTGGAAAAGACAACCGTAACCATTGCTATCAGCAACGAGACGGAGACTTTCACTGCAACCGGCGAAGTGGTGAAATTCGACGGTTTCCTCCGTGTCTACCGCGAATCATACGATGATGACGTAGAAACCCAGGAAGATGAGGCACGCCTACTGCCCCCTCTGAAAAAAGGACAGAAGCTCGAACATGAAGGTATCACTGCTACCGAACGTTTCACCCAACACCCTCCCCGCTACACGGAAGCAAGCCTTGTGCGCAAATTGGAGGAACTGGGTATCGGACGTCCGTCTACCTATGCTCCTACCATTTCCACCATCCAGCAACGCGAATACGTGATAAAAGGAGAAAAAGCAGGTGAAGAACGCACCTACAATGTGCTTAACCTGCAGGGTAATGAAATAACGGACAACAACCATACAGAAATCACCGGAGCCGAAAAGTCAAAACTGATGCCGACAGACACCGGTATTGTGGTCAATGACTTCCTGATAGAGTACTTCCCGGACATCCTTGACTACAACTTCACAGCGAGCGTCGAAAAGCAATTCGACGAAATAGCCGAAGGTGACAAGCAATGGACCGCCATTCTGAAAACATTCTATAAGAAATTCCATCCTTCGGTGGAGAACACGCTTGCCGCGAAAACCGCCCACAAGGCAGGCGAACGGATTCTAGGAACAGACCCCGTCAGCGGAAAACAAGTGTCTGTAAAAATCGGACGTTTCGGCCCAGTAGCACAGATAGGTACTGCCGAAGATGAGGAAAAGCCCCGTTTCGCCCAGGTAAAAAAAGAAATGTCCATCGAGACCATTACGCTGGAAGAAGCGCTGGAGCTGTTCAAACTTCCCCGTACTCTCGGAGAGTACGAAGGCAAGAATGTAGTCGTAGGTGCGGGACGTTTCGGACCTTATATCCAGAACAACGGCTTGTATGCTCATTACCCAAGACAATGGACCCGATGACTGTTACGCTGGAAGAAGCTATTGAACTTTTGCAAAAGAAACAAGAAGCAGAAGCCCAGAAACATATCAAGAAGTTTGAGGAAGAACCGGAACTGGAAATCCTGAATGGACGCTATGGCCCTTACATCGCTTATAAAGGCAGCAACTACAAGATTCCTAAAGACATCATCCCTCAAGACCTGAACCTTCAGGCTTGTCTGGAAATTGTGAAACTGCAAAGCGACAAGGATACGGGCAAGTCTAAGCGGACTGCAAAGGCGGTGAAAGCAACGAAAACGACTAAAACAACCGCCAAGCAACTGCCAAAACAAGCAAGACAAAATAGGACTTAGTCTACACGTATAAAATGGGAGAAAGGAGACGATAATTTAAACTTCTATTATTTCTACCACAAGAATAAATATTGCACTATAAAAAAATAAGCCCGAAGAAGTATCCTCGGCTTATTCTTTTATAGTACAATGTTTACATCCTATCCGGCACCTCAATTCCCAGCAATCCCATACCTAAGCGTACCACCTTGGCTACATTCTCGGACAATGCAAGGCGGAATACCTTCACTGCTTCGTTCTCCTCACGCAAAATGCTGAAGTCATGGTAGAACTGATTATATTCCTTCACAAGGTCATACGTATAGTTTGCAATGATGGACGGACTGTAGTCCTCACCTGCCTGCTTCACAATAGCGGCAAAGTCGGCAACCATCTGTATCAGTCCCTCTTCCTTCTCACTCAGTTCAATGCCGGCAGGCAACTGGGCAGGGATTTCGATACCGGCCTCTTTTGCCTTGCGGAGAACAGACTGGATACGTGCATAAGTATATTGGATGAACGGCCCCGTATTACCATTAAAGTCGATGGACTCTTTTGGATTGAATGTCATGTTCTTGCGGGCATCCACTTTCAGGATGAAGTACTTTAAGGCACCCAGACCAACGATACGGGCGATATTGTCTGCCTCTTCCTTTGTCAGACCATCCAGCTTACCCAGTTCATTGCTGGTTTCCTTGGCTGTATCAATCATCTCCGCCATCAAGTCGTCAGCATCAACTACTGTACCTTCGCGGCTCTTCATCTTGCCTCGGGAAGTTCCACCATACCGTAAGAGAAGTGCACCAACCCTTTACCCCATTCGAAGCCCAGTTTGTCGAGCAGGATGGACAATACCTGGAAATGGTAATTCTGTTCGTTGCCTACCACATAAATCATCTTGTCGATGGGATAATCTGCAAAGCGGAGTTTGGCAGTACCTATATCCTGCGTCATGTAGACGGATGTACCGTCCGCACGCAACAGTAGCTTGTGGTCCAACCCCTCACCCGTGAGGTCTGCCCATACAGAGCCATCTTCTTTCCGGTAGAAGAAGCCTTTCTCCAGGCCCTCCATTACCTTCTCCTTACCTTCGAGGTACGTGTTGATTCGTAATATATCTTATCAAAAGTTACACCCATCATACGGTAAGTCTCGTCAAAACCTGCATACACCCAGTCGTTCATCTTCTTCCAGAGCGCACGTACTTCCGGGTCATTGGCCTCCCACTTTACCAGCATTTCACGAGCCTCCTTCATCAAAGGAGATTCAGCTTCCGCCTTGGCTTTGGCTTCTTCCTCATTCATGCCTTCGCTTTGGAACTTGGCCATCAGTTCTTTCACTTCCGCTTTATAATGCTTGTCGAAGGAAACATAGTAATCGCCAATCAAGTGATCTCCCTTCTTGCCGGATGATTCGGGAGTTTCACCATTTCCGTACTTCTGCCATGCCAACATGGACTTGCAGATATGAATTCCACGGTCATTGACAATATTTGTCTTTACTACCTTATTACCGTTGGCAGCCACTATATTAGCCAGCGCATTTCCTAAAAGATTATTGCGTACATGGCCCAAATGAAGCGGTTTGTTGGTGTTGGGAGAAGAATACTCAATCATCACCAATGGAGAGTTGTCAGTAACAGCCACGATACCGTACTGCTTGTCCGCATGAATGCCATTCAACAATTCTATCCACGCAGAGGAGGCAATGGTCAGGTTCAGGAAGCCCTTGATGACATTAAATGCTGCAACCGAAGGCTCGTTTGCCTGCAAGTATTCACCGATTTCCTGGGCCGTCTGCTCCGGTCCTTTCTTGGACATACGGAGAAAAGGGAATACAACCAGCGTGAGGTGTCCCTCAAATTCTTTCTTGGTTTTCTGCAACTGCACTTGTGCGGCAGGAACATCCTGTCCGTAAAGCGCTTTCAGTCCGCCGATGACGGACGATACCAGTTTCTGTTCTATATTCATGATTCAAATGTATTTTCCTGCGTGCAAAGATAGCGTAAACCGAAATCAGTACAAAACAAGCAGGCTTGTTTTTATGGCCTCACAAGATATTCAACATACAAAGAGGGACGCTCTTTGTAAAACGTCCCCTCTTTGTATGTTGAGTATACTGTTCTTATTCAGCTGTCAATTCCGTACCTGGTTTGAATTTAACAACTTTCTTTGCAGCAATCTCGATAGGCTTTTTAGTAGAGGGGTTGATACCCATACGCGCTCCTCTTTCCACCACACTGAAAGTTCCAAAACCAACCAATGATACTTTATCACCGGCCTTCATTGCCTTAGTGACTGATGCGATAAATGCATCCAATGCTTTCTTTGAATCAGTCTTTGACAAACCAGACTCCGCTGCCATAGCGCTAATAAGTTCCGCCTTATTCATAATGCTTAAAATTAATTAATATGTTACACAAAAGATATTTTTACTTTTCATCACAAACCTCCACAAAAATAGAGCAATATTTCTGAATATCAAATAAAAACATTAAAAAAATATTGGAAAACAACGAAAAAGAAGGAATAGAATCTGCTTTTTCTGTTATAGAACAGAATTTATTCGTATTTTTGCCGGAGAAAGCAAAAACAGGCAACTGTTTTTGAACTGTAAAATGAATTGAAACAACAGATTATGAATACTATACCTACTGTAACCAAGAACCTTTTAATCATTAATGTGCTGATGTTTCTGGGTACCATCGTCGCCCAAAGCTACGGCATCGACCTCGCCCAATATCTGGGATTGCATTTTTTCCTTGCCGAAGATTTCAATGCAGCACAATTGATAACATATATGTTCATGCACGCCGGATTCGCGCACATATTTTTCAACATGTTTGCTGTATGGATGTTCGGACGTATTTTAGAGCAGGTATGGGGGCCAAAACGATTTCTGTTCTACTATCTGGTGTGCGGTATAGGAGCCGGAATTATCCAGGAGGTGGTACAGTATATTCATTATGAGACAGTACTTTCCGCCTATGACAGCGTAAATACTGGCATGGCCATCATCCCGATGGAGGAATATCTCAATATGATGACTACCGTGGGAGCTTCGGGAGCAGTATACGCCATTCTGCTGGCATTCGGCATGTTGTTCCCCAACCAGCAAATGTTCATCTTCCCGTTACCGGTTCCCATCAAGGCCAAATATTTTGTTATCGGATATGCCTTGATTGAACTTTATGCCGGATTTGCAAACAGTGCAGGAGACAATGTGGCTCACTTCGCACATCTGGGTGGTATGGTATTCGGCTTTATCCTAATTATGTACTGGAGAAAAAAGAACAGAGGAAATGGCTACTATTATAACTGATTTGAAAGAAACCTTCCGTAGGGGGAACATTTATATCCAACTGATTTACATCAATGTAGCGGTATTCATACTTACTACGCTAACCGAAGTCATGTTCCAGTTGTTCAACCGGAGCATAGCAGGCGTATTCGAATGGTTGGAACTGCCGGCATCAGTCATACGCTTCATCCTGCAACCATGGTCACTACTGACATATATGTTCATGCATGCAGGATTCATGCACATTCTTTTCAATATGCTGTGGCTTTACTGGTTCGGTGCACTGTTCCTGAGTTTCTTCTCTGCAAAGCATCTCCGGGGTGTATACATTCTGGGAGGAATTTGCGGCGGTCTGCTCTATATGGCCGCCTATAACATTTTCCCGTATTTCCGTCCCATGACAGACTATTCTTTCATGCTGGGTGCTTCTGCCTCTGTACTTGCCATTGTAGCCGCCACCTCCTATCGCGAGCCCAACTATCCGATACGGCTACTGCTGTTCGGAACCATCCGGCTGAAATACCTGGCACTCATCGTTATAGGCACCGATTTACTGTTCATCACCTCCAGCAATGCCGGTGGACACATCGCACATTTAGGAGGTGCGCTGGCAGGGGTATGGTTTGCCGCCAGCCTCAGCAAAGGTAGTGACCTGACCTCATGGATAAACAAATGTCTGGATACCTTAGTTCCATCGTCAACTTCAAACCCAGAAAGCCGAAAATGAAAGTACACTACGGTACTGGCAAACAAAAAGATTATGATTACAACGCACGGAAAAAAGCCCAATCCGACGAGATAGACCGCATTCTCGACAAATTAAAGAAATCGGGATACGAAAGCCTTACTACAGAGGAAAAGAAAAGCTTGTTCGACGCGAGTAAACGTTAAACCAATGGAAAATGGAAAACGGAAAATGAAAAATGAGAATATAACCGCCACTCTTATTTTCAGTTTTCACCTTTCAATTTTCAACTATTATAATGAAGCATCTCGGTAATTTTGTCGCTCTCCTGATTTTAGCGGTCAATGCCTTATTTACGGGCCTATTACTGTTCACCGCCTATAGTCCGCACATCCAGCCGGTCACACATCCGGTGCAATCGTGCCTGGGGCTGACATTTCCCGTGTTCCTGATGATAAATGCCGGCTTCCTCATTTTTTGGCTGGTCATCCAGCGCTATAGGTCGGCTTTGCTGCCCCTAATAGGGATGTTGCTCTGCTATTCGCAGATACGCACCTATCTGCCCATCAACTTCCATACAGACCACTTACCGGAAACAAGTATCAAACTGCTCTCCTACAACATTATGGGATTTGACGGTGCCGCCAAACAAGATGGCAAAAACCCGATATTGACCTATTTGAAGGAAAGTGGCGCCGATATCCTCTGTCTGCAGGAATATTCCACAGTACAATCCTCAAAGCATCTTTCGCAAAAAGACGTAGAGCGGGAACTCAAGGCATATCCATACCACCGCATCAACACAGTGGGTAGCGGAAAGGGACATACCAACAAGATAGCATGTTACTCTAAATTTCCGATTCTCTCGTCACGCATATTGGATTATCCCAGCGAATACAACGGTTCGGTACTCTATGAAATCAAGATTGGGGAAGACACGGTTACCCTCATCAACAATCATCTGGAGTCCAACAAGCTGACCAAAGCCGATAAAGTCGTGTACGAAGACATGCTGAAATCTCCCGAAAAGGAAAAAGTGAAAAGCGGCGCACGCCTGCTCATACGCAAGCTGGCAGAAGCATCGGCCATCCGTGCCCCGCAAGCTGACACTATTGCACATGAAATAGCCGCTTCACCGCATCCTTACATTATTGTATGCGGCGATTTCAACGATACCCCCATCTCCTATACCCACCGCACCATCGCCCAGGATTTGGACGACGCATTCACCCAATCAGGACGGGGGCTGGGCATCTCCTACAACCAGAACAGATTCTATTTCCGGATAGACAACATACTGACAAGCAAGAACCTGAGAGCCTACAATTGTACAGTAGACCGCTCCATCAAAGAGTCAGACCACTATCCGATATGGTGCTATATCACTAAGAGATATTGAAAATTAATACTTAAACATTTAATACTTAGAAAACAATGTTCAAAAAATGTATTCTAATTTTAGCAGCAAGTTGTATGATGTACTCCTGTACCACCCAGACGGAAAGCAATCCGTTCCTTACTGAGTTTCAAACACCCAATGGCGTGCCTCCATTCGATAAAATCAAGTTGGAGCACTATGAACCCGCATTCCAGAAAGGTATAGAAGAGCAGAACGCCAATATCCAAGCCATCATTGACAATACGGAAGCCCCTACTTTCGAAAATGTCATTGTTGCCCTCGACAACAGCTCTCCCACCCTGGACCGTGTAGGCGGTGTATTTTTCAACCTGACGGAGGCCGAAACTACCGATGAACTGACAGCCCTTTCCATGAAACTGGCTCCGACATTGGCCGAACATGAAGACAACATCTCCCTCAACCAGGAGCTTTTCAAGAAAGTGGATGCTGTCTACAGCCAGAAAGATGCTCTCGGCCTGACCCGCGAACAACAAAGGCTGCTGGAAAAAACCCATAAGAAATTTATCCGTTCCGGTGCCAATCTTCCGGCCGACAAACAAGCCTGTCTGCGTGAAATCAACAAGCAGCTTTCCACACTTGGAATCACGTTCAGCAACAACATCCTGAACGAAAACAACGACTTCAAGCTTTATGTAGGAAAAGAGGAAGACCTCGCCGGACTTCCCCAATGGTTCCGCGAAAGCGCCATGCTGAAGCCCGTGCCACCGGACAGGAAGGCAAATGGCTGTTTACCCTCCATAATGCAAGCCGCCTGCCTTTCCTCCAATACTCCGCCAACCGGCCGCTACGCGAACAGATGTACAAGCCTACATCAACCGCGGCAATAACAATGACAAGAACGACAACAAGAAAATCATTGCCGACATCGTACGCCTGAGACTTGAAAAGCGCAACTGCTGGGTTTCGACTGTTACTCCAACTTTGTATTGGACAATACAATGGCAAAGAATTCCACCGCCGTGATGGACTTCCTCAACAACTTGTGGAGTTATGCACTCCCCAAAGCAAAAGCCGAAGCAGCCGAACTGCAAAAGCTGATGGACAAGGAAGGCAAAGGAGAGAAACTGGAAGCATGGGATTGGTGGTACTACACCGAAAAACTCCGTAAGGAGAAATATAACCTTGAAGAAGAAGAGATTAAGCCCTACTTCAAACTGGAAAACGTACGTGAAGGCGCCTTTGCCGTTGCCAATAAGCTCTATGGCATCACGCTGACAAAGCTCGAAGGTATCCCCGTCTATCATCCCGATGTAGAAGTGTTTGAAGTGAAAGCCGCAGACGGCTCACAAGTAGGTATCTTCTATGTAGATTACTTCCCCCGTCCCGGCAAAAGCGGTGGTGCCTGGATGAGCAATTACCGCGAACAACAAGGCAGCATACGTCCATTGGTATGCAACGTATGCAGCTTCACCAAGCCCGTAGGCGACACTCCTTCCCTGCTGACTATCGACGAAGTGGAAACTTTGTTCCATGAATTCGGCCATGCCCTGCACGGATTATTGACCCAATGCCAGTATAAAGGTACTTCAGGCACCAATGTCGTACGCGACTTCGTGGAACTCCCCTCTCAAATCAACGAGCATTGGGCTACCGAACCCGAAGTGTTGAAAATGTATGCCAAGCATTACAAGACCGGCGAGGTCATTCCCGACAGCCTGATTGAAAAGATACTGAACCAGAAAACGTTCAACCAGGGTTTCATGACTACCGAGTTGCTGGCCGCCGCCATCCTCGACATGAACCTGCATAACCTGACTGATACCGAAGATCTTGATGTCGTTGCATACGAAAAAGAAGCGATGGACCAACTGGGCTGATTCCGGAAATAGCTCCCCGCTACCGTACCACATACTTCAACCACATCATCGGCGGTTATGCTGCAGGCTACTACAGCTATCTCTGGGCCAATGTTCTGGACAACGATGCCTTCGAAGCTTTCAAGGAACACGGTATCTTCGACAAGCAGACAGCCGACCTCTTCCGCCAGAATGTTCTGGAAAAAGGAGACAGCGAAGACCCGATGACTCTCTATAAAAACTTCAGAGGAACTGAGCCTCAATTAGACCCGATGTTAAAAAATCGCGGTATGAAGTAAGATTTGTGAAAAAAAAGCTATATTTGCAGCCTTGTATGCAACAGAATTTAATTAAAAAGTAATCATAATAAACTAAAAGTAACATGCAAAACAAAGGATTTGTAAGGGTTTTTGCGATATTGCTCACACTGGTGTGTGTGTTCTATCTCTCCTTCTCTTTTGTAACTCGCCATTACACAAGTAAGGCCAAAGAGTTTGCAAAGGCGATGTGAAAGTAGAGCAGGACTACCTCGATTCTCTGGCTAATGAGAAAGTGTATTTCGGCAATTGGACGCTGAAACAATGTCGTGAGATGGAAATCAGTTTAGGTTTGGACTTGAAGGGTGGTATGAACGTCATCCTTGAAGTTTCCGTACCCGATGTCATCAAAGTATTGGCTGACAACAAGACTGACGAAGCATTCAACCAAGCATTGGCCACTGCCGCCAAGCAAGCTACCACAAGCCAGGATGACGTGATCACCCTATTCGTCAGAGAGTATCACAAGCTTGCTCCGGGTGCTCCGCTGTCACAGCTGTTCGCAACCCAACAATTAAAAGACAAGGTAACTCAGAAATCTACCGACGCGGAAGTTGAGAAAGTATTGCGCGAAGAAGTAAAGGCAGCTGTTGACAACTCCTACAATGTACTTCGTACCCGTATCGACCGTTTCGGTGTAGTTCAGCCCAATATCCAGAGTCTGGAAGACAAAATGGGCCGTATCATGGTAGAACTTCCGGGTATCAAAGAGCCTGAACGTGTAAGAAAATTATTACAAGGTTCTGCCAATCTGGAATTCTGGGAAACATACACAGCAAAAGACGTTACTCCCTATCTGCAAGCTGCCGACACCAAGTTGCGTGCCATCGTTGCAAGCGAAACTCCGGCAGAAGAGGCAGACAGCGCAGCTACCGAAGCTCCTGCCGTAGCCCAAGCTACCAGCACAGCCGACAGTCTTGCCGCTGCTTTAAAGGGTGAAAACAAGACACAAACCGCTGACCTTGCACAAATAAAGAAAGAACACCCGCTGTTCGCAATCTTGCAAGTCAACCCCAGCGGACAAGGTCCTGTTGTAGCCTATGCCAACTACAAGGATACAGCTGAAATCAACAGATACCTTTCCATGCCGGAAGTTCAGGCCGAAATGCCGAAAGACTTGCGTCTGAAATGGGGAGTATCTCCTTATGAATATGATCCGAAAGCTCAGACTTTCGAACTTATGCCATCCGTTCCACAGAACGTAACGGCAAGGCGCCTCTGGAAGGTGATGTAGTGGTTAGCGCCAAAGACGAATACGACCATTACGGTAAACCTGCCGTAAGTATGTCTATGAACACTGACGGTGCACGTCGCTGGGCTCAGCTCACCAAACAGAATATCGGCAAGAGCATCGCTATCGTGTTGGATGGTTATGTTTATTCCGCACCGAACGTAAACAATGAAATCACTGGCGGTAACTCACAGATTACCGGTCACTTTACTCCGGAACAAGCAAAAGACTTGGCAAACGTGTTAAGATCAGGTAAGATGCCAGCTCCTGCGCACATCGTACAAGAAGATATCGTAGGTCCTTCACTGGGACAAGCTTCCATCAATGCCGGTATCATGTCATTCATCGTAGCATTGATTCTGCTGATGGTTTACATGTGCTCTATGTACGGATTCATTCCGGGTATGGTTGCCAATGGTGCTTTGGTGCTGAACTTGTTCTTCACATTGGGGATCCTTTCCTCTTTCCAAGCAGCATTGACGATGTCCGGTATTGCCGGTATGGTGTTGGCACTGGGTATGGCTGTAGATGCCAACGTATTGATTTACGAACGTACCAAAGAAGAACTCCGTGCAGGCAAGGGTGTAAAGAAAGCATTGGCTGACGGTTACTCCAACGCCTTCTCTGCTATCTTCGACTCCAACTTGACGTCTATCATCACCGGTATTATCTTGTTCAACTTCGGTACAGGTCCTATCCGTGGTTTTGCCACTACATTGATTATCGGTATCTTGATTTCGTTCTTTACTGCCGTATTCATGACGCGTCTGTTCTATGACCATTTCATGAGCAAGGACAAACTGCTGAATCTGACATTCTCTTCCAAGATTTCAAAGAACTTGATGGCGAATGCACACTTCGACTTCATGGGCAAGAACAAATTGTGGCTGACCACTACGGGAGCTATCATAGTGATATGTATCGCTTTCCTCGCTACCCGTGGATTGAGCCAGAGTATCGATTTCACTGGTGGACGTAACTTCAAAGTACAGTTTGAGAATAAGGTAGAGCCGGAACAAGTTCGCGAGCTTATCTCCAGCAAGTTCGGCGATGCCAATGTCAGCGTTATCGCCATCGGTACGGACGGTAAGACCGTACGTATCAGTACCAACTACCGTATCGAAGAAGAAGGTAACAACATTGACTCTGAAATCGAAGCATACTTATACGAAACACTGAAACCGTTGCTGACTCAGAACATCACTTTGGAAACCTTCATCGACCGTGAAAACCATACGGGCGGAAGTATCATCAGTTCCCAGAAGGTAGGTCCGAGTATCGCAGACGATATCAAGGTTTCAGCCATCTGGTCCGTTGTACTTGCATTGATTGCCATCGGTATTTATATCCTGATCCGTTTCCGCAATATTGCATACAGTATCGGTTCAGTAGCCGCATTGGCTTGTGATACCATCATCATCCTGGGTGCCTACTCTATCTGTTGGGGCTGGATGCCGTTCTCTCTGGAAATCGACCAGACCTTTATCGGTGCCATCCTGACAGCTATCGGTTACTCTATCAATGACAAGGTGGTAATCTTCGACCGTGTACGCGAATTCTTCGGCCTCTATCCGAAGCGTGACAGATTCCAGTTGTTCAATGACTCATTGAACACAACTCTGGCACGTACCATCAATACTTCACTGAGTACTTTGATTGTGTTACTGTGTATCTTCATCCTCGGTGGTGATTCCATCCGCAGCTTCGCATTTGCCATGATTCTGGGTGTTGTATTCGGCACACTGTCTTCTCTGTTCGTTGCATCTCCTATCGCATATCTGCTGATGAAGAACAAAAAAGGTACCGAACCAGCTGTAGAAGTAGCCAAATAAGAATTTGGACAAAAAACTATAAACTAAAAAAGGAGGAAATCCGAAATGGATTTCCTCCTTTTTTGTAGTCTCGCCGGGAATCGAACCCGGATCTAAAGTTTAGGAAACTTCTATTCTATCCGTTGAACTACAAGACCTTTTGCATAGATTCTGCATATTGCAGTAGATTGCGGATGCAAAGATAATGTATTCTGTCGATTTTCCGAAAAAAGTTTTGTTAATCCGATTAACTTTACGAAATTGTCGGTCAGTGATAGAATACAGTAACCCCCAAAAATTAATCTATAGTAATTCGTAAGTTATGGCAAACGACATGATGGTCAAAGAACTGGAGCAAGTGGTAGTCCGCTTCTCCGGAGACTCCGGCGATGGTATGCAGCTCGCCGGCAACATCTTTTCAACAGTTTCGGCTACCGTGGGCAATGATATCAGTACATTCCCCGACTATCCGGCAGATATCCGCGCCCCGCAAGGCTCACTCACCGGTGTTTCCGGTTTTCAGGTACATATCGGTGCAGAGAAAGTCTATACCCCAGGTGACAAATGCGACGTATTGGTAGCGATGAACGCCGCCGCACTGAAAACCCAATATAAGTTTGCTAAATCCACTGCTTGTATCATCATCGATACAGATGCTTTCCAGAAGTCAGACTTGGAAAAGGCCGCTTTCAAGACCGATAATCCGATAGAGGAAATGGGTATTAAGCAGGATGTCATCGCCGCCCCCATCTCGAAGATGGTGAAAGACTGCCTTGCCGACACCGGAATGGACAACAAGTCCATGCTGAAATGCCGCAATATGTTTGCAGTAGGCCTGGTATGCTGCTGTTCAACCGCGATCTGAAAATAGCCGAAAGATTTCATCCGCGAGAAATTCGCCAAAAAGCCCGAAATTGCCCGGGGCAAATATCAAGGTCATCCATGCAGGATATAACTACGGACACAACACCCATGCTTCCGTAGCCCATACATATAAGATTGAAAGTAAGACTACCGTTCCCGGCAGATACATGGATATCACGGGGAACAAAGCAACTGCTTACGGTTTCATCGCCGCAGCTGAAAAGGCTGGCTTGAAGCTGTTCCTCGGCTCCTATCCCATTACTCCGGCAACCGATGTACTGCACGAACTCTCCAAGCACAAGTCTCTGGGCGTGATGACCGTGCAATGCGAAGACGAGATTTCCGGTTGCGCCACTTCTATCGGCGCCGCTTTTGCAGGTGCGCTGGCTGTGACCTCCACTTCCGGTCCCGGTGTCTGCCTGAAATCGGAAGCTATGAACCTGGCAGTCATTACAGAACTTCCGCTGGTTGTGCTCGACGTGCAACGTGGCGGTCCTTCTACCGGTCTGCCCACCAAGTCAGAGCAGACAGACTTGTTGCAGGCATTGTTCGGCCGCAACGGTGAAAGCCAATGCCCGTCATCGCCGCCTCTTCACCCACAAGCTGTTTCGACGCAGCCTACATGGCAAGCAAAATTGCACTGGAGCACATGACCCCGGTCGTATTGCTGACCGACGGCTTTGTTGCCAATGGCTCCGGCGCCTGGAAGCTGCCCAAACTGGCAGACTATCCCGCCATCACCCCTCCCTACGTGACTTCCGAAATGAAGGACAACTATACTCCGTACAAACGCAATCCCGAAACAGGTGTCCGCTATTGGGCCATCCCCGGACAAGAAGGCTATATGCACATCCTCGGCGGTCTGGAGAAAGACAGCAATACCGGTGCCATCTCCACCGATCCCGAAAACCATGACTTGATGTGCCACCTGCGTGCCGAGAAGGTTGCCAAAATCCCCGTACCTGATGTAGAAGTGCAAGGCTGTGCAGACGATGCCGATTTGCTGATTGTCGGTTTCGGCGGTACATACGGCCACTTGTATTCGGCCATGGAAGAGATGAACAAGGCAGGCAAGAAGGTTGCCCTCGCCCACTTCACTTATCTGAATCCGCTCCCCAAGAACACGGAAACCGTTCTGAAGAAGTACAAGAAGGTGGTAGTTGCCGAACAGAATCTCGGACAATTTGCAGGTTATCTACGTATGAAGATAGACAACTTCACCCCGTACCAGTTCAACGAAGTCAAAGGACAACCGTTCGTCGTTGCCGAGCTGGTCGCAGCGTTCAATAAATTAATTGATAATTGACAGTTGACAATTGATAATAACCATGCGTAATATGCGGATTATCAATGACCAGCCACCAATTATCAACTATCAATTATCAACTATCAATTAAAAAAGATTATGTGCGAATATACAGCAAAAGACTATAAAAAAGGACAACCCCGTTGGTGTCCGGGTTGTGGTGACCACTTCTTTCTGGCTTCACTGCACAAAGCAATGGCAGAAATCGGCAAAGCTCCTTGGGAGAATGCCGTCATCTCAGGTATCGGCTGCTCCAGCCGTCTGCCCTATTACATGAATACGTATGCGATGCAGACCATCCACGGACGTGCTGCTGCCATCTCTACAGGTGCCAAGGTTGCCAATCCCAACCTGACGGTATGGCAAATCTCCGGCGACGGTGACGGTCTGGCCATCGGCGGTAATCACTTCATCCACGCCGTACGCCGTAACATCGACCTGAACATGATTCTGCTGAACAACCGCATCTACGGTCTGACCAAAGGTCAATATTCTCCGACCTCTCCACGTGGTTTCGTCAGCAAGTCGTCTCCCTATGGTACGGTAGAAGATCCATTCCACCCGGCAGAGCTTTGCTTCGGTGCCCGCGGCCGTTTCTTTGCCCGCGCGGTAGCTACCGATGCTCCGGGGACAGTGGAAATATTGAAGGCAGCCATGCTCACAAAGGGGCTTCCGTTTGCGAGATTCTGCAAAACTGCGTTATCTTCAATAACGGTACGCATGACTCCGTAGCCAAAAAGGAAGACCGCGCCAAGAATGCTATCTACTTGAAACACGGCGAACCAATGCTCTTCGGCGAGAACAACGAATACGGACTGATGCAGGAAGGCTTTGGTCTAAAAGTCGTGAAACTCGGTGAGAACGGCATTACAGAGAAGGATATCCTCATCCACGATGCCCACTGCATGGACAACACCCTGCAACTGAAGCTTGCCTGATGGAAGGTCCCGACTTCCCGATTGCACTCGGTGTTATCCGCGATGTGGAAGCTCCTACTTACGACGATGCTGTTCATGAACAAATCGAAGAGGTGTCTGCCAAGAAGAAGTATCACAACTTCGAGGAGTTATTGATGACGAATGATACGTGGGAAGTAAAATAAACCACTAAGATTTATTAATATCATGTTTGCACGAAACAAATAAGGTGCAAACATGATATTAATTTCCTAAAAGTAAGAGTACCTCCCTATCCTTTCTCTCCCAAACATAGATACTTATTACGCCAAACATGCAGTTCTTCCATCAAGAATAACTATATTTGCCACAGTAACCATAGTAGTCACATTTTGAAAGTAATTCTCTGATTTATACTGGCTTAATATCAATCTCACAAACCGCAGGCTGATAGCTCTTTCGTTCGAGTAATCCTTCCCGGATAAAGGTCAAAAACACTCCCACCCTGAAAAAAATGCAACCACTGCAACTGCACCAGATTTTATTGTAGTGATAGAGCATACCTCCGATGAACAAGGCTACCAATAAGGGTCGACAACAAGACTTCAAGGAAGAGAGGGAAATTGTGGAATACCTACTGTGGATTTTTTCCACATCTCCACACCACAAACACCCGAACTTCCCTTTTTCCCGATAGAAAATAAGCAATTGATTATCAACATTATTCATCCTTAAAAGGATAGTCTGCCTTTCGTTTGGCATACCTCTTGCTAAAATATCTGCCGAAAGGACGTAACATTTATAATAAGATAAATCAATTATTTTTCAGTAGTATGAAAATCAGGATGAGAAAACGGTGTGACATTCCACATTCAGCGTCGCACTTCCAAAAAAGTTTGATTATTGCAAGTTGGTTATTAACATTTCTTTTCACCGGAACAGCCTTTGCACAAGAGAACCGAACCATTACAGGCATTGTAAGAGATGTAACGGGAGAACCGCTTATCGGTGCCAGCGTCATACAGAAAGGCACCAACAACGGCGTCATTACCGATGTGGACGGCAACTTCACACTGACCGTTCCTGCAGATGCAACACTCTCTATCGCTTACATGGGCTATGCTACTCGGGAGATAAACCTGGCAAAACGAAAAAAGCAAGGCGACCTGAAGATTACACTCAGCGAAGATACCCAGCAACTGAAAGAAGTCGTAGTAACGGCAATGGGTATCAAAAAAGACACGAAACGTGTCGGCTATGCCATCAGTACCATCAGTGCAGACGAATTGGTAAAGGCAGGAGCACCCAACTTTGCCTCTGCCATGTACGGTAAAGCACCGGGAGTCCGCATCACACAGACACAAGGCGGTTCTGCCGGAGCTGTCTCCATCAACGTACGCGGACTGACTTCCATCACTGGAAATAACCAGCCACTCATCATTCTGGACGGTGTACCCATCCGCAACGGCGGCACGGGTAAAAGCACGGACTTCGCCGAATTTGGCAACGACGGACAAATCCGTTCCAATGGTCTGGTAGACATCAACCCAGAGGACATCGAGAGCCTCAGTATTCTGAAAGGAGCTTCCGCCACAGCTCTCTACGGCTCGGAGGCTGCAAACGGTGCGGTAGTCATCACTAGCAAGCGCACCAAAAGCGGCAAGCTGACGGTGGACTTCAATGCCCAAGTCATGGCAAACTTACCGGCTTATCTACCAAAAGTACAGACCGTATACGGGCCGGGAACCTACAACACCGCATACAGCGATTATGAGAAACAGACGGGAGGCTTCTATCAGAGAACCCTAAACGGACAAAGCTACAAAAGCCTCCGTTCCACCACCTTGTCCTTCGGCCCGAAATACGACGGCAGCGAGGTACTTTACTGGGACGGGAAGATGCGCCCCTACCAGGCACTGACCGACAACCCGTGGAAAGAGTTGTTTCGCACCGGCTGGACCCAGACTTACAATCTCGCCATCTCACAAGGGACGGAAACCACCAGCAACCGCTTCTCCTACACATTCATGGACGAGATTCCCAATGCCCTGACCGGAAGCTTCACCAAACACAACTTCAAGCTGACCGGTTCGTATCAACTGGCGAAACCGCTGAAACTGGAATACTCCCTTAACTACATCGTACAGAATGTAGAAGACCGCCCGCAAACCTCGCTCAACCTATACAGCGGTTTCGGCAACATGTTCTCCACCTTCCTGGACATTCCCTATCTGAAACAAAGTTACGTCACCAGTCTGGGATACCGTAATACCTTTGTCGGAGGAAACGCCACGCTGACTCCTGAGGAATCATGGGCCTACGACCCCAGTTACGCCACCGGAGTGAACAACATGCTGTGGAATATGTACCATCACCATAGCGACGAGACAGAGAACCGGCTCATCGGTATGATTCGCCCCACCTGGCAGATAACCAACTGGCTGAGTCTGCGCGCCCAGGTTTCAACTGATATCACAGATGTGAAGCAAACACTGAAATATGAAAGCGAACAACCCAATTCCCTATACGACCCCAACGGTAGCTTCCAGTCCATCAACCGCCGTTACGACATTGTCTATGGAGATGTTATGTTGAACTTCAACTATAATATCAACCGCTTCGACATTGCCGCCACCGTAGGCTGGACCGGACGCTACGAAAATATGAACAATATCAGGGTCTCCACCAATGGCGGGCTTGTCACGGAAAACTGGTTCGACCTCAATGCCAGCCGCTACACGCCAAGCAGTACCCTGCAACGTATGGAACTACTGAAAACCGGCTATATGGGTACACTGAGCCTGGGATGGGACAACTATCTATTCCTTGAACTGACCGGACGCCAGGAACGCTCGTCTACCCTAAAAGACCAAAGTTTTTTCTATCCTTCCGCCAATCTGAGTTTCCTCTTCACCCAAGCCTTCCACATGCCGTCATGGTGGAACTATGGAAAACTGCGCCTCTCATACGGTATCGTAGGAAATGCTCCTGAAACCTATACCGCCAATATCGTCTACGAGCAAGGTTCGGACAACGGATTCACCTGGAACACCATTCCCTCTTCATGGGGGAATGCAGATATCCGTCCGGAAAAGAAGTACGAATACGAGATAGGTCTGGAAAGCAAGTTCTTAAACAACCGGTTGGGTATAGATGTATCTTACTACAACAACCGTGTAAAGGACCAGATACTCTCCACGCCGCAACCTTCCACATCAGGCGTAAAGAATGTGTTGATGAATGTGGGCGAGGTAGCCAACCACGGCTGGGATATATCAATCAGTGCCACTCCCATACTGACCAGAGATTTCCGCTGGGACCTGACAGCCAACTATGGTGTATATAAGAACAAAGTAGTGAAACTGGCCGATGGAGTGCCTATCTGGAAATACTCAACTCCGGAGGTAGTGGAATAAAAATACAAGCTGTGGAAGGCCAGCCAATGGGTGACATCTATGCGCAGGTTCCCCAGGTGAACGAAAACGGTGAGTACCTCGTTTCCGATAAAGGTCTTTACCTCAACCAAACCGAATTGCAGAAAGTCGGCAACATCAATCCGGCAGGCGTAGGAGGTCTATTCAACTCTTTCTCCTACAAGAATGTATTCCTCGATTTCAGTATCGACTTCCGCATCGGAGGAGATGTTATCAACGAAATGAACCAATATGCCACCGCAGTGGGTCTGACACCCGAATCCCTGAAGTACCGTGATACGGAACACGGCGGACTATCCTATTACTATCCGGGCGACAACAATTCCAGCGGAATTCCGGTACAAGTAGACCCTTCCACGGGTGTCGGCCCCAACGGAGAGATAATCTACCACGACGGCATCATTCTTCCGGGTGTAGTGGCCTCCACTGGCGAAAGAAACACACGTATCATTCCGGCAGGCTATTACTACAACACCACCTATAATTGGGGAACGGAGGCCGAACAGCTGACATACCGCCATTCGGTATTCGACAATTCTTATGTCAAACTGCGTGAATTGACCATCGGCTACCAATTTCCCGAAAAGATGATCTCCAAACTGGGACTGGGCCGGCTGAGTGTGTCGGTCTTCGGACGTAATCTCTTCTACTTCTACAAAGCACTGAAAAACTACGATGCGGAGTCGTCCGTCGGAACATCCTGGGCCAACCAGGCTACCGTGGGAAGTTCTACCACAGCTACCCGCAGTTTCGGTGTTTCACTTCGTGCAAGTTTCTGACAAAACAACCATCCAAAAAACAAAAAAGAGTATGAAAAAGACAAAGATATTATCTCTTGTTTCATTGGGAGCATTCCTCCTGACAACATCAGGCTGTACGGATTATGACTTCGACAGCAAATACGAAGACCCCTCCAAAGTAACCCAAGTCACCATCAGTAATCTGATGGTAGGAGTCTTCCAAAAAGTAAAGGACTATGATGTTTACGAATACAACCGGTTCTTCGGATTCGATTCACAGTTTACGGGCAAGTATGCACAAACCTTCGGCTACTCCAACACTACGGATATGTATACCCCCGGCTATATACCCGCTATTGACGGACAGTGGGACAATGTGTATTCGGCACTGGCCCAGTTCCGTAAGCTGGAATCTCTCTACGAGGAAGAAAGCGCGGCAGAACAAGCCCAGGACGAGGCATTCTATCTTGCCGCCAAAGTACAGTTGTACGATTTCTTTGCCGCCACAGTGGACGTTTTCGGGGATATGCCTTTCTCGGAAGCTTGTACGCTGCCGCTTACCAACGATGTAGGTAAATCGTATGCTCATTATGACAAGGCCGAGGATATTTATAAAACCATTCTTGATGAGCTCAAAGAAATTGCTCCACGGTTCCGTTCCATCCCCACACCGAGGAACTTCAATACACAAGACTTTATCAACAACGGGGACATGGACAAATGGGAACGCTATGCAAACTCCTTGCGACTGCGCCTTGCCATGCGCGTAGCCGCGCAAGGAGACTTGCAGGCGGAAGGCCGTACCGCCATCAAGGAAATCCTGGAAAATCCGTCAGCCTATCCGTTGATAGAGGAACAAGAAAACAACATTCTCATTGTCAACCAGAAGTCTGGGCAACTGAACTTCACCGCAGGCCACGGACTGGGTGACTGGGTAACTAACCGACTTGCTTCGGGCGCCATCATCGACCGCATGCTGGGCCATGGCAACTATGATATGACCAGCAATGACCCACTGAGCGGCGTTTATGTGAAAGGAGAAGACGACCCGCGCATCCTGCTCAACTTCAATCCCGTGAAGATTACCAACCAAAACACCGGTCAATTGGACGAACACCGTTATCTGGGCACAGACCTTACCGTGGCAGATGAGCTGACGGAATATTACAACTCGCAGGCACAAGACGAAGTCAATACCAGCAACACCGGTTTCTCACAAATCACGCAGAAAGGTTTCTTTTGGGAAAACGATAAATTCGACATGCTGATAATGGCCTCACCCGAAATCCATTTCCTGAAAGCGGAATCCTATGAAATGGGGTATGGAGTGGCAAAGAATGAAGCAAAAGCGGAAGAAGAGTTCAAAAAGGCTGTCAGCCAGTCCATCACGCTTTACTACTATTACGACTCGGTAAGTACGGGTGAAAACGCACGCCGGTATAATGCCCCCACTGCCGAAGAAACAGCCTCTTTCGCTGCTGCCAAATGGAACAGCACGGAATATGCAGACAAGCTGGATGCTATCATTACCCAAAAGTGGCTGCATTTCGGTTTCCTAGCCAGTCGTGAGGCATGGAGTGATATCCGACGTACCGGCTATCCGTCCGGCCTGGCCTTCCCCGAAGTGGCCGGTACCATCACAAATGTGCCGAACCGCTGGAGATACCCGAATACGGAAGTCAACTACAATCCCTACTATAAAGAGGTGTCAGCCGAAGACACTTACTACCACAAACTGTTCTGGGCAAAATAAGGACTTTGTTCGCAAACCCATTTTGCCCGAAGAGTATATCATACTCACCACAGAATAACACGATTAACACAGATTGCCTTAGGAGTTCTGATAATAAAGAGCTTTTAGCAGTGTTAATCCGTGTTATCCTGTGGTGAGTATGTATTTGCCCCCTCTGTTTCTTTTATTCCGAACAGTATCCCTCCTTTTTTAGAAATCTTAAGGATTTCCCGGTAGGGAGATTGCGGGAAACCACTGTCTTTAATGAACGACGGACAAACATCGCTTCCGCAAAAACTGAACTATAACATAACGGACTAAATGAAAAAGTATCCAAATGACTTGATTGGCGACATCATGAAAGCCTTCGGCAAATATGCCGACCGACCGGCATTCGTCATCGAAGACACGGCCTGCACTTATGGAGAGCTGGCAACTTGCGTACAGAAAATATCCTCCCTATTCAAGGACAGAGAAGACAAAATTATCGGCATCGTCGCAGAAAACAGACTGGAAACATACGCATCCATACTATCTGCACTGATTTGCGGAAAGACATACGTCATCCTGCATCCTTCCTACCCCAAACATAGGAACGACAGAATTGCCGACTCGGCAGGCATTCGCCTCGTGCTGCATACCGAGAATATCCATGTCTTGAACCTCGACACCCGGAATCTGGAACTGATATGTACCTCCGAAATAGAGCAGGCAGAGAACTCCGCCACGTTCCATGCCGCAGAAGACATCCTCCATACGGCAGAAGAGGAAAATGCCTACATCATCTTTACCTCCGGAAGCACGGGCGAACCCAAAGGAGTACCCATCTCCCGCCGTAACCTGAATGCTTTCTATACCGCCTACCACCGCCTCGGCTGGCAACTGGACGAGAACGACCGGATGCTGCAGATGTTCGAACTCACTTTTGACGTTTCCATCGTATCCTTTCTATATCCGCTGACGCTGGGTGCTTGCATATACACCGTTTCTCCGGAAGGCGTGAAATACATCAACGTAATTGAAACTCTGGAAAAATACGACCTGACCTTCGCTGCCGTGGCCCCTTCACTGCTCCAGCTGCTACGTCCCTATTTTCCGGAGATACACCTCCCCGCACTTAGATATCTAGTGGTTACTGCCGAGGCTTCTGACGCGGAGCTGTTGGATGCTTTCAGAAAATGTGTCCCCAATGCCTCTTTCATAAACCTATACGGACCGACAGAGGGAACCATCTACTGCACTGCCTACCGGATACCCGTCACCTCCTGCAAGCATCACAACGGCATGACCGCTATCGGAAGGCCTTTCGAAGGCATCGATGCCCTAATTATGGATAACGACGGTCGCCCGCTGCCTACCGGAGAAACCGGCGAACTATGGATTAGCGGCAATCAAGTGATGGGTGGATACTGGAATGCTCCCGAAAAAACGGGGAATGCCTCGTAGAGACCGCCAATGGAAAAGTATACTACAAGACGGGAGACCTCTGCCGGATGGATGCCGACGGTGACATCATCTATTGCGGACGAAAAGACTCACAGATAAAGATACAAGGATTTCGCATCGAGCTGAGCGAGATTGAACATGTGGCAAAAAACTTTTTCAACGGTGAATGCCGTGTAGTCGTCATTCCCAAATACGACAACGGCAATCAGTGCGAACTACATCTCGTCGTAGAGAAGAAACAGCTCGACAAACAGCAGATGGAGGAATATCTGTATAGCAGGCTTCCCTACTACATGATTCCCAAGCATATGCATTGCCTGGAACAGTTTCCGCTGAACACCAGTAGCAAAACAGACAGAAAGAAAATACAAGAACTAATTTAAACTTGACAATGGATACACAGACTATTTTGAATGAAATGAGCCTCATCTTTCGGGAGGTACTGAAAAGAGAGAACATTGTACTTGACAATGAGACCACCGCCCAGGATGTGGAAGGATGGGATTCACTGACCAACATGCAACTGATAAACAAGATAGAGAAGAAATTCAATGTACGCTTCACCTTCAGAGATATTGTAAAACTCAAAAACGTGGGAGACATCTGCCATGCCATTTTAACCAAAACCAACTAGGAAATGTCATTCATATCCCTGAACTTCGTCGTACTGTTTGCGTGTACTTTCATTCTATACCATACGCTTCCTTCACGATTCAGAAAAGCGACCTTACTGACAGCCAGCTGCCTCTTCATAGGCTTCTACCACCTCGCTTTTCTGATAACGGCCCTCATCCTCACGCTTACCACCTTCTACCTTGGCAAATGGATAGGACAGGCCAAGCGGGAAAGCGGCATGAAGGGAATTTATTTTTCAGGTGTGTGTTTTCTGGTTGTAAGCTGGTTGGCATTCCGGTATGCTGACCGGCTTACAAACTGCCACATTCTCTTTCCACTGGGAATCTCTTTCTATACTTTCCAGGCCATTTCGTACCTGACAGAAATCTACTGGCAAGAAGAAGAACCGGAAAAGAGCCTGCCCGACTTCATGATATACATGCTCTTCTTCATGAAGTTCCTTTCCGGTCCCATAGAAAGAGCAAGTGACATGCTCCCCCAACTGAAGTCCTGCAAAGCCACGGACTATACATCCATGGTCTACGGAATGAGACTGATTGTCGTGGGACTAATAAAGAAACTGATACTGGCCGACTCCATCGCCCCATACATAGACGGTGTCTTCGGGTCGGTATACACAGCCTCGGGCGTGCAATTGCTGATGGCATGCCTCCTATATCCGATAGAGCTGTATGCCGACTTCTCCGGATATACCGACATCGCATTGGGAGGAGCGCGCATGCTGGGATTCAAGCTCAGCCCAAACTTCAACCGGCCGTTCATTGCACAGACCACTGCCGACTTCTGGCGCCGATGGCACATGTCGCTTTCATTCTGGGTACGCGACTATCTGTACCTCCCGTTGTCCTCGAACCTGCGTGGATGGGGACAATGGGGCGTATTTCTAAGTCTGGCGCTGACCTTCACGGGACTGGGTATCTGGCATGGTGCCGGATGGAACTTCGCTGTCTACGGACTAATTCAAGGTGTCATCATCTTCTACGAGATGAAGACCACAGCATTTCACCGCAGACTGAAAGCCCAATTGGGAAGCCGCTTATATGCCACATTATCCGTCGTAAGGACCTACCTACTTTTTGCCGTATCTCTGATATTCTTCCGGGCAAGTTCTATGGCCGAAGCGTTCCACTACATCAGCCACCTCTCCTTCGGCGTACATTACAGTTGGAAGGAAATGAACATCGGAATGCCGGACCACAACAGCATTGTGGCAGGAAGCGCACTCGTACTGATATTGGTTTACGAATATTTCATGTCCAAGCATGATTTGCTAGAAGCCCTCGGACGACAGCCGGCAGCCGTAAGATGGAGTATCTATTATCTGCTCGCCATAATACTTTTCACACTGGGACAGTTCAACTCGGACAGCTTCATATATTTACAATTTTGACAATAAAGACACATGATGAAGAAAAACAGCGAACGGAACGCAGCCATACGTTTCATGAAAAAGCTCTTTATCCTTTTTATCCCTTTTATAGCCCTACTGGCAGTCTATTTCCTGGACGACCCTTTCATGGTCCTGAAGAACTATGAACGATACGACCAAACCCCGGTTGTACTAAACGAAGGGCACGTGGGGTGGCAGATGTATCTGAACAACCGGGATACCATCCCCATCGACTCCTATATCATGGGAAACTCCTGCACTATGCTTATCAATGCCATGAATGGGAGAAATACCTCCACGGCGGAAGAGCCGTACGGCTATTCGGAAATGCCGAAAGCCTTGCCGCCGTCTGCCTGAAGCTGAAGGCACTGGACAAGGCAGGTGCAACAATCAAGAACCTGCTGCTGATTATCGACAAGGAATCATTGCACAACGACCGTTGCCTGACCGGACATTCCAACATTCTGCCACCCGCCATATCGGGAATAAGCAGCTTCAAGTTTCAGAAGGAATTCTGCCAAGCCTTCTTCTACCCGAACTTTCTCTTCCCCTATCTGGACTACAAGCTGTTCCATACCTATCGCCCTTACATGAAAGGGGTTATAAACCCCTATGGCTCCACCCGAAACCCGGTAACCAATGACGTGTTAAATCCCAGAGAGAAAATGATAAAGGAAGAGGGAGATAAGTACTGGGAAAACCGGAAAGGAGAATTCACCAAAGAGAAAATGAAGAATTATAGAGACGGGAAATACCGGGAAGCCCCCCAAGTGCTCAGGGAAAAGCAAATCAATCTGTTGCAGGAAATAAAGTGGATTTGCCGGAAACATGATACCGATGTAAAAATCATTATCAGTCCCGACTACCTGCAAGTCAACATAAACCCTGCCGACGTAAAGACACTGAAGCGCTTCTTCGGAAAACGGAATGTATTTGATTTCACCGGTATCAACGAATACACGGAAGACATCCACAATTATTATGAACCGGGTCATTATAGGCCCGCACTTGGGAAAAGCTGATGGAAAAGATATATGAACCTTATATCTTGTCACCGAACGCCAAATCTCCGGCATCTCCCAGCCCGGGAACGATATAGGAATGCTCGTTCATCTCCGGTCGATTGCTGCACACCACAAGGTCACTTCATCTCCAGGGAACAGCTTTTCCAGATGCTCTACGCCCTGCTGGCTGGCTATGACACAAGCTATCTGCAACTTGGCCGGCATCCCCTTGGTGACGAAGCCTTCCAGGCCAATTCCATACTTCTCCCGTGGCAAGCATCGGGTCTACAATCAATAATGTCTTCTTGGACAAATCCGGAGTAGCGATGTATTCGATGTGTACATCCACCGTACGGCATTCCTTATCCTTATAATAACGGTAAGCGGAAACAAAAGCGTTCCCGGCATGGTCGAACATATTCAAGAATCCAGTATGCAAAGGCAATCCGGCACGGAAAACAGTGGCAATCACCACCTCGTCATCGGGTGTGCTGACCGACGCCACCCCCAAGGGAGTCTGTACCTGCTTGACAGAATACGTCAGTTCCTTACTCATTTCATACGCCATTATCTCTCCAATGCGTTCAATATTACGGCGGAAGCGCATACGGTCGCCCTGGACTGCTACATCACGAATTTCCGCCACGTATTGGTTCAAGACAGAATTTGTCTCGGCAAAGTTGATAACCTTCATAATTATAGAATGTTTTGATGTGCAAAGTAAACGAATTTCACCCAATTTGCAACATTCAGTTAGCAGATATTGTTATGGTTTTATAAAAGATTTCCTATTAGAGAAAAATTTCTCTAATAGAGCTTTTCTTTAAAAAGAAAGTATTACTTTTGTAGGCGAAAAACAAGGGACCTGCTGAAAAGCAGGAAAAAAAGAGCTTTTCTACACCCGTTTTTCCTTGTAAATCAAAGGTAAAAAGAGATTAAGGAAAGAGATTATAAACCAAATACCAACATTTTAAATCATTAAAAGAAATGGCAAATTTAGATTTAAGCAAGTACGGTATCCAAGACGTGAAGGAAATTATCCACAACCCGTCTTACGATGTACTGTTCGCAGAAGAAACCAAACCAGGTTTGGAAGGTTTTGAAAAAGGTCAGGTAACTGAACTGGGTGCTGTAAATGTAATGACAGGTATCTATACCGGTCGTTCTCCTAAAGATAAATTCTTCGTAATGAATGAAGCCAGCAAGGATTCTGTATGGTGGACTTCTGAAGAATACAAAAACGACAACAAACCTTGCTCTGAAGAAGCTTGGGCTGACTTGAAAGCTAAAGCTGTTAAGCAGCTGAGCGGCAAGCGTCTGTTTGTTGTTGATACCTTCTGTGGTGCCAACCCCGCTACTCGTATGAAAGTACGTTTCATCATGGAAGTGGCATGGCAGGCTCACTTCGTAACTAACATGTTCATCCGCCCGACTGCTGAAGAACTGGCTAACTACGGAGAACCCGATTTCGTATCATTCAACGCTTCTAAGGCAAAAGTTGACAACTACAAGGAACTGGGTCTGAACTCTGAAACAGCTACTGTATTCAACTTGAAGACCAACGAACAGGTTATCTTGAACACTTGGTACGGCGGTGAAATGAAGAAGGGTATGTTCTCTATCATGAACTACAAGAACCCGTTGCGTGGTATCGCTTCTATGCACTGCTCTGCCAACACTAACATGGAAGGTACTGACTCTGCTATCTTCTTCGGTCTGTCCGGTACTGGTAAGACTACCTTGTCAACTGACCCGAAACGTCTGTTGATCGGTGACGACGAACACGGATGGGATGACGAAGGTGTATTCAACTACGAAGGTGGTTGCTATGCTAAGGTTATCAACCTGGATAAAGAAAGCGAACCCGATATCTACGCTGCCATCAAGCGTGACGCTCTGTTGGAGAATGTTACAGTAGCTGCTGACGGTAAGATTGACTTCGCTGACAAGAGCGTAACTGAAAACACTCGTGTTTCTTATCCTATCTACCACATCAATAACATCGTTAAGCCGGTTTCCAAGGGTCCTCACGCTCACCAGGTAATTTTCTTGTCTGCCGACGCATTCGGTGTATTACCTCCGGTATCTATCCTGAACCCTGAACAAGCTCAGTACTACTTCTTGTCTGGCTTTACTGCTAAGTTGGCTGGTACAGAACGTGGCATCACTGAACCGACTCCGACATTCTCTGCTTGCTTCGGTGCTGCTTTCTTGAGCTTGCATCCTACTAAATATGCAGAAGAATTGGTTAAGAAGATGAACAAGGTTGGTGCTAAGGCATACTTGGTTAACACTGGTTGGAACGGTAGCGGCAAACGTATCTCTATCAAAGATACTCGTGGTATCATCGACGCTATCCTCGACGGTTCTATCGACAAGGCTCCGACGAAGGTTATTCCTTTCTTCGACTTCGTGGTTCCTACTGAATTGCCTAATGTAGATCCGAAGATTCTTGATCCTCGCGATACTTACGAATGCGCTTGCCAATGGGAAGAAAAAGCAAAAGACCTGGCTGGTCGCTTCATCAAGAACTTCGCTAAGTTCACTGGCAACGAAGCTGGTAAGGCTTTGGTTGCTGCTGGTCCGAAGCTCTAATCTGACAATAAAGTTAGAAACATATGGAAAAGGTATCTCCTCCGGGAGATGCCTTTTTTCTTTTTTAATATCTCTATCTCATTGATAATCCGAAAGTTTTAGTAGTTTTGCAGAAACCATTATTCAAATAAAGCAATATGAAAAGTATCAGATTGATGTTGGCAGGCGCAAGTTTGTTACTGCTCTGCAGTTGCGGTGCCCAGGTCCAGAAAGAGACCCAAGTTGCCAATGCAAATGAAAGCAAAGAGAATGCGGTGATTGAAACCATCATGTCACGCCGCAGCATCCGCCAGTACAAACCGCAAGCCGTGAATCGCGACACCATGCAGATTATCCTGGATTGCGGTATCAATGCACCCAACGGACAGAACAAGCAATCGTGGGAAGTGCGTGTAGTGGATAACCCGGATTTCATCAACGGCATCACGGAAATCTACAAGAAGGAAAATCCCAAAGCCGCCGAAGACCCGAAATTCAAGAACATGTTTCGCAACGCTTCTACAGTAGTATTTATTGCCAATGACCCGTCTTATGACCTTTCGCAGATTGACTGCGGACTGCTGGGTGAGAATATGATTCTATCAGCCTGGTCCATGGGAATCGGTTCTTGCTGCTTGGGCGGTCCCACGCGCTTCATGACCTCTACTCCGGCTGCTGCCGAATACCTGAAGAAACTGGATATTCCGGAAGGCTATCAGCTACTTTACTGTATCGCTTTCGGCTATCCGGACGAAACGCCCACTGCCAAACCCCGTAATGCGGCAAAGGTAAAATTCATCGATTGACTTTCGTTTGAATGACGACAATAAAAAGGAGTGCCTCACCTTTCGGCGGGGCACTCCTTTCATATATAACAACTAAAACTCTTCTGTTTATCAGTTCTTGTTTGCGCGTTTACGCTCAAGCTCATCGAGGATAACCTTACGCATACGCATTGATTTAGGAGTAACTTCCACATATTCATCCTCCTTGATGTACTCCAGTGCCTCCTCAAGAGAGAACTGTACGGGAGGAATCAGACGTGCCTTGTCATCCGAACCACTGGCACGCATATTGGTAAGCTTCTTGGACTTCGTTACATTAATCACCAAGTCGTTGTCATGGGAATGCTCGCCCACTACCTGGCCTGCATAAACCTCTTCCTGCGGGAAAATGAAGAATTTGCCGCGGTCCTGCAACTTGTCAATGGCATAGGCAAAAGCCGTACCGGACTCCATGGCAATCATAGACCGTTGGTACGCCGTTCAATCTCACCCTTATACGGTTGATATTCCTTAAAACGGTGTGCCATGATAGCCTCGCCGGCAGAAGCGGTCAACACATTGGTACGCAGACCGATGATACCGCGCGACGGCATGTCGAACTCAAGATTTACACGTTCGCCGGCACTTTCCATCTTCACCATTTCACCTTTACGACGGGTCACCATATCAATCATCTTGCTGGCATATTCTTCGGGAACATTGATGGTAAGCTCTTCAATAGGTTCGCATTTCACGCCGTCAATCTCCTTGAAGATTACCTGCGGTTGCCCTACCTGCAACTCATACCCTTCACGACGCATGGTCTCAATCAGTACGGAAAGATGAAGCACGCCACGGCCGGAAACAATCCACTTGCCGTCTTCCTCGCTCTTGCGCACGCGAAGTGCAAGATTCTTATCCAACTCCTTCATCAAACGGTCGTGGATGTGGCGGGAAGTAACAAACTTACCTTCCTTACCGAAGAACGGAGAGTCATTAATGGTGAAGAGCATACTCATCGTAGGTTCATCAATGGCAATAGGCGGCAACGCTTCCGGATTTTCGTAATCGCAGACCGTATCTCCGATTTCGAATCCTTCGATACCTACCAACGCACAGATGTCACCGGAAGACACTTCCTGCACCTTTACACGGCCCATACCTTCGAATGTATGCAATTCCTTGATTTTTGATTTCACGATACTCCCGTCACGCTTTGCCAAAGACACATTCATGCCTTCTTTCAATATGCCACGGTGTACGCGGCCCACAGCAATACGCCCGGTATACGAAGAATAATCCAGCGAAGTAACCAGCATTTGCGGTGTACCCTCCAACTGTTCGGGGGCAGGAATATTCTCCAAGATACAGTCCAGAAGCGGATAAATGTTATCAGTCGGCTGCTGCCAGTCGGTACTCATCCAATTATTCTTGGCAGAACCGTAGATAACGGGGAAATCCAGCTGGTCCTCGGTTGCATTCAGGCTGAACATCAAGTCGAACACCATCTCGTACACTTCTTCGGGACGGCAATTTGGCTTATCCACCTTATTCACAACAACGATAGGTTTCAGACCAATCTGCAGAGCTTTCTGCAATACAAACCGTGTCTGCGGCATAGGACCTTCGAAAGCATCCACAAGCAGAATGCATCCATCCGCCATATTCAATACACGTTCCACTTCACCTCCGAAGTCACTGTGTCCCGGAGTATCAATAATGTTAATCTTGGTGTCTTTGTAGTTGATAGAAACGTTCTTTGAGAGAATCGTTATACCTCGTTCACGCTCCAGGTCATTGTTATCCAACATTAATTCACCTGTGCTCTGGTTGCTGCGGAAAAGGTTTCCGGCCAAAAGCATCTTGTCAACGAGCGTCGTTTTCCCATGGTCCACATGGGCAATAATTGCAATGTTTCTAATCTTTTGCATATAATACCTATTATTTTCAGGCGACAAAGTTAGTGATTTTGGATTAGATATGCAGTATAGATATGATTTTTTTGCTGAATATCATTGTGATATAAAAGTTTATCCCTATCTTTGCAGCCCCGAAAGGGAATATTTATAATAACTTTTAATTAAACATTATGTATTTAGACGCTGCTAAAAAGCAAGAAATCTTCGGCAAATACGGAAAGTCTAACACTGATACTGGCTCAGCTGAGGCTCAGATAGCTTTGTTTTCCTACCGTATTGCTCGTCTGACTGAGCACCTTAAGCTCAACAGAAAGGATTATAGTACAGAAAGAGCTTTGACTATGTTGGTAGGTAAACGCCGTGCGTTGCTGACTTATCTGAAGGACCGCGACATCACCAGATATCGTGCTATCGTCAAAGAACTCGGCTTGCGTAAGTAATCTACTTGCGGCAAAACCATTAAAAAAGGAAGTTTTCCAAAAGGAAACTTCCTTTTTTGTTCATAATCCGATTTATACCTAATTTTGTATCCATGAAAAGAAAAGTATCAGCAGCAAATCTTTCGATAGCAATCACTTTTCTATTGATACTGCTATCATTCGGCTTCGGTTATCGCAGCTATTCGCAGGCAGAACAACGTGTGGTCTCTGACCTGAACCAGGCACTGCAACGCACAGTATTGCAGAACAAGGGATTATGGTTGAATGCGGACACAATCCAGACTTATGCCAAACTACAAGAAGTGATAGGTGCCCCCGTTTCTGTAAACGGTTCCCACAGAGCCTTTACCGAAGCATTGTCCATCACCGGATTGAAAGATGTCTCTACCCTTTCGCTGCATATACTGAAAAAGAACTCTCCCGCCACCGTATTCAATGAGATTCCTGCCGGATGTCTTGCCAGCGACACATTGGTATGGCTCTCCACCACAGCCGATGCATCTGGACTGACACTTTCCTTCCGGGGATATGCCCGTTGCTCAGCTACCATGCTGTTCAGCTTATCCAAGCAGACAATTCCGGCAACATTGCTATTGGCCGCCCTGCTGTGGGGAGGATTCACCTTTTTCTATTTCCGTCGGCGCACAAAGACTAATGCCAGTAACGGGCAGCAACAAGAAAACTTCATTACCTTCGGCAACCTTTCGCTTTCCCTCCAGGAAGCCTGCTTCTATAACGAACAGCAGGAAAAGCTAAAACTCACCCCCATGCAGTACACACTGATGGAGATGTTCTACCTTTCTTCCTCACACCTACTTTTCAAATCCGACATCTGCCAATCGCTATGGCCGGGAAAAGACAATGCAGACGAAACGCTTTACACATTGATACGGCGTCTGAAGCCCATTGTCGAGGATAACAGCAACCTCAGAATAACAACAGATCGTGGCCGCGCCTACGGACTGGAAATAAAAACCTAAACATTATAGAATCATGAAGACTAACAAACTTATCCTATTAGGGCTAATCTGCCTGACTGTCGCAATGCCGACAACCGCCCAAAACCGTAACGAAAAGAAAGAGCGCACTGAACGTGCTGTAAAAGAAGCTATTGCTGCTAAACAATACAAAATCAACGTAGATCGGATGCAACCGATGAGAGGCGGTAGCCGTAACTTGACCACCAACTACACACTGGAAATCAGAAACGACTCCGTTTTCTCTTACCTGCCTTACTTTGGAGTGGCCTACAATGCTCCGTATGGAGGAGGCAAGAGCCTGAATTTCAATGCATCCATCACCGGATACACAACCAGAGCACTCAAAAAAGGCAAAATCCAAATAGACTTCAAGACCCGTAGTGATGAAGACAATTATGAGTACCGCCTCACCATCTTTCCCGATGGTTCTACCAGTATCCATGTGCAACCCATGAACAAACAGTCCATCTCGTTCACCGGAGAGATGGATACAGAAAAGTAATCATCTTCCCCCTTTAAAAGGACAAAAGAAAGTATTGTCAGTCTATTGTCAGGCAAATGTCAGACAACTATCCGCTTTTTGTTTCTTCCATCCCGGCAGAAAGCGGATACCTTCGTGTCCCGAAATCAAACAACAACCGGAACATGAAACAGATAATATGTATTCTTGCCCTGCTCCTAATGAGCGTCACGACAACAAAAGCACAAACCAGCCCGGCAACACCCTCCATCCGAGGTAAAATTCTCACAGAGGAAAAGCAACCGATAGAGTTTACCAACATCGCCCTCCTTTCCGAAGATTCCACCTTCATACAAGGAACGTGTAGCCGAAGCGACGGTAGTTTTGAACTTCTCCCTCCCGCTCCCGGAAACTATCTACTACAAGTTTCTTCCATCGGTTACAAACCCCTTTGCCAGCCTTGCCCCACCGGGAGTACCCACAACTGGATATTGCAAACCGATGCCGTGCTACTTGCGGAAACCGTCATCACCGCCGCCCGCCCCGTTTTCCGACTAAAGGGCGGAAAGTTGGAGACAAGCGTACGGCAAACCCTGCTCGCATCCTTGAATGATGCCAACGACGTATTGAAACATATCCCCGGACTGCGCTCCTCTGATGAGGGGTATACCGTTTTTGGCAAAGGGACACCGGTCATCTATATAGACAACCGCCTTCTGCAAGACAACTCCGAGCTGCAACGCCTCTCTGCCGCCGATATTGAAAAAGTGGAGCTCATCACCAACCCGGGTGCAGAGTACGATGCTACCGTTAAAGCCGTTGTACGCATACGCACCGTACGTAACAAAAGAGACAGTTTTGGCGGTAATTTCCGTGCAGGAATCACCCAACGGAGACGCAACAGCCATTACGGACAAGTCAATCTGAATTATCAGAAGAAAGGACTGTCCCTGCTGGGCATGCTGTACACCAATTATGAAAACAGAAAACGCCACCAGGAGGTTCGCTACCAGATACCGTCCGAAATACAATGGGATGTAAATAACCGGGTTCACTTATATAATAAGAGACTACTTGCCGGAGGAAAAGCAAGCGCCAGTTACGACTTCAACCCCCAACACAGCCTCGGTGCCTCCTATGAGTTTCATCGTACCCCCGATTATCACAGCAGTGACCATTCGGCATATACCGTCCGGGCAAATGAAGAATTGGCCGATCACACCATACATTCCTCCCAAAACTTGCAGCAAACCAACCGGCACCAGCTGAATGCCTACTATCAGGGCAGCATAAAGCAACTCCACATAAACTTCAACACCGACCTGGTATACGGCAAAAGTTATAATCACCAGGAGGCTCAAGAAGAAAGCCAGACCGAAGGCAATCGCGACATCAGCTCTTTCAACCACGCCGACAACCGCCTTTATGCCGCCAAGTTGATTCTGACCCATCCCCTTTGGAAAGGTGAACTGAAGACCGGTGCCGATTACACCTTCATCCGGCGAAATGACAATTTCCTGAACCGGCAGCACATACTTCCCGATACAGACAGTCGAATCGACGAAAGCAAGTCCGCCGTCTTTGCCGAATACTCACTGACATTAGGAAAAATCAGCCTTCTTGCAGGACTGCGCTTCGAGCATGCCGTCTCCGACTATTGGGAGCAGGAAAAGTACGTGTCCGGTCAAAGTCGTACTTACAATGACTGGTGCCCCAACCTATCGGTAGACTTTCCTCTCGGCAAAGCCCAAGCCAATCTCAGCTATACAGCCAAAAGCAACCGCCCCAGCTTCTTCCAGCTACGTAGCACACTGAGTTATAACAACCGTTTCATCTACGAAGGCGGAAACCCGCTACTCACCCCCGAAACCAACCACGACCTGCTGTTCACGGCCCTTTACAAGTGGGTACAATTCGGACTTAACTACCAATACCGCCGCAATGCCATTGCCTTCATGACCAAAGAATACGAGGACAATCCGGATGTTGTCATCTTCACTACCGGAAATTTCAAACGGATGCAGTATCTCACCGCCTCTGCCCATCTGTCACCCACCGTCGGCATCTGGAAACCGGAGCTCGGCATTTACTTCGCCCAACCGTTCTTCAAAGTCACCAATCAAGGCAGTAGCAAGAATATGAACCGCGGCAGCATTTACCTCTTTCTGCAAAACAGTCTCCAGCTTCCGGACGAGTGGACTCTCTCCCTTGATGCCGACTACCAGAGCGAAGGCAACTTCGGCGCCATGCTGCAACGTTCCTATTGGGGCATAGACGCTGGCATCCGCAAAACATTCTTCAACAAAAGGCTGACGCTCGGACTGCAAGCCAATGACCTGTGGAATTCCCGGTATGGCTCCTTCATGCTGTTCGGTCCCCGGCTGACCTATACGAAAAAGGCAAACCCGGACTCGCGCAGCTTCTCCCTGAACCTAAGCTATCGTTTCAATGCAGCAGGCAAAGCGTACAAAGGAAAGCACGTATCGGAACAAGACTTGAAGCGGCTATAAACAGAACTTTGGGGAAGAAAGAGAAACAGAACAGAAGAATATTATACAAATAAGCCGACCACCGGAGATATTTCAGCAATATTTCCCTCAGAATGTTGCATCAAGTAAAAGTTTCTCTTATTTTTGCGGTTTAACAGCTATAAATTATAACCTTTAGACAGAAAATACTATCATTATGGATACCAGCAAAATCGTAGGAGAAAAAATAAAATCACTCCGTGAAAGCCAATCCATCAGTATGGAAGAACTGGCACAGCGTTCGGGACTTGCTATCGAACAGATTGAACGTATAGAAAACAACATCGACCTCCCGTCACTGGCTCCCCTCATCAAGATAGCTCGTGTGCTGGGTGTACGTTTGGGAACTTTTCTTGACGACCAGGATGAGAACGGTCCCGTGGTCTGCCGTAAGGACGAGTCGCAGAACAGTATCAGTTTCTCCAACAATGCCATCCACAGCCGCAAGCATATGGAGTATCATTCACTCTCCAAATCCAAAGCCGACCGCCATATGGAGCCGTTTATCATTGATGTGGCCGCTACGGACGACAGTGACTTTGTACTCTCCTCACACGAAGGCGAAGAATTCATCATGGTGATGGAAGGGACCATGGAAATCAGTTACGGCAAAAACACCTACCTGCTCGAAGAAGGTGACAGCATCTATTACGATTCCATCGTTCCGCACCACGTACACGCCTATGAAGGGCAGGCAGCAAGATACTTGCAGTAGTTTATACACCAATTTAAATTAATGGAAAATTAAAAGGTGAAAATGGAAAATGATAAATACTTTCTATTTTCACCTTTCAACTTTCCACTTTCAACTTCCACATCATGTTATACGAACGTACCCTCGGCCAATGGTTGGAACATTGGGCCGAAACAACACCAGACAAAGAATATATCGTTTACTCTGACCGCAACCTGCGCTTCACCTGGAGCCAGTTCAACCGCCGGGTGGACGACATGGCCAAAGGACTTATCGCCATCGGCGTGGAACGGGGAACACACGTAGGTATCTGGGCAGCCAATGTACCCGACTGGCTGACTCTATTATACGCTTGCGCCAAGATAGGTGCCGTCTACGTAACGGTAAACACCAACTACAAACAGTCCGAGCTGGAATATCTCTGCCAGAACTCCGACATGCATACCCTCTGCATCGTCAATGGCGAAAAGGACAGTGACTTTGTGCAGATGACCTATACCATGCTTCCGGAACTGAAGACTTGCCAACGCGGACACTTGAAAAGCGAACGTTTCCCTTATATGAAAAACGTCATCTACGTGGGGCAGGAGAAGCACCGGGGCATGTACAACACGGCCGAAATACTTCTCTTGGGCGACAATATAGAAGACAGCCGCCTGAATGAACTCAAAAGTCAGGTCACTTGCCACGATGTAGTGAACATGCAATACACCTCCGGCACTACGGGATTCCCGAAAGGCGTCATGCTTACCCACTACAACATTGCCAACAACGGTTTCCTTACCGGTGAGCACATGAAGTTTACCGCCGATGACAAGCTCTGCGTCTGCGTACCATTGTTCCACTGCTTTGGCGTGGTACTTGCCACCATGAACTGCCTGACACACGGCTGTACAGAAGTAATGGTGGAACGCTTCAACCCACTGGTAGTGCTCGCCTCTATCCACAAGGAGCGCTGCACGGCACTTTACGGCGTACCCACCATGTTCATTGCCGAACTGAACCATCCGATGTTCGACATGTTCGACATGTCCAGCTCCGTACGGGTATCATGGCAGGTTCCCTCTGCCCGGTAGAGCTGATGAAGCAGGTGGAAGAGAAAATGTACATGAAGGTAACCAGCGTTTACGGGCTGACCGAAGCTGCTCCCGGAATGACCGCCACCCGGATAGACGACCCGTTCGATGTACGTTGCAATACCGTAGGACACGACTTTGAACATACGGAAGTAAAGGTTATCGACCCCGAAACCGGAGAAGAGTGTCCCGTAGGCGTACAAGGTGAAATGTGCAACCGCGGATACAACACCATGAAGGTTACTACAAAAACCCGGAAGCCACAGCCGAAGTCATTGATGAGAACGGCTTCCTGCACTCGGGAGACCTTGGAATAAAGGACGAGGACGGCAATTACCGCATTACAGGACGCATCAAGGACATGATTATCCGCGGTGGTGAAAATATCTATCCCCGCGAGATAGAAGAGTTCCTCTATCAACTGGAAGGCGTAAAAGACGTGCAGGTAGCCGGTATTCCCTCTAAGAAATACGGTGAAGCCGTAGGCGCTTTCATCATCCTGCACGAAGGAGTGGATATGCACGAATCGGATGTACGAGACTTCTGCATCGGCAAAATATCCCGCTACAAGATACCCAAGTATATCTTCTTCATCAAAGAATTCCCCATGACGGGAAGTGGCAAGATACAGAAATTCAAGCTGAAAGACCTGGGATTACAGCTTTGCAAGGAGCAGGGGATTGAGATTGTGTGATAATAAAGGATAAGAGATAAGGGTTAGCGATTAGGGATTATTTGGGGCCGCATAGACTTTAATATAGGCATAAACCCATCCTTAATCCCTAATCGCTAACCCCTTATTTTTCTTCTTTTTCCGGATACTTCATATTCTCCTCTTTCATCTGTTCCAAGACCTCATGCAGGTATTTGGCAGACTCCCATTTAGCCATCGGAAGGTCGTGGAGCAGGTAGTTGCCGCAATCTTGCGGAGCGGCACCGGGGACTTCACCTTCATATTCGGCAACAAAGCGGAAGGTGTCCTGCATCAGCGCCAGTATGTCCTGCGGCTTCAAGTCACCTTTCATCAGCAGATAATTACCGGTGAGGCAGCCCATGGGCCAATAGATAATCTTGTCCTGCCACTGCGGGTCATTACGCAGGTAGGTGGCGGCAAGATGTTCGATAGTATGCAGAGCACCTTGTCCCAAGGCAGGCTCACGGTTGGGCTCTTTCATACGGATGTCGAAAGTAGTGACTGTTTCTCCGTTCACTTCATCTGGCGGGATACGTAATACCGCGCAACAAGCGGATGTGGTCAATTGTAA
>ENA-OQLB01000129-OQLB01000129.1-human-gut-metagenome-genome-assembly--contig:-NODE-129-length-43456-cov-7.229038_pt1 | contig 43456 bp, 52 predicted proteins | sample MGYA00242656_ERZ504813 | MGnify/ENA primary metagenome ERZ504813 (study PRJEB26092, sample SAMD00036388) | human gut metagenome | host: Homo sapiens | study: EMG produced TPA metagenomics assembly of... | reverse complement strand
CCACATCCACCTCTCAAAACCTAAAAACCATCCCCGACTGCATCCACTCCCGGAGCGATGCTCCTTCCTCTGGCGTTCCTCAACCACATCCACCTCTCAAAACCTCAAAAACACCCCCGACCTGCATCCACTCCCGGAGCGATGCCTCCTTCCTCTGGCATCCCTCAACCACATCCCCCTAACGAAACCTCAAACGTATCCCCGCCTGCCTCCAATGCTAAGAGCAGACGTCAAAAAAATCTCTCGCACAGACATGAGACTCCGGCATTCTCTTTCCCTGGCCTTCCGTAAAAAAATAAAATGTATTATACTTATTGACAAGCGGATAAAAACATCCGCCTCTGTTTATGGCAAATATCACACAAAGGGAGGTTTTTATCATGGAATACAGACGTTTTGGAAACACGATCTATCTTCGTCTTGATCCGAAGGAAGAGATCTTGGAGGAGATCGGCAAGGTTGCAAAAAAAGAGAATATCCGCCTTGCACAGGTCACAGGCCTTGGCGCCATCAATGATTTCACTGCAGGCGTATACAACACAGTGACAAAGGAATACCACTCTATTCAGTTCCAGGGAGCGTTTGAGATCGTATCACTTACCGGTACCGTTACCCGCAAAGACGGTGACGTTTATCTTCATCTCCATATCGCAGCCGGTGACGAGGAAGGCCATGTACACGGCGGTCATCTGAACCGTGCCATCATCAGCGCTACTGCCGAGATCCAGATCCAGGTGATCGACGGAGAGATCGGCCGTGAGTTCAGTCAGGAGATCGGTCTGAATCTGTTTAAATTCTGATTTTGCCAGAGGGATTCCGGACACAGTCTACTGCTTTACAGTTTAAAAATTTCATCACACATAAAAAGGGTGAAACTACACAGCATAATGCTGTCAGCTCACCCTTTTCTTTAGCTTCAATATTGCCCTCTTCCGCACTCTCTGTCACGGTTCCGGCTTCCGCCAGCGGCATTTCCTCCTGTGCATAGGCCGTCACGGTTCCCGCTGACAGAGATGTGACTGTCACGGACGCCGCAAGCAGCCAGGCCATGATGGTACTCGTCTTTTTTCGCATACCTGTTCCTCCCTTTTCCTCTAATTCACTTTACAGTTTTCTATAAAGCTGATATCACTGTGAATTTGCCTGATATTTTCTGTTCTGTCAACAAAGTGGATTTTAACAAAATCTGGTCAAACAGCTATTCGCAATTGAAGCAGAGGACTTCCCTGATTCACCGACATTTACATTGACAAATTCCCCTGTTATGATATACTTTGATGATAAAACTATTTTATACTAAAATTATTTAGCGAAAGCAAATGAATGTGAGGATCTGATCATTATGAAGAATTTTAAAATCGGTGATAAACTTACGAGATTTCCCCTGATCCAGGTGGAATGGGCGTTGGCATCAGCCTTGGCCGTCTGGCAGGCACCGTTGCAAAGGAAGGCGGAATCGGAATCATTTCCACCGCTCAGATCGGCTACCGGGAAAAAGATTTCGACCGGAATACCGAAGAAGCCAACCAGCGGGCTATCCTGTCCGAGATGAAAAAAGCACGCAGGATTTCTCCTGACGGTATCATCGGCTACAACATCATGGTTGCGCTGAAGGAGTACGCATCTCATGTAAAAGCCGCTGTCCATGCCGGCGCTGACCTGATCATCTCCGGTGCAGGACTTCCTACAGAGCTCCCTGCTCTTGTCAGCGGAAGTAAAACAAAGATCGCCCCCATCGTCTCAACGGACAAATCTGCAAAGGTCATCCTGAAATACTGGGAAAGAAAGTACAAGCGCACTGCAGACCTTGTGGTGATCGAGGGTCCCCAGCAGGCGGTCATCTGGCTTCCACAAGGAAGAGCTGGATTCCTATACACCGGAAGCCTACGACAATGAGATCCGAAAGATCGTCCAGACTGTAAAAAGCTATGCCGCAAAATTCGGCACGGAAATCCCTGTAGTAGCTGCCGGCGGCATCGCCACGCACGAGGATGTAAAGCATGTCCTTGATCTTGGTGTGGACGGCGTTCAGGTTGCCACCCGTTTTATCCCAACGGAAGAATGTGACGCAGACATCCGGCTGAAAGAATCCCTGATCCACGCCGCAAAGGACGACATTGCCATTGTAAAAAGTCCGGTAGGTATGCCGGGACGTGCCATTATGAACTCCTTCATGCAGCACGTCATGGCCGGTGAAAAAATCCCGCACAGTCCCTGCCACCGCTGCCTTGCCAAATGTTCCCCCGGCGAGATCCCTTACTGCATTACAGACAAGCTGATCGCCGCCGTAAAAGGCGACGTGGAAAACGGCCTGCTGTTCTGCGGAGCAAAGGCCTATATGGCAGATAAGATCGAAACCGTGCACGATGTGATCGCTGATCTGTTTGACACAGAATCGGAGTGCATCCGGCTGTCATAAAGATAAACCTGCGCCGCTAGGCGCACCTAAACAAAAAGCCCCTGCTTTCATTGCTTTTCGCAGTGAAAACAGGGACTTTTTGTTTTTCTACCGGTTATCGATCTTTTCCGGGTACATGTCATGCTCTGCAAGGCGTTTCCAGGCAATCTCCTCCCATCTGGTTCCGGCTTTTCCGTAATTGCAGTATGGATCAATGGAAATGCCGCCTCTCGGCGTAAATTTTCCCCAGACCTCAATGTATTTCGGATCCATGAGACGGATCAGATCCTTCATAATGATGTTCACGCAATCCTCATGAAAATCTCCGTGATTGCGGAAGCTGAAAAGATACAGCTTCAGAGATTTGCTCTCCACCATTTTTTCACCGGGTACGTAGGATATCGTGATCGTCGCGAAATCCGGCTGTCCGGTAATGGGACAAAGGCTTGTAAATTCCGGGCAGTTAAATTTTACAAAGTAATCGTTGTCCGGGTGCTTGTTCAAAAATGTTTCCAGTACCTCCGGAGCATAATTGTCCGGATATTTTACTTTCTGATTTCCGAGAAGGGTGATCCCTTCTTTTTCCAGGTTTTCTCTGCTCATATTTTTTCCTTTCTATGGTCAAACGGATATTTATGATCCAATCTATCTGTCAAGTGCCGGGTCCTTCACTCCATTGAGCCGGAATGCCTCTGCTCTGTCAATACAGGTTCCACACACACCGCAGGCTTTTCGCCGCCTTCGTAACAGCTCCAGGTCAGTTCATAAGGAACATTCAGCTCCAGGCCGGTTTTTACGACCTCTGCCTTTGTGCAGCTGACAAAAGGCGCCTCAACCTTCAGCTGGCCGCCGCTTCCCTGATAGATCGCCTCGTTGATCGCATTGTGAAACGCACTGCTGCAGTCCGGATATGCATTTCCAGCTGCATCATCCGCATGTGCTCCGTAATAGATCACACTGCAGTTTTTTGACAGCGCAATACTTGCTGCCGAGGAAAGAAACAATCCGTTCCGGAACGGCACATAGGTTGAAACCGGTGAACCATCGGTTTCCTTCAGCTGCTCTGCATAGCTTTCGTGCGGGATCTTTCTGTCTGAATGCTTTAGAAGCGAACAGTCACTGTACCGGAAGATCGGCTCCAGATCCAGATAAAGATGCTCCACTCCGTAATATTCTGCTGTTTTTCTGGCAGCCTCGATTTCTTTTGTGTGCTTCTGTCCGTAAGCTACTGTTAATGCAATTACATTCTCTTTTCCATATTTGTTTACGGCAAGCCCCAGGCAGGTGGTGGAATCCACACCGCCGCTTGCAAGTACAAGTGCTTTCATAGCGTTCTCCTTTTCTGCGGTATTTCTTGTTATATTGTGATATGTTTTCCTGTCATACTCCCCGTTTCTGCGGGTCCCAGATCACCTTATGAAGCTGGATCTGAAGCTTTACATCGTTGAGCTTTTTTTCCATAAGGAAATCCACGATCTCCACCGGCTGGATCCTGCCGAAAACAGGGCTGAAATAAACTGCCGTTTTTCCGACCAGCCTGTACTTTTCCAGGATTTCCAGAGCTTTTTCCATATCTCTGCGGCTGCTGACCACGAATTTCAGCGTATCCTCACTGCCCAGAAGCTCCAGATTGGAAAGGAGCATCTCTTTTTCCATGCCGCTGTCCGGTGCTTTATAATCCATGGTAAAGGACGGACGTTTTTTTAATATATGATAAGGCTTCAGATCTACGCTTCCATTGGTCTCAATCTCCACCCGCTGGGATGGATCCTCCAGGATTGCCTCGATCAGCTCCTCCATGCCTTTCCGTAAAAGTGGTTCCCCGCCTGTAAGTGTCACATTTTTTACGCCTGTTTCACGGATCCAGGAAGGATCTCTTCTTCTGTCAGCCTTTCGCTCTCACATCCCGGCTCATTTGCCCAGCTGGTATCACAATAGCTGCACTGAAGATTGCAGCCCTTAAACCGGATAAAAGTGGCAAGCTCTCCTGCCCGTCTGCCCTCTCCGTTGATGCTGACAAATTTCTCTACAACCTGATAGGTACTCATAGCCATACCGCCTCCGTTTCTTCTTCCGTTTCCCGGTAAGCTGCACAGTTATTTGGTGTTTCGTAAACAACAGCTCTTTTTACAGGGTAGCCCTTTTCTTCCATTTTCCTGAAAAAATACTCTGAAAAATTCTCTGCTGTAGGGCGAAAAGGAACCTTCACCAGATGAAAGCCTTCTTCATCCAGTGCTTCCAGCGTTTTCGGACGTAATGTATTTTCTTCATAGATCAGCGTGTGATCCATGGAATCTGCCAGCTCCCGAAGATCCTTTTTCAGATCTCCGAAGTCTACCAGCATCCCTCGCCCCTGGCCGTTTTTCTCCAGTTTCCGGCTTTCGATCTCAATCTCCACATGCCAGCGATGGCCATGGATATTGGAACATTTGCCGGTGTAACCGGACAAAAAGTGTGCCGAATCGAAATCTGCTTCTGTTTTTAACTGATACATAATTTCTTCCTCCTTCTGAATCTGTCACACCACCCCGATATTCCATAAATAAAAAAACCGGTATTACCGGCCGTGATTCGGTTAAAGTAAAAAAGGCAGACCCGCCACGAGTCTGCCCTGATTCTCACATCTTCTTCAGCCCTGGTTTTATTTATAGACAGGATGGTACAAACGAACTGTCTTATATTAATTTGTATGGTATTTCCGGAGATACTGCATCAAACGATAAATCGGACCAGATATCCGCGTTCGCTGCTCACTCATGAGCGCAGTCGCTCCGCAACGATCTATGGGAACTTTCAACTCCGGAATTACGGTAAATTTTCTGCAGAATTATCTTCTTCCACAGCACTTCTTATATTTCTTACCGCTTCCGCACGGACACGGATCGTTGGGATAGATTTTTCTTGCAGATGCCGGCTGCATCGGCATTGCTGTCGGCACAAAGCTGTTCGGCATTGCAGTGTGCGGCTTGCCTGTGGCAAACGGCCATACTGCTCCTGAGATCTCATTCGGTGTGTAACCGCGGAATTCCAGCATTCTTGTGTTATTGTTTGCCTCCATGATCAGCTTTGTAAATTTCTCAAGCTGCTCATCGTTAAACTGGATCCCCTTCTGGTTCAGGTTTTCCATGATCGCTGACATTCTGCCATCCATGGAGCATTCTTTGTAAATAAAGAACAGTACCTGATCCTTCACTGCATCGGAAACCTTTATCTCATCCAGCAGGAATCTGCCCAGTCTCTGGTAAGAAGCAGATTTTGTTGGATACCCGTTTTCGGAATAATCCAGGATCTCATCTACAGACGGAATATAGAATTTCCGTCCACCCTGACGTCTCTCGATATCCTTGTAAATGTTATTGACCAGTGCGGATTTCAGGATCAGCTGATCCTCCGCAAGCTCACAGATACAGGCCTTCTCCGGAATGGTATGATACAGCTCGATGAAGCTGTCATATCCGATGTCAAAGCCTTTTCTCTGCTTAAACATCTCATATACGGTCTTTGCCGGTGCAGATACATACAGATAGCTTACCATAATAAGGCAATCCTTCAGCCAGTTTACTTGGCTGCGAAGTGTCTGGAACTCCGGTGTATTGATCTGATCGTAAACAGCTACAACCTCTGCCGGAACTTCTGCGTAATCATCACTGTAGGAAACAAGGTAGCCCATATCGTTCAGCCATTCTAATGTATTCCACTCATCCTCTGCAACATGGAAGCATTTTCTCTGAATAGCCGCCTCAAAAGCCAGTACCTCCTGATCGTCTGCTACGAGGAAGCTTGCTTTCATAACCTCCGGTTTAAGAACCTCTGCGGCAACCTTTGCGGCGATCTCTTCCTGATCCATTCCCTTGCAGTGAAGTCCAAGCTCACCTGCAATACTGAGAAGGTCTTCTTTACGATAGGACATGAGGAAATCTTTTACTGTAGGATTTCTTCTGCTGCCTGTGGCTACCTCATCTGCTTTTGCAGCTCTGGCTGCTGCCTCTACTGCTGCTACTGTTGCAGCAATGTCTTCCGATACTTTGGCTGTTTCCGCCTCAGTTTCAACTGCTGCAGTGCATCCCAGCTCTGGTGCCTCTGTCCAGTACGGATCATCCTCACCCTTTACTTCTTTTATAATAGAAGGAGCTTCTGCTGTTCCCTCGTCTTTCTTCTCAATATCAACTCTGTATTCCGGAGCTTCCTTATCCGCACCATACTGACGGAAGGTAAACCATTTCTCGGAATCCATAAGCTCTACAGTCTCTGTCTCGCCTGCATTTAATAATGTGAAATTATTCTTCGCTTCTCCGTCACCGTTCTCACGGATCTGTACTTTTTTCTGAAAAAATTCAATCTCATATAGCTGCCTGCCGGATACTGAACCAGCTTTTTCAATGCATGGCTGCCATATTTGCAAATGTAACGTCAGCCGCAACAGTACAGCGTCTCCATACCGGCGGTTTCGTTCCTTTTCTTGTGATTTTTAACTGATAAAACATTCCTGTGTTCCTCTCCTGTAAATATATGCCGGATCAGGAGATACGAATAACTCCTGATCGGCGTAAGCAACTTCCCCTATGTTATACAAAAATAGAGAAATTGTCAATATTTGAGAGGCTTCTACAACACAATATCATATTTCTCAACCTGGATCACAGCATTTCCGTCACTGTGAAACAGAATCTCATCTGCTTCCACTGGTGTTGGGATCACGGTAGTCGCAGTTTTGCTTCCATCATTGATAAAAAGCTCTATGGAGCTTCGATCCAGGATAAAACGCAGCTTCAGATTTTGTCTGTCATCTGTGATCTGGAGCTTTCTTGTACATACAACATCACGCTGCACCCCGCTCCAGGTTCTGTCGATTTCCAGTATCTGTCTTTTTCGATCATAGGTAAAGACCGTTGTATATTCTTCATTGCGTGCAAGCTCGATCCGGAACTCATTGTACACATCCAATGCTTCCTGATTTGGATTTCCGGAGTTCCTGCTTCCATCCATGATGCCATCTGCGTTCTGCAGTTCCACAGTCAGATCGATCATTCGGCCACGGACGCCTTCAAGGCTTAAGCTCTCACCCACTTTTACATTCTCATAACAGCAACGGTTTTTCCGATAATTCTCAATTTCTCGGACCGGCTTCTGCCAGATCTTTCCGTCACGATATTCCAGCTCTCTCGGAAGAGTCATCATTCCCTGCCATCTCTGCTTTTCCTTGATCACACAGCTATCCCAGGATTTCATCCAGGCGATCATCACTCTTCTTCCATCTGGAAGAAGGGTTGTCTGCGGCGCATAAAAATCAAGTCCGTAGTCCAGACTTACCGGTGCGTCTTTTTCAAATGTATGTTTTTCGCTGTCATAATCTCCCGTAAAATACAGGGAATTATGTCCATTATGAAACTCATACCCTTTTGCCCGCATATGCTGCGGAGAACAGATCAGCACATGTTTATCCCCGAGCGGAAAGAAATCGGGGCATTCCCACATAACACCGATTTCTCCTGTGGAGTTCTCCGCAAGAATTGTTTCAAATTTCCATTCTTTCAGATCTTTACTGGAAAACAGAACTACCTGTCCAGGAATTTCTTCGCTGCGGCATCCTACGAGCATATGGTATGTTCCGTTATCTTCCCATACCTTCGGATCACGGAAATCAACTCTGCTGCATTTCTCCGGAAGCATATCCCCGGTGACTACCGGATTTTTCTCTGCCTTTACATAATCTTTTCCGTCACCCCAGGCAAGGCACTGATTCTGCCGGACTTCTTCTTTTCCATCAGGCAGCTTTTCTGTTGTAACTCCTGTGTAGATCAAAGCCTGTTTTCCATCCGCTTCAATAGCACTTCCGGAAAAGCATCCCTCTCGATCATATTCCTGATCCGGTGCAAGCGCTGTAGGAAGCTGCTCCCATCTGATCATATCCTCCGTCACACTGTGGCCCCAGTGCATAGGGCCCCAGTCACGGCTGTAGGATGATACTGGTAAAAAAGATGTACCTTTCCTTTAAAAACAGAAAATCCATTGGGATCATTGATCCAGCCAACCGGTGCAGATACATGAAAGGCCGGTTTCTCTTCCTGCGGGATATTTTTTGCTTCCTCTATTTCATAAAGACGTGCTTTTTCAAGTTTTTCACTCATACTCTGCTCTCTCTTTCTTTTTTATGTTTCTGACCGGTATCTTTTTCTGTTTTTATTTCTCTGTCTCACTAAGAGACTTCTGATACTGGTCAAAATATTTCTGTTTGATTGCCAGATAATCAGACAGTCCATACTGCTCCATCTTTTTCAGATAGGAATCCCATTCTTTATCGATGCCGCCATTCAGGATCCAGTCTGCTTTTTTCTGTTCCGCATACTTCTTGATATCCGTGTCGTACTGAGATACCTTATTGGTATCATCAATACTCATAAATACATTCGGATACACATATTTACTGTTCATATCCTTAAGATATGTTTCGTGCATATTGTCGAGACGCCATTTTGCATCTGCCGGCTCTGTTACATATACATCGTAATACTCGTTAAGTATTGCCAACGGTCCGTTTACAGACTGTGCTTCACGAACCTCTACCGGAGATGCATCTCCCAGATCCATATGTTTCAGCATCTGACCACCTTCTGCATTCTCGGACATCTCAAAGATATTAAATGAATCTTTTTCCCCGTAAGTACCCCAGTTATTCTGCGGAGACTGGATCGGTGCATACATCTGATCGATCCATGCTGCTGCCAGTGCCGTATTTCGACAGCTTGTAGTCAGAACGCAGCGTCTCTGTCAAAGCCGCTGGTTTCACTGTTATTCTGTCTTGTGATATTTACAAGACATCCGGACCGGCCAGCGCCGGAAGCATTACATAATCTTCATTGTTATCAATATTTGCAATATCCCAGGTGAAACACAGACCATATCTGTGGTTCTTACCTTTTGCAACATAAGTTGACCATTCCTGGGTAAAAGCCTCCGGATCCACCAGCTTTTCTTCTACCAGCTGATGGAGCCACTGAATACCTTCTTTATAGCCTTCCTGTACAGTTGTATAAATAACGGTTCCATCATCTTTTACTGCAAAATGATCACCGGTGTCACCATATCCTTCTCCGAATCCGTTGATGAGAATTGCAGGATCCTGATCACCATTATTGATGATAAAGGACATCGGGATCACACCACCCTCAATGTTGAATTTCTTTTCCAGTTTATCTGCATTGTCGCGGAAAGCGATCAGAACCTGTTCCAGTTCCTCAGTTGTAGTCGGAACGTCCAGCTTCAGATAATCCAGCCATTTTTTATTAATGTAGGGAATATCTCCAATTGCCTGAATGGCTTCTTTCCCCGCACCAAGCTGCTCGATCCATGGGAAAGAGTAAATATGTCCGTCCGGTGCTGTACACATTGTTCTGTATTCCGGGTATTTTTCAAATACAGCCTTAAGATTCGGCATGTATTTATCAATGAGATTTTCTACCGGAATAATGATTCCCTGTTTGGCATAACGAAGAAGATCATAATCACTCATCCCTGCGTTAAAAAGTCCATCCGGAAGATTTCCGAACTGTGCCAGCGCCAGATTTTTTTTGTCATCAAACTGATCCGATACAAAACAGGTCCAGTCAATGTGGACATTGGTCTGCTTTTCCAGTCTTTTAAAAATCGTTCTTTCATTAGGTTCCTGTGTAGATGTTGCAGGTGCACTGGTAATAAAAGACAGCTCTGCTTTTTCTTTCAGAGGAAAGGACACATCTTCCACCGGGATATCCGGATCTGTTTCTGCTTTCATGTGTTCTTTTCCGTTTCCACATCCGGCACTGCATACCATTATAATTGCAGAAAGCCCGATTGCCAATAATGCTTTCATTCTTTTTTTCATCATTATCAACCTCCTGTCATCAGCCTTTTACAGAACCAACCATAATGCCCTGGTCAAAATATTTCTGGAAGATGGATACATGATCAGAAGCGGTAAACTTGATACAATGATCGTAGCATATTTCAGAAGTTCCGCTACCTTTGCCATCTGTGCAGTACTCTGGATATCTGCGATCATTCCGGCTGCGGTGTATTCTGTACAAGGATGGAACGAAGTACCAGCTGCAATGGCTGCAGTTTCGCATCATTCAAATAAATCATAGCGTCAAAATAACTGTTCCACATTCCTACAAAGGACCACAGTGCAAGCACTGCGATGATCGGTTTGCATACCGGCATCATAATCTTGAAAAAATGCTCGATTTCCGTGGCACCGTCAATGGCAGATGCCTCTCTGAGTTCCTTGGGGATAGACTGATAATAGGTTCTGGCAAGGATCATGTTCCAGACATTAAACGCACCCGGAAGCAGGATTGCCCAGATTGTATTTACCAGATGCAGCTGATTGATCAGGATAAAAGTCGGGATCATTCCTCCACCGAAAAACATGGTAATGAGAAAAATAACATTGAAGAAATTTCTTCCCACAAATTCTTTCTTGGACATTGGATATGCTGCCAGCAGAGTTACCAGAACTGAAATAATGGTAAACACCAGGGAATAAAAAAATGAGTTTGCAAAGCCTCTCCAGATCATATTATTTTCAAGAACTCTGCGGTACGCATCGATCGTCCACTTCCGCACATCAAAGCTGATCCCCTGGCTGTTCAGCACATTCGGATCCATAAAGGATGCGATCACAACATATAAAAGCGGAACCAGAATGGAAAGTACAAATGCACCCAGAAGTACGTATCCGATTCCTAAAATGGCTTTGTCAGATGCCGAATATTTCTTTTTCTTTGCTTTTGCCATAACAGCACCTCCTATAATCCCTCTCCGTCATTCAGTTTCTTGACTACCCAGTTTACAAAGATCAAAAGAATTACATTGATCACTGAATTAAACAGCCCCACTGCTGTAGAATATCCATAGTCTCCATTCAGAAGACCGATTCTGTATACATAAGTAGAAAGAATCTCAGATGCAGGAAGGTTCATATCTGTCTGCAGTGCATATGCTTTTTCAAAACCAATGCTCATAATATTTCCGGCCTGAAGGATAAACTGGATCACAATGATGTTTTTAATAGCCGGAAGCTGTACATACCAGATCTGCTGCAGGATATTTGCTCCATCCACCACTGCTGCCTCTTCCAGATCCTTACTTGCATTGGCAAGTGCTGCAGTATACATAATGGATGCCCATCCGGCTGTCTGCCAGATTCCGCTGGCTATGTAAATGGTACGAAATGCTGCCGGCATAGTCATCCAGTTGGCATCGGAACCGATCAGTTTATTCAGCGGACCTACCGGTGAAAGAAACATACGAACCATACCACAGAGTACGATAACGGAAATAAAATTCGGCGCATAGATCAGAAGCTGAATTTTTTCCTGATCCCGGCTCTCCGGATCTGATTCAGAAGAAGTGCCAGGATGATCGGAATCGGAAATCCCCACAGCAGTCCGTAAATACTCAGTTTCAAAGTGTTCACAAGATAATTCATAAAATCCGGTGATGCCAGAAATCTCCGGAAGTATTCCAGTCCTACCCATTTGCTTCCAAATACACCATCAATGACATTGTAGTCCTCAAAAGCGATCAGTACGCCACCCATGGGCACGTATTTGAAGATGATCGTCAGAAGAAGTGCAGGCAGCAGAAAAAACACATACAGCTGCCAGTTCTTTTTCACATACTGAAGCTTTTCTGCAGCAGTTCTTTTTCCTGCCGGAACAGCTTTCGCAGAACCTTTTTTCATTCTCTTTTCCTCCCGTTTTTGTTCTTTCGTTCTTGTTTAGTAACCGGTAAAGTAACCGGTTACTTTATAATTTGATACTACTATATGCCATAGCTTCTGTCAACCTTTTTTTGTTAATTTATTCAAGAAAAGTTACCGGTTACTTAACTGGTTATTTTTTTATTGCTATTTAACGTCTGTATTGTTATACTTAATTACATCAATCCAATTATCCTGTACGGTCTGCAGATTTCTCTTATATGATCACATCTGCATTCCGTATCATAACTTTCTGCTGTTAAAAGGAGACTATTTTCTTATGGCTAAAAAACAGGTAACATTTGCCGATATTGCAGAATACACTGGTTTTTCCAAAACTACGATCTCGAGATATTTCAATCATCCGAATTCTCTGACTCTGGAAAATCAGGAAAAGATCGCAAAAGCCTTGATGAGCTCGGCTACAAAAAAAACAAGCTTGCCAGGTTCTTGCCAATGGAAAAAGCGAATTTGTAGGGATCATTGTCCCGAACCTTTATCTTCATTATTATTCCGAAATGCTGACACAGCTTCTTCGAAGTTACTCCGATTATCATTACAAATTTCTGGTTTTTGTCAGTGATGGCGGCCCGGAGAAAGAAATGCAGTATCTGGACGAGCTGATGGCTTATAAGATTGAAGGACTTATTGTTCTCAGCCATACTCTTTCCTCTGAAAAACTGGCTTCCTATAATATTCCTGTGATCGCCATTGAACGGGAAGCGGAACATATATGCAGCGTTACAACAGACAATTACATGGGCGGCATGCAGGCTACTTCTCTGCTGATACGCAATCAGTGTGATGTACTGATCCACATCAATGTCCATGTACCTGAGAATATTCCGGCTTATGACCGTATCCGTGCCTTTGAGGAAACATGCCGGGAATATCATGTTCCTTATGAACTGAACCTTAATGTTTCCGGTGATTCCTATCAGGAGCTTTTTGAACAGATGCGTGTGATCTTTCAGGATATTGATAGTAAATATTCCGGTCAGAAAAAAGGCATATTTTTATCCAATGATACTTACGCAAATATATTTCTCAATCTGATCTTCCAGAAATACAACTGTCTGCCGGATGAATATCAGATCATCGGATTCGATAATTCACCCATTGCTGCGGAGTCCATCATTCCGATCACTACTATTGGACAGCAGATTGATGTGATCGCACAGACTACCATGGAACTGCTTGTGGAACAGATGAACGAAATGAAGAAAAGAAAACCGGCACCGCTTCAAAAACCGATTCACAAAAAGATCACTCCTGTTCTGATACGACGACAGACAACAGGAGAGTAAAATACTTACATAAATATCTATTCAGGGAGGAAATCATGAAAAAAGATCAGGAAATTTTTCAGAAACGTTTAAACCATCATCACGACGAGCTTCGATGGCTGTACACAGAGCTTTATCACAATGACGATATGTTTGCAGAGCTCTGCGACCAGATGTACCAGTATTTTACAGCACGCCGCCGCGCTCTCAAAAACCGTGACCTCGAAAGAGAAAAAAATCCGGACTGGTTCCGCCAGAAGGATATGCTGGGCATGATGCTCTACATTGACAATTTTGCCGGCAACATCAAGGGAGTCTCTGACAAGCTTCCATACTTAAAGGAATGCAACGTGAACTGCCTGCATCTGATGCCGTTCCTGGATACCCCGAAGGGCCGCTCCGACGGTGGTTACGCAGTAGCCGATTTCCGCAAAGTCCGCCCGGACCTTGGTACCATGGAGGATCTGGCTGCCCTTGCAGATAAATGCCACAAAAACGGAATGAATCTGTGTATGGATTTTGTTATGAACCACACTTCCGAGGATCATGAGTGGGCCAGAAAAGCACGCCAGGGTGACGGCGAATATATGAGCCGCTACTTCTTCTACAATAACCGTGAGATCCCGGACGAGTACGAAAAGACCGTACCACAGGTATTCCCAACCACTGCTCCGGGAAACTTTACCTGGCTTCCAGATATCGGTCACTATGTCATGACTACCTTTTATCCGTACCAGTGGGATCTGAACTATTGCAATCCACGTGTTTTCAATGAGATGATGTACAACTTCCTGTTCCTTGCAAACCAGGGAATGGACGTGATCCGTATTGATGCGGTTCCGTATATCTGGAAGGAACTGGGAACTCCCTGCCGTAACCTGAAGCAGGTACATACGATCGTTCGTATGATGCGTATGATCGCTGAGATCGTCTGCCCAAGTGTTGTACTTCTGGGTGAGGTTGTTATGGAGCCGGAGAAGGTTGTTCCTTATTTCGGAACTGTAGAAAAACCTGAGTGCCATATGCTTTACAATGTAACAACCATGCTACAACCTGGAACAGTATTGCCACCCGTGATATCCGCCTTCTGAAAAAACAGATGGATATTGTAAACAGCCTTCCGAAGCAGTACACCTTCCTGAATTATCTCCGCTGTCATGACGATATCGGCTGGGGACTTGATTTCGCCACCCTGAAAGAATGGGGCATGGATGAGCCTCCCATAAGCGTTACCTGAATGATTTCTTTACAGGAAAGCATCCGGGAAGCGACAGCCGCGGAGAGCTCTATAATGATGACCCTGTAACTCAGGATGCCCGTTTCTGCGGAACTACTGCTTCCATGTGCGGGATCGAGGCTGCCCTTTTTGAAAAAGATGACGAGAAGCTGAAAAGGGGTATCCGTGAGGATCTGATGCTTCACGCATATATGCTTACCCAGTCCGGGATCCCGATGCTTTACAGCTCCGATGAAATCGGACGTCTCAATGATTATTCCTATAAAGAGGATCCTGATAAGGCAGCAGATTCCCGCTATATCCACCGTGGTGCTTTCCAGTGGGAGCTTGCCGGAAAAAGAAAATCCAAAGCCTCCGTTGAGGGACAGATCTTCCAGACTCTGGACCGCATGGAACAGATCCGCAGCCAGGAATCTGTTTTTGATAAGGACTGTGACGTGTATACATACGATGTTCATGATGACAGTATTCTCTGCATCCTCCGCCAGAAAGGGACGGAACGTTTTATCGGAATCTTCAACTTCAGTGACAGCGAAAAAACTGCCTGGATGCAGGAGGACGGAACCTTCCGCGATCTGATCACTGACCAGACACTGGATCTTAAGGACGTGGAGCTTCCGGCTTATGGATTTATGTGGTGTAAGAGGATATAATGATCCTGTGGCAGTTTCCAGGATCATGAGATCACTGACTTACCTTTAATTTGTTATTCTTGTAAATAAAAAAGACGTGGCCTTATGGATCGATATATTTCGTTCATTAACAACTCAGTAAATGAATGAACATATCGATCCGGGTCCACGTCTTTTTATTACGTTATATCTTCAAGTTTCTCTGCCATTGCCTGACATTCAGAAATTACTTGCAGAGCTCCTCTGCCATTGCATCGATCTCTGCCACATTCTCATCGCTGAGGGAGGACATGATCTTTACATTGTTCTCAAGCCATGTGATATTTTTGCTCTTCTCGAACATTCCTTTCATGACTTTGGCTGCAGTCGGTGCCCAGCTTCCGTTCTCAATGAGGCCGATGGTTCGGTTCTGGTAATTACGCTCTGTCAGGTTCTCGATGAATGTACGCATAAACGGGAAGGCTTCTCCGTTGTATGTAATGCTGGCCAGTACCAGCTTGCCGTAGCGGAAAGCGTCTTCCACTGCCTCTGCCATGTCTTCTCTTGCAAGATCGCAGACAACAACCTTCGGGCAGCCCTTTTCTTCCAGCTTCTGTGCAAGAAGCTCTGCTGCTTTCTTTGTATGTCCGTATACAGATGTGTAGGCGATCATTACGCCTTCGCTCTCTACTTTATAAGAAGACCAGATATCATATTTCTCCAGATAATGTCCAAGATTTTCGGTAAGGATTGGTCCGTGAAGCGGGCAGATGGTCTGGATATCAAGAGTTGCTGCTGCCTTGAGAAGCTTCTGTACCTGCGGACCGTATTTTCCGACGATTCCGATATAGTAGCGACGTGCTTCGCGGTCCCAGTCCTCTTCTACATCGAGAGCTCCGAATTTGCCGAAGCCATCAGCAGAAAACAGCACCTTGTCTGTGCTGTCATATGTAACCATGACCTCCGGCCAGTGAACCATCGGTGCAAATACGAAGGTAAGGACATGTTTTCCAAGTGTCAGGGTGTCACCGTTGGCTACCACCAGCTTCTTTCCCTCCAGGTTCATTCCACGGAAGAAATTCTCCATCATGGTAAAGGTCTTTGTGTTGGCAACAACAGTTGTATCCGGGTATGCTTTCATGAAATTCTCAATATTTGCTGCATGGTCCGGCTCCATATGCTGAACTACAAGATAATCCGGTTTCGCACCATCCAGAACTTCTGCAACTTTTCCCAGCCACTCTTCTGTGAAGCCGGCATCTACAGTGTCCATAACTGCGATCTTTTCATCTTTGATCACATAGGAGTTGTAGGACATTCCATTTGGTACTACATACTGTCCCTCGAACAGGTCTACCTGATGATCGTTTACGCCTACATAATAAATATCATTTCCGATTTTCATTGTATTGGTTTCCTCCTTAGTCTGCTGTATTTTATTTTTCCAATATTTCTGAAAATACTTTCTTATTGCTCTCATTTATTATATCATTGTTCGTACTGAAATCAATGTAGAATCTATAAATAAAAACAAACTTCTGCGCCTGATGAAAGAGCCATTTTCCCCTCTTTACAAACCTATTTCAACATAGTATTGTATACCTTGGATGAAGGATTTTTTTATAATTTTTTATGAGGTAAACTATGTGTGAAAATGAAAAAAAGAAAATGCATTCCATTGAGATGACCTCCGGCTCTCTCTGGAAAAATCTCCTCCTTTTCAGCCTTCCCCTGATGGGGTCACAGGTGTTGGAGGTTCTTTTTAACTTAAGTGATGTTGCGGTTGTGGGGCGATTTGCAGATTATATGGCACTTGGAGCTGTTGGTTCCACAACTCTGCTGGTCACTTTATTTACCGGAATCCTGATCGGCATGGGCGCCGGAGTCAATGTTCGTGTAGCACACGAGCTTGGTGCCGAAAACAGAAAAGGTACCGAAGAAACGATCCATACATCTCTTCTTCTCTGTGCCATTGCAGGACTTCTGGTCTGTGTCGTCTGTCTTCTGTTTTCCGGACAGATGCTGTCCATGATGAATACGAAACCGGAGCTGATGGACCAGGCTGTTTTATATATGAAGATTTATGCTCTGGGTATGCCGGCTATGGCTGTATACAATTTCGGTAACGGCGTATTAAGTGCTCGCGGCGATACGAAGCGACCACTGATCTATCTTTCCATTGCCGGAGTGATCAACGTTCTTCTGAACCTGTTTTTCGTTATCGTCTGTCATATGGCCGCTGCAGGTGTGGCAACTGCCAGCGCGATCGCCCTGTATATATCCGCTGCTCTGGTAATGATCCACCTCCTCCGGAGAAAAGACGAATGCAGGGTATCCCTGCGTAAGCTCCATCTTCACCCAAAGGCCTGTAAAGCAGTACTGCTTCTTGGTATTCCCACAGGTCTGCAGAACGGAATTTTTGCCATTGCAAATCTGTTCGTACAGGCCGGCGTCAACTCCTTCGATGCAGTCACAGTTTCCGGAAATGCTGCCGCTGCAAATGCAGACTCCCTGATCTACAACGTCATGTTCGCCTTCTATACTGCATGCGCAAGCTTCATCGGTCAGAACTGGGGTGCCGGAAATAAAAAACGTATGCTGAAGACTTATGGGATCAGTCTTACATATGCCTTCATCGCAGGCGCAATCCTTGGTGGACTGCTTCTTGTTTTCGGTCCGCAGTTTTTGTCACTGTTTGCCACAGAACCGGCCGTCATTGATGCCGGCATGGAAAGGATCCGGATCATGGGCTTCAGCTATGCCTTCAGCTGTTTTATGGATTGCAGCATCGCCGCTTCCCGTGGCATCGGAAAAAGTATCCCACCGACCATCATCATTATTCTGGGATCCTGTGTATTCCGTGTCATCTGGTTCTATACGGTGTTCGCACACTTCCAGACCATTTCCTCTCTTTATCTCCTGTATATTTTCTCATGGGGAATTACAGGCTTTGCGGAGGTTCTGTTCTTTGCTGTAAGCTTCCGAAAAATCCGGGCCTGAAACTTCAAATATATAGCGCAGACGAAGCATTGATCTGGCGCTTTTTTTTATATCTTTTTCGTGTTTTATGTACATTTGTCTTTACAAGGCGGACATGATTGTATATAATTATCCTGTTGTGCTTTTACATGATGCAGTAGTAGCAGTTTAGAACGATCAGCCCTTTACACCGGATCGTTGCTTTGCGGCTCAGCATTTTTCAGCACACCCACACAATAGGAAAGAGGAAACTAGTTATGAAAAACCTGATTCAAAAATGGAACAGCATCAACCTGATCAAGCGTATCATCTGCGGTCTGATCGTTGGTATCATTCTCGGACTTGCGATTCCCAAGGCATCTGTGATCTCCATTCTCGGTGATCTGTTCGTCGGTGCTCTCCGTGGAATTGCTCCGCTTCTGGTGTTCTTCCTGGTAATGAGCTCTCTGTGCCACATGGGAAAAGGCCAGAAAACAAACATGAAACTTGTTGTTGTACTTTATCTTCTGGGAAATGTACTCTCAGCACTGGCAGCTGTGATCTCCAGCCGCCTGTTCCCGATCATGCTGACTTTTTCCGAAAATACAAATACTTCCGACGTCACTCCGCCAAGCGGTGTTGCAGAGGTCCTCAAAAACCTTCTGATGAACATTGTTTCCAACCGGTTGACGCACTTGTCAATGCAAACTACATCGGTATCCTTGCATGGGCCATCATCTTCGGTATCGCGCTGAAAGCCGCAAGCGAAACTACCAAGACTGTCATCGAAAACATTTCCGATGCAACCTCACAGCCGTAAGATGGATCATCAGCTTGCTCCATTTGGTATCATGGGCCTGATCTTCACAACCATCTCCGAGCAGGGACTTGGCGTACTGTTAAGCTATGGCCGTCTGATCTGTGTACTGGTGGGAACCATGCTCTTTGTTGCACTGGTGATCAACCCGATCGTTACTTTCATCTGCACACGCCAGAATCCGTATCCGCTGGTTCTGCGCTGCCTGAAGGACAGTGGTATCACAGCCTTCTTCACAAGAAGCTCTGCCGCCAACATTCCGGTAAACATGGAGCTGTGCAAGGATCTCGGACTTGATGAGGATACCTACTCCATCTCCATCCCTCTTGGTGCGACCATCAACATGGGTGGTGCAGCGATCACCATTTCCATCATGGCTCTGGCTGCTGCACATACACTTGGTATCAGCGTAGACTTCCCGACCGCTCTGATCCTCTGCATCCTGGCTGCTGCAAGTGCGGCTGGTGCTTCCGGTGTTGCCGGCGGTTCTCTTCTTCTGATCCCGATGGCCTGCAGCCTTTTCGGAATCCCCAATGATGTTGCCATGCAGGTAGTTGGTGTCGGTTTCATCGTAGGCGTGATCCAGGATTCCTGTGAAACAGCACTGAACTCTTCCACAGACGTACTTTATACAGCATGCGCCTGCAGGATCAGAAAGAATAAATGATCACACTTATAAACCGTCAGGCGGATATTCATAATTGAAGCAGGGGACTTACTTGACTCAGTTAAAAGGAGCAGATCTTCCGTATTTGGAAAATCTGCTCCTTTTTTTGTCTTAGAGCGTGTTTGAAAAAGGCTTTCTGCAAGATGTGCGTCACAATTTGTGGGAGATTTTGTCCGGATGAGGGCGCGTAGCGGCTACGGCAACTGAATTCGGGTAAAATATACCGCAAAGTGGGGCGTGCAGATTACGGGAATGATTTTTCAAACACGCTCTAACCCTCAGTTCCTACAATATCTGCCCCATATAAAATTATCCGTAATCGGTAAATAAATCATCCTCTACATTCGAAAAAGCTTCCAGCTCTCTCCCATCTGCACAGCCAGATATACGATCTCAAAGATCACAGCTACGGATCCAAGCTTAAAAAGCAGGGAATCCACAAAGCCTCCTGCCTTACAGAAATCCAGCGCAATGCCTCCCGGCAGCGGATACAGGATCCGTACCCGTTTCCGGTTAAAGCAGTCCAGCACCAGATGTGATGCGAATCCAACCACAAAGTAAAATACCAGCTGCACTGACACCATGGATATGGCTGCACTCAAAATAGCCATAGCCATGATCGAATGCATAAATGAACGGTGTGGCTGATTTTTTCCAAAGGCACAGACTGCAATAAAAATAATAACTCCCATGGCAACCGGCGCTATAGACTGGTTATTGCGGATCTTTCCCAGATGGAAAAATCATAAAAATAATTCAATGCGATCTCTGCTGCCACAAGCAGAACCGCGATCAGCGTGATCCGGTCCGCATCCTTATGGGATTTGGAAGTTCCCACATCAATGTCGCTGATCAGTGCTCCAAGCATTCCTGTTCCTGCCGCAAGTACCAGACCGGAAACCGTAGAGGGCTGTGTAACTGCCAGCACTGTTCCGAGTCCGACTGCTGCGTGTGTTTTTCCTGTCATAATTCTCCCCTTATTGTAAAAAATCTTCCGTTATTCAGGATTATCCACTGCTGCAGATCAGAAACTCCCTTCTGATCTTCTGCATATATAAATGTATCACTTTATCATTTACCGCAGATCTGAAAATACAATAAGGCAGCTGTCAGCCTTACCTTTTACTGACAGCTGCCTCCACGAAACAGCATTATATCACACAAGAAAACACTATTCTATCAAAATTCTCCCTACTCTCATAAACGTCCCGTTTAACTGGAATATACCTCACAAACGTACCAGTAATCAGACCAATTCATACGTCCATAGCGAAGTGCAATACCATGGATCTCTTTCTGAAGCTTCACAGTCAGCTCCCTTTTGCGGATCCTCCACTTCCAGTTCTTTCCTACTGTGGAAGGCTGGTTCATTCTGCAGCTGTTATCCAGGCCCATATAATCCTGCATAGGGATCACACAGAGCTTTGCACTGCTTCTCATAACCAGGCTGATAAAGCATTTATGCAGCTCCTTATCCGGTGTGTAGTTATCACAGAGATAATCCCTGGCAAGCTTACGCTCTTTTGCCATAATACTCTTCCACCATCCGGCGATGGTCTCATTATCATGGGTTCCTGTATATGCCACACTGTTCTCCGGATAGTTGTGCGGAAGATAATCGTTGGCACAGCCGGAATCTCTGGAATCAAACGCAAACTCCAGGACCTTCATTCCCGGGAATCCACTGTCATGGACAAGCTGACGCACGGAATCTGTCACATAGCCAAGATCCTCCGCAATGACCTGCTTCCAGCCAAGGGCCTGCTCCACTTTGCGGAACAGATCAATCCCGGGACCTTTTTCCCAGTGACCGCCAATGGCATTTTCCGCACCATATGGAATGGAAAAATACTCGTCAAAGCCACGGAAATGATCAATTCTTACCACATCATAAAGGCGGAATACGTAGCTCAGTCTGGAGATCCACCACTGATATCCTGTATTTCTGTGATAATCCCAGCGATACAGTGGATTTCCCCAGAGCTGTCCTGTTGCGGAAAATCCGTCCGGCGGGCATCCGGCTACAGCCACCGGCACATTCTCCTCATCCAGCTGGAAAAGCTCCGGATGAGCCCAGGTATCTGCACTGTCCATAGCTACATAGATCGGGATATCTCCGATGATCTGGATGCCTTTTTCGTTGGCATATTTTTTCAGTTTCATCCACTGCTCATAGAATTTAAACTGCATATACTGCTGGAATTCAATATCAAAATATAATTCTCTGCGATAGTAGTCCATGGCATTTGCCCAGCGAAGGCGGATATCCTCTGCCCATTTTGTCCACTCAACACCGCCGAACTGATCCTTTACTGCCATAAAAAGTGCATAGTCGGAAAGCCACCAGCTGTTTTCTGCAACAAATTTCTGATAATCCGGATTCTCACTGATGTTGCTGTTTTCGTAAGCTTTGCGGAGAAGCTTGTAACGGCCTTTGTAGATTTTTTCATAGTCTACGCTGTCTGCTCTTCTTCCCCAGCTGACCTTATCACATTCCTCCTTTGTAAGGACACCTTCCTCCACCAGTGCCTTCAGGCTGATAAAATACGGATTTCCCGCAAAGGTGGAGAAGGACTGGTACGGAGAATCTCCGTAACTGGTAGGTCCCAGCGGAAGGATCTGCCAGTAGCTCTGTCCCGCTTCCTTCAGCCAGTCCACAAAATCATAGGCACTCTTTGAAAAACATCCGATGCCGTACTCTGACGGCAGACTTGTGATCGGCATCAAAATGCCGGCTGCTCTTTTATCCATATCTTTTCTCTCCTTATGTTGAGCCCTGCATCTCAGAGCATCTTATTTATTATCCTCTCACGGATGCAGCTTCATGCAATCTATGCAATCGTTTGCATAAATTATACGTTCATTTTGCATGAAGTGCAATGTATTTTTGTCTTTTCTACCTTTCTTACAATTTTTGTATCCTGATTTTGTGCAGTTTTTCATTATGTCAAACAGAAATCTGTCTGCATCTCACCACCTGATTCTCTGCGTACCTGCTTTCACGCAATTTTATGCAACTTTCCGTGCAATATGTTTGACAGTATCCTTGTTATGAACTACAATATCTCTATCAGACTGAGATAAAAAAGCCGGATCAGATGCATAGCTTTGATCCGGCATATCCGTGAGGAGGCAAATTTATGGCAGTAACCATCAAAGATGTGGCAGCTCTGGCCGGGGTGTCCCCGTCCACCGTTTCCAGAACCTGCAAAAATAATCCATCTATCAGCGAAGAAACCAAGGAACGTGTACGCAGAGCCATGGCAAAACTTGGCTATGAGCCGAATTTCCAGGCCAGTAACCTGGCAGCACAGATTTCCCGCTCCATCGGTATCATCCTGCCTCCGTCCCCAAAGGAGACATACGAGAATTCCTTTTACCTTGAGACGATCCGGGGAATCAGCCACTACTGTAACGCACATCAGTATATCAGCACCATTGTTACCGGTCAGAATGAAGAAGAGATCCTTAACGCAGTACGTTCCATGTCCAGAAGCGGTAAGGTTGACGGATTTATCGTTCTTTATTCCCGTGTGAATGATCCTGTTATTGATTTTCTTTTCAGTGAGGGACTTCTCTATATCCTGATCGGAAAACCGGCGCAGTACACCAATAATACGATCTATATCGATAATGACAACCTTCTTGCCGGACAGGAGGCAGCGGAATACCTTTATGCTCTGGGCCACCGGAAGATTGCTTATCTGGCGTAGATAATTCCCTGGTCTTTTCCGCAGACCGTAAAACCGGCTACATGACTGCGCTGATCAGCCATGGATTAACCGTACAGCCCGAATACTGTATAGAGGTTCCGGCAGCTTCCCAGAATGAGTTTCAGGAGCTTCGAAAGCTGCTTTTAAGTGAAGAGCGCCCTACAGCTATGCTTGTCAGTGATGATATTCTGGCGCTTTCCCTGGAGCGGATCTGTATGGAAGCAGATATCTCCATACCGGAAGATCTGTCCATTCTTTCCTTTAACAACTCGCTTTTTGCCAGACTGACTTCGCCGCAGCTGACCTCCATTGATATTAACTCCGGGCAGCTTGGAATGGAAGCGGCTACGCAGATGATCAGTCATATCGAAAATCCGAGCCTTCCGGCCACAAAGATCATTGTACCTCACCAGCTGATCGAAAGGGACAGCTGCCGGAGGATCTGATCTGCTGTGAACAAAAAACAGGTATCTTTTCTGCTGACTGTGTATTAGCCACCACTTATCGATCTGACATTGGTGGCCGATTTACCGCCCGGCAAAAAGATACCTGTTTTTCATTTTTTATAATGCTTTCTCATAACACCAGTACATATGTCCCCAGAGTTCACACTCTCCCACGTTCTCAAAATTCAGCTTATCATAAGAGCGGAGTGCTTTTACATTGTCCTTCGCAACAAGAAGATGTACAGCTTTATAGCCACGCTTCTTCAATTCTTCCATCACACCCTTAAGAAGTTTCCCGGCAATCCCCTGATTCTGGAATTCCTGACATACTCCCACCCGGGAGACCTCCGCTGACGGCACCATGGTTTCTGACCAGCATGTGAGACATTCCACATTTGGATCATCATCAATGGAGATCACACCTGCGATACTTCCCGCATCGTCCCGCATACAGAACAGCGCATCTCTGGAAAGATCAAATTCCACTTCTTTTTCTGAAGGATACTCTTCTGTCCACACACAATAGGGTGTCCCCAGCAATGAACGGTACAGCTTCAAAACTGTATCTGCTTCTTCTCTTTTTACACGCTCGAAATTCATTTTATATCTTTTCTCCCACTACTATCTTAACAATTTGATATTCACAGCTTTCAGTCCTGGATTTCTCCTGAAAGTATATTCTGCCCGGATCCCGGTTTTCGTGAATATTTATATTCTTCCATCAATAATAACACTTTTCACTGCACCCATGTGGAAACAATATCCTCTTTATCATACATTGAAACGCTGTTTCATCTTCTGCAGCGTCCAGAATTTCCAACGCTTTTCGCAAATTCCGGATATCTTTTTCCATGTGATCCACATAGTTTCCCCGGCCAACCAGCTTCAGATGCGTGATCCCTGCCTGCTTCAGCTGATACAGTGCACACAGTCCACAACCGGTCTCACCACAAAGATATCCGGATTCATCATATGCTTTCAGATCCGGTTCCTGATTCCACGCCTGCTCCTGAAGAGCCACTATTTTTTCCGGAACAGCCTCACCATTCCGTACAGTTCCAAGCCAATAGGGCACCCTGCAAAGATATCCCATCTCATCACAGTGAAGAGAATTACAGAATGCTCCCGTAAACTGGCACATTTCATTCAGCACAAAGGCCTCGAACTCCATTCCCGCCTCCGGTCGGATCCCGGCCTGTTTTTCCACTTCTCTCTGAGATGCAATAACAGACTGCATATCCCGGAACGTATTTTTCCGATGAAAGATCAATCTCTTCAGAGGAAAGCGCCGGAACATCTTCAGCATTTCGCTGTTCACTTCCCCTGTCTCTCCGCTGAGATGGATCTCACAGGAAATCCCCCTGTTTTTCAGATAAACAAGAAGCGCCGGATCTGCAATGATATAGCTTCGAAATCCTATTTCCATGCACTTTTCTATGATATCTCCGATCTCCGGATACTGTTCCGGAAGATAATACAGGGAATTGAAGGTGAGATGTACCGGCTTTTTATATTTTTTTACCATCCGGGAAAGAATCTCCAGTTCACTGTATGCACCAAGCTGAACATTACAGCAGAGAACCTCCCTGCGATTTAACGGCATTACTGTGCCGTATTTTTCCGCCCAGGAAAATGGTACATAACCACAGAAAAATTCATCTGCTCCTGCCTGCACGAAACGTTCATATTCATCTATGGAGCCTAACCCGACTGTTATTTTCATACTGTTATCCATGTCCTGTTCCTTTTTTCCGCAATGTATTTTTATCAAACGGATATTTGCGATCCACCTTCGCAGCCTGCCCATCACCTGTCATATATTAACAACAATGCGATCCGGCTTTGTACCTTTTATATTTTTCCACATTTCCGTTGACTCCGGAAGTGTTTTATCCACACCAAACAGGGAGTTATACCGCCCTGCCATGTGTAAATGTTCCGGATAAAGCAGTGCGTATTTTTCACAGAATTTCGGACAGTGCTCCGCAAGCTGCTGTATACCACGATCTCCGGTGGTGCACAAAGCATACAACGGACAGTACTGCGAAGTGTTTGTCTGATAAAAAGGCAGATGCAGACTGTTTTTTCCCGGCGGAAGCTCCTGTGGATATCCGCAGGACTCCCATTCGTATCTGTGGATATGAAATTCTTCAGCCAGAAAATCCCGATAAAACCCCGCATTCAGGCTGTTTTGCTGAAATAATGAAGTATCACCGGTTTTATATTTCATTCGCGGATCCTTTTTTCGTTTATTGAGCAATGTCCCCAGAACAGGACGCAGGCGGGATGTTTTTCCACAGAGCATTTCCGCCATAGCCCAGTCATTGACTACGATTTCCACATTCGCCCCATGAATACAGCACCAGTTATCCACCTTTTCCAGAAGCTTTCCCACAGACAAAAGCATAAATTCCCGGATATAAGAAAATACCAGTGTGATCTCCGATCCCTCCGAATACATTTTATCCATAATAGAAAAAAGCTGCTCTTCTGTCGGAAACAGGTTATGGCAGAACTGATTTCCAATATAAAATCTGTCCGGTGTCCGGCCTGCAAAATAACTGTGAGTGAGGTAATTCTTCTGCCAGTAAGACGCCAGAAAATCCTGCAGCGGCTGGCGCAGATATTCTTCATACAGGGAAGTACAGTTCAATTCCAGGGCAAACTCTGCGTTATCCAAAAGCCTTAATTCTTCCGTACTCATTGTATTCTGTGGATTTCCGAAAGCCTTTTCACTTTCTCTGAAAAACCACCACTTCTTCTGTTCTTCCAGACTCCTGCAGTGCATCTCATCCAACTCTGCAGGATAACCGGTCAGTGATTTCGCCAGCTCTCCATCGTCTCCCTCCAGCTTCAGACGAATATATCTGTTGTACTCTCCGGCCAGACGCCGAACCTCCTGTACATAGTCCTTCTGTTCCACTCTCACAGAATATTCCCTGTAAAAATATTTTCTGGTTTCCTTTTCAGATGGCTGTTGATCCTGCAGACATTGCTCCTCTGCTGCACTCATCCCAAACCTCCGGATCTCCACTCTCCTGTACCCGGCTTTTTTCATATCGTAGAAACAGATCAGAAATTGCTCCGGTTCCGGGCATTCCTCTGCCAGGCGAAACCGAAATCCATCTTCACCCAGCTCTGTGATCCGGATTTCTTCACCGTCCATAAAACCGGACAGTAATCCAAATGGTATCATAGAGATCCTCATCAGGAAAGTTTCCTCCCTTCAGGTAAAAAAGGGAGATGCCATATGCTCCCATACAGCACCTCCCACTGTTCCTGCTTATTTCACTTCTACTAATTCAATTCTGAAATTCAGCTCTTTACCTGCCATCTCATGATTGGCATCGAAAGTAATGGTTTTTTCATCTTTTGCGTTAACTTTAACCGGGAACGGCTGACCATACTGATTGGAGAGGTATACCTGCTGTCCTACAGTAAGATCCTCAGCGCCCGGAAGCTGTTCGATCTCAAGTGTAAAAATCGCATCCGGATTCGGCATACCGTAAGCTTCCTCAGGCATCAGATGAACATCTATCACCTGACCAACCTCCATATTTGCAACTGCCGCATCAAAGCCTTTGATCATCTGGCCTGCTCCGCAGATGAATTCCAGTGGCTCACCACGGTCATAAGAAGAATCGAACTGTGTTCCGTCGTTAAAGGTTCCTCTGTAATGTGTACGGCAGGTTTTTCCGACATTAGGACCTGTGATAGATGGCTGGGAACCACATCCGCCGCCGCAGCCTCCGCAGGAGTGTCCGTCTTCATGACCGCCGCAGGAGTGTCCATCCTCATGGCTTCCGCAGGAATGTCCATCTTCATGATGGTGATGATCACAGTTCACACCTGTAGATACCAGCTCGCCCTTCAGATAAGCATCCACAGCTGCATCTACATCACCCTGTGCTCCGGAACATAACTCAACACCAGCCTCAGCAAGTGCTGCCTGAGCGCCGCCGCCGATTCCGCCACAGATCAGAACGCTGATTCCCTGATCTGCAAGAAGTCCGGCAAGTGCACCATGTCCGGTGCCATTGGAGCTGATCACTTCACTGGAAATAACCTTGTTATCCTCCACCTCATATACCTTGAAAAACTCCGTTTTTCCAAAGTGCTGAAAAATGTTTCCATTATCGTATGTTGCTGCAATTTTCATTTGTAAAACCCTCCATTAGTCAGATATGTATTATATTAGTATATCGTGCAGGCAGGATAAAAGCAAGGTTTAACTTCGCTCACAAAAAACACCTCGCGGGACATTGCCAGTGAACAGTAACCTCTTGCTGTCATTCAATGAATCCAGTATAATAGAAGCATCTGTAAAAATAAAAGATTTTTTGAATAAGAAGGTTTGAATTAAAATGAAATCATACGAAGAATTACTTTCAGATATTGAAGAAGACATGGAGCTCATGGGTTCCTCACACATTGTTTATTCCATGGAAGAGGACGACATTGTTACCGATTATGATTATCTTCCATCCGATTCCTGTACGATCTCCATTACCTTAAAGGAGCTTCAGGAAAAGCTTCAGCTGCAGATGCTCTATACAAAAGTTTCCTCTCATACAGCCGGAGCAGATAAAAATGCCCCGAAATTAGCTGTTGTTTTTCCGGGCATCGGATACACGGCTGACAAGCCGCTTCTGTACTATACCAGCCGCCTTGCCAGCAAACACGGCTACAAAATCCGCACTGTATCCTATGACAACCTTCCGGAAAATGTCAAAGGAGACCCCGAAAAAATGAAACAGGCCTTTGACCTTGCCCTGGAACAGACAGAACGCTCCTTAAGCAGCATCGAATGGAATTCCTATGGCAGCATTCTGTTTATTTCCAAAAGCATTGGTACAGTCATCTCCTCTGCCTATGCTTCCAGACACGATCTGACTGTAAAAAGCATCCTGTTTACACCTCTTGCAGAGACCTTTTCCTTCCCACTTGCCGGAAGCATTGCCTTCCACGGCACCGCAGATCCCTGGGCCGAAACCGATTCCATCCGGGAACTGGCAGCGCAGAAAGATGTACCTCTCTTTCTCACCCAAAACGCCAACCATTCTCTGGAAACCGGTGATGTACTGACGGATATCTTTATATTAAAAACTACAATGGAGCGGGTCCAGCGTTTTATTTAACGCCGGCCCGCTTATTTTTCTCCACCCACTAAAAACTGAGGTGTCAGCTTATTCAGCTCACGATCCATGGAAGTTCTGGAAATATCACTGATGTCCTTCAGGGCAAACACTTTGGAAAAGCCGATCTCCATCATGTGATCCAGATCCCATGCCGGGCGCTTTTTATCACTCATAAACAGCTTACTGCTGAGCTCTTTCCCTGTTTCCGCATCTTCATGAGCATGGATACCTCTTCCGTATTTTTCCCACATGGCAGCATCATGTGCCTCGTAAATCTTTTTCTTTTCTTCATCATAAAGATGCAGATACCAGCAGGCGTCCGATACCAAAAGGCGTCCGCCTTTTTTCAGTACACGCAGCCACTCCTTGTAAGCCTTCTGTGGATCATCCAGCGTCCATGTGATATTTCTGCAGATAACCATATCAAATGTCTCATCCGGGAAATTCAGATTGTGGCAGTCCATAGTCATCAGATCTGCGGATAAACCTGCTGCCTTTACATTTTCCTTTGCTTCATGGATCATATTTTCAGTAATATCGATCCCGGTCACATGATGTCCTTCTTTTCCCAGCATAATTTCAAAAAATCCCGGCCCGCAGCTACATCCAGTACTTCCAGATGTTCTTTTTCCGGCGCATACTCCAGAATCAGATTCTTCCAGTTTTCTGCTGTTTCACTTTTCAATTCTGCCTTGATCCCTTCGCTGTAAATGCCAGCTTCTCCTTCCCAGTACTCTTTGATCTTATCGTTTTGCATGTCACTTCTCCTTCTTTGTGGCTATTACAATAAATTTTTTTCCCTGATATCCGTATTTCCAGAAATCCATCGTCCATGGTCTGTTTAGCCAGCGGTTCTCTCTGATCTGGATCCTGGCAAAGCGTACCTTTTTTAATATCTGAAAGTCCGTTTCCGGACGCTTCTGCGATGTAAATGGCAGCTTTTCATAAATTCCGCTGTTTTCCTTCACGTCAGATCCATATGTTTTTCTTTCTGTAACATAAATAAGAAAATCAGCAATTTTCATATGGATCTTATTTTTAATGTGGGTTCGATGGTACGATAGTCCCCATCAAAATAAATGATCCTTCCACCTGGTTTTAATACAGCCTTCCAGCGTCTGAAAGCTTTTTCCGGATCATATAATGTCCACACCGCATCTCTGGAAAGTATCACATCATAGCTTTGTTCCTGTTCCAATGGCAAAGTTACACCATCTTCCTCACAGATTTCCACCTGTTGATGATACTGTCGCATATTCCTTCTGGCTTTTTCTACCATTCCTGATGAACCATCTATCGCTTTTACATCATGTCCCAGACGCGCTGCTATGATGCTCATAAAACCCGGGCCGCAGCCCACTTCTAAAATACGAAGGGGCTCAGGTCCAAGAAGTCTTTTCAATTCTTTTGTCCAGTGAGATACCGTTCTTTTGTTACTCAATTGTTTTTGGATCATATCATCATAATCACCGGAATCTTCTGTCCATTTATTCTCGATTTTTTCAAACATTTTTTTACTCCACTACATCCAGTGTTGCCCAGTTAATGCCTTCATAGGCAGTCGGTGCAAGCTCTACATTGGTCAGTCTGGTATTGTTATAGATATAATCACGGTTCGGATAATACAGCGGCACTGTTACTGCCTGATCATTGATACGTGTAAGGATCTTATCGTATAATTCCGTACGTTTTTCTTCGTCCTGTGTTTTTAATACTTCTCCGAGATCTTTGTTCAGCTCCTCATCGTACCAGTTACTGCCTTTGCTCCATCTTCCGCGTAGAACATTGATTTCAGGAAACCATGAGGCATCCAGGAGTCTTCATAGCTGCGGTAAATGCACAGATCGTAGTCTCTGGTGTTCCAGATCTCATCAAAGTAAGCTGCAGATTCTTTTTCTACCAGTCAACACCCACACCAACCTTCTCATATTCAGATTTCAGGTATTCACACAGTGACTTCCAGGAAGCATATTCTTCAGTCTGGAATACCAGTCTGAGGCTCAGTGGTTCTCCGTCTTTTTCTACAATACCATCTCCGTCTGTATCCTCATATCCTGCTTCCTTTAACAGTTCCTTTGCTTTATCCGGATCATATGGATAACCCTTGCTGTTTTCTTCTGTTACATAAGGAACTGTCGGAGACATAAGTCCGGTTGCCGGATTGCCGTAACCATCCAGCAGATCATTTACAATGCTTTCTTTATTTGTTGCATAATTCAGTGCCTGACGTACGTTTATATCCTGAAGCGCCGGTGTATCATAATTTTCGATCAGATAGTAAGAAAGTGTGGAAACCTGCTGTTCTGTCGATAAATTTTTATCTGCCTGGATAATACTGAAGCTTTCGGATGGAATATCCTGAAGATTCAGATCTGCCTCTCCACTCTGAAGTGCCATCACTCTGGCATCACCGTCTGCCACCTGTTTCAGAACTACTTTATCAATATTTGGTTTCTCACCGTAATAATTAGGATTTGGTACCAGGACAACCTCCTGACCGCTTTCATAACTGTCGATCATCCACATTCCGGTACCCACTTCCTGACAAAATTCTCCGTCTTCATCCAGTGCACTTTCACAGGTGAAACGGAATGGTCTTGGATAGCTGAATTCGATCAGCAGTGTATAGCATGGTTCTGCGAACTTAAATTCTACAGTATAATCATCTACCTTTGTAACATTTTCCAGTTTGGCTGAAAAGTTACCGATCACATCCTGTTCCACCCATCTGTTATAATTCCACATCACATTGTCTGCATTAAACACTGTACCGTCTGAGAATTTCACATCTTTTCTTAAATGGAACGTATAGGTTGTGCCATCTTCGCTGATATCCCAGGATTCTGCCAATGCCGGTTTGATTTCTCCATTTTCTCCGTAACGTACCAGAGGATCATAGATCATTTCATAAAGACGAAAATCCGGACCACTTTTTACCGGGTCACAAAGTTCAGGAGTCAGATCAATGGATGTCATTGCCGTAACTACTTTTTCCTCTTTTGCCTGTACATTGACACCTGTCAGTAAAGTTGCCGCCACCATGCTCAATGCTATCAATTTTGCTACACGTCTTTTCTTCATTTCTTCCTCTCCTTTGTTTGTTTTATATTTTACAGCATATGACATGCCGCAAAATGTCCTGTTTCAATTTCTGTCAATTCCGGTATATGCTCTCTGCATATATTTGTACATCTTCTGCACCGGTTCTGATATGGGCAGCCCTGTTCCGGAATGGTATCTGAAAATATTTTCTTTTCCTGCAATCCGATTCTTCGCATTTTCGGTTCTTTTACCGGAATAGAATCAAACAGATCTTTTGTATAAGGATGTACGGCAGTCTCCTTTAAGCTGTCCGTATGATCGATAAACTCGACACGCGTCCCTGATACATAATAGCCACCTCTTTGCAGAGATATGGAACGTTGGACAGATCGTGAGTGATCAGTAAATAGGTCATCTCATATTTTTCCTGCAGCTCATTTAACAGATGCAGGATCTGCTTTCGTATGGAATAATCCAGACTGGATACCGGTTCATCACAGATCACAAGCTCCGGTCTTAATACCAAGCTCTCGCAATATTAGCTCTCTGACACTGACCTCCTGAAATCTGTCCAACATAACGGTTGCGGATATCCGGATCAAGCCCCGTCTGGATCAAAGCTTCTTTTACCCGTTCTTCATACTCACCCTCTTGCAGTTTTTCATGTAATTTCAAAATTTCCAAAATATTTTCTCCAATGGTATAACCGGGATCAAATACCCCGCTACTGCTTTGAAAGACCATCTGAAGATTCTTGCGATATGGACGAAACTGCTTTTCAGACAAATCCTGCATTTCCTGTCCCTGAAACCAGAATTTTCCATCTGTAGGTTTCTCCAGGCCGGCGATCAGCTTTCCGAATGTAGTTTTACCACTTCCACTTTCACCGATCAGAGCCATGGATGATCCTGCATGGATTTCCAGACTTACATCATCCACTGCCTTCACAATTTTTTTCTTGCCATAATATTTTTTTAAATGTTCTGTCTTTAACAACGTACTCATACTTTTCCCCTATAAAACTGCATCCAGCAGTTTTTTTGTATATGAATGCTGCGGATGATAAAAGATCTCTTCAACCGTTCCGTTTTCCACTATTTCGCCGTCTTTCATGATCGAAACATCATCTGCGATCTCTGCCACCACACCCCAGATCATGCGTAATAAATAACACGCCCAGATTTTCTTTCCTGGATAGCTGATAGATTTCTTCCAGAATCTGCTTCTGTACGGTTACATCCAAGGCTGTCGTCGGCTCATCTGCGATCAGATAATCCGGTTTCATGGACATGGCAATGGCGATCATAACACGTTGGCACATACCACCAGACAATTCGTAAGGTTTTTTCTTCATCAGTTCTTCCGGATCACGCAGATTCATCATCCGCAGACTTTCCAACGCTGCTTCCCTTGCCTGTTTTTTGCTCATTCTGTGATGTTTTCTCAGTCCTTCCAGAAGCAGTTGTTCAACTGTAAAAAGCGGGTCAAGAGCAGCGGTCGGATCCTGAAAGATCATTCCGATCCTGTCTCCGTATAACTGTCGTTTTTCTTTTCCTGATAACTTCAGAAGACTCTTTTCGTTCAGTGTCACATCTCCGGATATCACCTTTCCATTTCCTGCAAGCAGATTCATGATCGTCAGAGAGGTAACTGACTTGCCGCTTCCGCTTTCTCCCACCAGGGCATGGATCCTTCCGCGCTTTACTTCCAGGCTGACATCTTTTACTGCATGAACCATTCCGTGAGAGGTCTGAAACTCCACATGTAATCTTTTTACCTTTAGAACATCATTTTTTGTCTGTTCCATTCTGTATTCCCTCCCCCAGATAATTAAATGCCAGAACAATGATCATGATCAGTATACCCGGATAAAACATCAGTCTTGGATAAGTCTGGATATAACTTTTACTGTCACTAAGCATGATCCCCCATTCCGGTGTCGGCGCCTGCACACCAAGGCCGATAAAGGAAAAACCGGCAATTGACAGAATGATCGAACCGATTTCCATTGTTGCCAGTGCGATCACAGATGGCAGGATATTTCTCAATACATGTCTGAATATGATCCTTGCGTGGCCGCAGCCTCCGGCTTTTAGTGCGGTCATATAATTTTTATTTTTTTCCTGAAGTGTCAATGCACGGGCAAGCCTTGCATATTCTGCCCAGGATACGACCGATAAGGACAGGATCAGATGAGCGCCGCTGGCTCCTACGGTTCCTGCAATGGCAAGTGCAACAATAAAGACCGGCATAGCCATAAATACATCAATGATCCTCATAATTATCGAATCGATTTTTCCACCTACATATCCGGCAAACAGTCCGATCGGCACCCCGACACATACGGTGATCAGAAGCACCGTAAAGCTATAGCTCAGTGAATACCGGCTGCCCCAGAGAAGTCTTGATAAAATACATCGTCCCAGCTGATCAGTACCTAAAGGATATGCCGCCGACGGATTCTTTAATTTTATCGAAACATCCACAAGTAGTGGATCATGTGGCGCCAGTACAGGTGCAAAAATAGCTGCCAATACAAAAATTATGACCACCATCAATCCTATTTTTGTTTTTGGTGACCGGAATACCTGTTTCCAGTACAGATTCTGGATCATGCTTTTTTCTGTTTTCTGCTTTCTTCTGCTTCCCATTCTATGATCTCTCCTTTACTTTAACTGGATTCGCCGGTCAATCGCAGAATAGGCGATATCCACAAGAAAATTTAATACTACAATGCCAACAGCCAGAATAAAGATAAAACATTGCAGCACTGGAGTGTCTTTTGAGATCACGGATTTCAATGCCAGATTCCGATTCCCTGAATTGAAAAAATACTTTCTATCACAGCTGAGCCACAGAAAAAACCGATCACAATTGATACCAGACGTGTCAGCACAGGAATCAGAATATTTTTCAGACCATGACGCAAAATTACATTTACAGATGACAATCCCTTAGCTCTGCTGGCACGTATGTAATCCTGCTTCAGCACCTGTATCATATTGGTACGGATCAATCTCGTCATAATTCCAAAGAAACTGATATCCATGGCAAATGCCGCAAGAATCGGGATGCCTCCGGCATCTCCTCCGATCACGGAAATCACTTTTAGCTTTACTCCAAATATATAGAGCAGCATCAGACCGATCCAGAAAGACGGCATAGATACACTGAGGGACGACAAAATGCGAATGACTTTATCCAGAACTCTGTTTTCATAAATTGCCGACAAAATTCCAAGAGGGACTGATACGATCATCAACAATAAAAACGAAGTAACTGCCAGTTTAAATGTCTGTGGAAAATATCTTTTTAATTCCTCAAAAGCCGGTTTTCTGGTAGAATATGATTTTCCAAAATCGCCATGAAGTGCCTGCTCCAGCCATTTCCCGTATTGTACCAGCACCGGCTGATCCAGTCCTTCCTCATGCCGTACTTCTTCTACCTGCTCCGGTGACGGATGCTCATATTTTTTCTCCGCCAGCACTCTGGCAGCATCACCTGCCGATATAAAACTCAACATAAAAATAATAAATGTAACCGCCAGCACTACCGGAATCATAAATATAAAACGCTTTGCAATTACTTTTCCCATTTTCATTTCTCCTCATTTTTCATCTGTTTATTCGGTTAAAATAAAAAAGCTGATATGATCCAGCATCATATCAGCACAAAAAACAAACCTCCACCTCAGGCAGAGCTTATTCCTTCTGTATCCCATCCGAATCAGAATTCTTCTGTCAAAAAGGCAAGTCTCCTGACTCCAGTTCTTCCTACTTACCATCTTCCCGGATCTCTCCAGTGATATTTTGGTTTTCGTCCCTGTCACAGTAGCGGTGGCTGTTCTGGCATTTCACCAGATTCCTTATTAAGTACTTTGTACACCCTTCTGACTATTCAATTTTCATAGTTGCAATGAATAAGTATTATAATATCATACTTTTCTTTTTATATAAATAGTTTTTTGTCAAATATAAAATATCTGAACATTTCATAGTGAAACCCGGATATTTTCTGCCTGTATTATTATAGATCCCTTAAGTAAATAACATTATGTATGAACGGTGACTTCTTTATATTTCCGTATAATGATCATATAACTTACGAATAATAAAACAGCTGCACTGCTCCATGCACAGATCTCTGCATAGTATATTCCATCTTCACCGATCAGTTTTGGCAGCAGCAGCGCAACACTGACACGCATTATAAATTCTGCAATGCCGCTGGCAAGCGGAATCAAAGTATTACCCAGGCCCTGGATAGCGGAACGATACACATACAGCAGATACAGCACCCACAAAAAGACAGCCATAATAAACAAATACTTATATGCTATATCCAATACCTGTCGGGTCTGATCCGGTTCACCGGATACAAACAGGGACAGTACATTACGTCCAAACAGTACCATCATGCCGGAAATGAAAGCCGAAGTGAGCACTGCCATATAAGTGCCGCTGCGCACGCCTTTTCGAATCCTCTGATATTTCTTTGCACCAAGATTCTGGCCCACATAGGTTGTAATAGCATATCCATATGAAACGGCAGCCATCTCCAAAACCCCATACAGCTTGTTCGATGCCGTAAATCCCGCCACAAACAGAAAACCAAATCCATTGATCACATACTGTACCACAAGTCCTCCCACGGAGATGATCACATTCTGTATCGCAAGAGGAACCGCCAGTTCCAAAAGCCGCAGGCTCATAGAGGGCTGCCTGTAAAAGTCCTTCTTTTCCAGGCGGATATCCGGGATTTTACGTAATACGATCAAACAGTACAAGGCTGAAAATCCCTGTGCGATAACGGTTGCCACTGCTGCTCCGGCTATACCCCAGCCAAAAACCGCCACAAATAACAGATCCAGTCCCACATTGATCACTGCTGCCACTATCATTGCGATCAACGGAGATCTGCTGTTTCCAAGTGCCCGAAGGATCGCTGCAAATATATTATAAGCAGCTATGATCGGGATTCCTGCAAAGATCAGCCGCAAATATAGCATTGTCAGATCAATGACATTATCCGGTGTCTGTAAAAATAAAAGAACATGATAAACTGTACCTTCACTTACTGCGAGTACGACCACAGACAGTAATGCTGTCATGATATAGCTTTTCGCTACTGCACATTTCAGATTTTCCTTTTCCCTTGCTCCATAATACTGAGATACAAGAATAGAAAAACCCTGTGTGATACCTGTCATGATCCCCAACACCAGCCATACCAGCCAATCTCCGGCACCTACTGCCGCCAGTGCCTTAACTCCTACCACTTGTCCGACGATCATGGTGTCTGCCATTGTATAAAACTGCTGAAAAATATTTCCAAGCATCATTGGTATGGCAAAAGTTATGATCAGTTTTCCGGGAGATCCGGCAGTCATATCTTTTTCATTGGTTCCCATAAAAATCTCCTTTTCTTTTCATCCTTGTCCGCTATTTTACAAGGGACTCTTACGAAACACAAGACTATTTTTTCACAAAGTTTTTCTCATATTTTTGGTAGCTATTACATCTTTATGATCATTATTTTTAATGGATCATTTTTGTCACGCCTATCTTAAAACTCTTTCTTCTTCATGGCGCTCATACTATACTTATACGAAGCAAACCATATAAGCAGACTTAGCACAATAAGGGCAATCCCGATTTCAAGATCCCCTATTCCCCCTATCATATGCAGAATACTTTCTTTTAATCCCAAGTTAGCCTTCACAAAAAATCCAATTGTATAACAAATTGCAAAAATAATTAAAATTGCGATTGGCAGCACAATTCGCCCTTTCTCTCCTTCGAACCTTATCCTGATCGCGATCATAATTCCCGCAATTGCCTGAAACACAAAAAATGTGATCAACTCCATTGCCAGCATTTCCAGATCAAACACCTCTTCAGGATTTATGAGTACCATAATTCCTGCACAGATCATTCCAATGCACCATCCACATGCTGTCATGATAAAGGAAAAATATATTTTTCTCTGACATATATTTTTTTATTTACGGGTAAAGAAAATAAATATGTGTAACCATGGCCATTTTCATCATAACTGATCGTATTACCTGAATATATCGCCAGAACAGATGGGATATACATTGCAATGAAAGCAGCTGCCTTTTTTCCTGTAAGTATAAAAAACAATGCTACAAACACTAACACCAAAAAAAGATTACCACCCTGTCGAAAAAACAATCGAAAATCCTTTTCCAAAAGACCTCTGATTCCTTTCATCATCTTTCGCCCCCTGTCAACATCAGGATCACCTGATCGAGTGATCCGCTCTCTACTACGATTTCCGGATAATTTTCTATATAATACTGCTTCTTGTTCGTCAGACAGGCAACTCCAAAAAACTCTTTTTTCTCTTTCAAAAGATACCTTTTATCCACTGCCTGATATTGTTCCTCACTGACCTTCAACACTGCATATTTTTCAAGAATCGTATCCATCGCTTCATGAAGTATGATCTTTCCTTTATGTATCACATAAATGTCATCACACAGATGTTCTAAGTCCGAAGAAATATGTGAACTGATCAGGATACTTCTCTCCGGTTCTTCTTCCATATACTCTCTTAAAATATCCAGCATCCTTTCCCTCGCTCCGACATCAAGCCCTGCTGTCGCTCATCCAGCATCAGGAATTCTGCCTGATGTGTCAATGCAATGATCAGATTCAGCTTTGCTTTCATTCCTGTTGAGTACTCTTTTATAAATTTATCCAACGGAATCTGATATTCTTCACACATCTGATGAAATTTTTCTGCTTCAAACTTTGGATACAATTTGGCAAGGACTGCCTCAACATCTTTCCCTTTCAAGTATCCACTGAATCCGGTTTCTGCCAGGACAACTCCCAGCTCTTCTTTCTCTTTTTCACTTAACTCTTCCGGTATTTTTCCCAGGATCTTTATCTCACCGGCATCATAAGAAATGAGTCCGAGCACTGCCTTGAACAAAGTACTCTTACCGGCTCCGTTCTCTCCAACCAGACCGGTGATTCTTCCTTTTTCTACATTTAACGAACAGTCTAACTGAAATTCACCGTAGCTTTTCTTTACTCCTTTAATCTCCAACATAATCATTCATCCTCCATGATGAGTTCAAACAACGAACGGATCTCTTCCTCCTTCATTCCGCAGCGCCTTCCCTTCTGAATTGCTGCTTCCAGATCCGCCTCAACCTCTTTCCTGCGCTCTTCTTCCATCAGCTGTGTATTCGAAGCCGCTACATACGTTCCTTTCCCATGAACTGTGACTGTCATGCCCTCTGCTTCCAGATTGTCATATGCTTTCTTCACAGTAAGTGCACTGATCTTCAGTTCCTTTGCCATTGTTCTCACGGACGGCAATATATCATTTTCTTTTAACTCTCCGGAGATGATCTGCGCCTTGATCTGCTCCATGATCTGCTCATAAATTGGTACCATCGATGTATTATTGATTATAATCTTCATATGTCCCTCCTGTTGCAAACAGTATATAACAGTGTAATACTGTTGTCAACTGTTATATACTGTTTTGCAGTAGTTGACTGCCGGGATATATTTTTTAGCACGAAAAAAGCACCTCTCGGTTTTCTGATTATTAACTCTGAGAAGTGCTCTTGTTTTATATCTAATTTTAGTACAGCTTTGCACCTGCCGGGATTCTGTCATCTACCATCAGAAGGTTCAGTCCTTCATGACCATCTTCCTCAGGTACTGCTGAGATCAGCATACCCTCGGAATCGATTCCCATCATGAAGGAATTCATTCTGATCAAATGCTCTTATTTTATTTCTTTTTAACTCATTCAATGTTAAAAGTATAGTTTTTGTTTCTGTCTTCATTATCCTGCTGCTGAAGATAAAACATTGCCTTTTGAGTTTCAATCTCCGCTTTCAGTTCTTCTTTTGTCGGCAGGTATAATTTGTACTTGGAAGCAAATAATTGTTCATTGCCATGCATAACAGAATAACGGGCAATATCATCATCTGTATCGGAACAAAGAACAATACCGATTGTTGGGTTATCGCCCTCACTACGTTTCAATTCATCATACATACGGATATACATATCCATCTGTCCTACATCTTGATGTGTTATCTTTTCTGTTTTCAGGTCGATGAGGACAAAGCATTTCAGTATGTAATTGTAAAACACAAGGTCGATATAATAGTCCTGTTTCTCCGTATGGATATGCTGCTGCCTTGCCACAAAAGCATATCCCTTTCCAAGCTCCATCAAAAATTTCTGCAAATTGGAAAGAATACTTTTCTCAAGGTCACTCTCTGTAAAATCTGTATTCTGCGAAAAGCCTAAAAACTCCGCAACTACCGGATTCTTGATAAACTCCAACTTATCATTCTGATACGGTGCAGTCAGTTCCTTCATTTCACTTTCTACAAGCTCTTTTTTCTGAGTTTTGAGCATACGGTAATAATACTGAGAAGAAATATTCCTCTGCAAAGTACGGACACTCCAAGTCTGTTTTGCGGCTTCTTTCTCATACCAGTCGCGAGCTGCCTTCTCTTTAACCTGTAATAATGTTGCATAATGCGACCAAGACAGTAACCCAACAGATTTTCCAGACGATGTCTGGAATTTCAGGATAGGTCTTATAGAAAGAATAAAAGCTATATAGATTCGACTTTGTATAACCTTTTCCATATTCAGCCGATAATTCTTTTGCTAACTTTTTTATAATTTCAGCTCCATATTTTGCCCTATCCTCGCCCTGCAATTCTTCACTTGCAATTCTATAACCAAGGAGCCAATTTCTCTGTATAAGCGTTGTATTGACCGCTCGATATGCAGCTTTTTGTGAAGATTCGATAATCCCACACATATCTTTTAAGATGTCATCGGTTTTAACAAAATTATCCATAAAATTATTTTGACCGATTTTTTCTAATTTATTCTCCATAGCTACCGCTCCTTTGGATTTCATTTTCAAATTATTCGCTTTCCTGCATATTCTCATCAGCTTTTGCAATCATCTGTCTGTACTGTTCTTTCACTCTTTCCGGTGCAAGTATCTGTACTTTGCCATTGAAGCCAAACACCCAACCGAAAAAAGTAGGACTGGCTGATACTTCGGTCTGTACTCTGAAAGACGTCATATCATACGCAAGGGTTGTCACATCTTCTCCGAAACGGTCAACCATTGTTTTCATCAGGCTGTTATCACACCGTAAATCCACCAAAACTTTCTCGCCTGAGAACATAAAGAAAACTTCCTTTGTGTAATTCTCAATATCAAAATCATCAGCATAGGAATAATGTCCTTAGCCAGTATCTCCGGCTTAGAAGCAATACGGTCTACCCTGAAATTGATAACCTTGCTTTTCTTCTCTGAATATCCGAGAACATAATAATAGTCCCCACACCAGAGAAGTTTATACGGACTGAACTTATACACTTCGCCCTTATTCTTCAGAACCTTTTTCTTCAATCCGGTATAATCATAATACTGAAAAGAAATCTGCTTACCTGCATTGATGGCATCATTTATAGCGTCGATGATATAATATATCTGCTCATTATCCGGCTTAATTCGATTGACCACATAGTTATTACGTTTCAGCTTTGCCACCTGTCCCGGACTGGTCATCGTATGTATCTTCTCAATCAGGGTTTCGCTTTTCTTCTTTGTAATGAACTTCGATGACTCTACTGCATCTATCAGCAGTTTCAGTTCCGGCAATTCAAACTTACGACTGGCTACAAAGTATTTGCTCTGAGTAGAATGGATAGTAACAATGTCCATCCCAAACTCCTGAAGTGCTGCAATGTCTTTTGTGACTGTAGTTCTATGTGCAGATATTCCGTACTCATCATTCAATATATTGATTAACTGTGTTGTGGAAAGAGGATTTTCTTCATCGGTTCTTTCCAGTAAAATCTTTTGTAAATATAAAATCCTTGGCTTTGTTTCCATAATTTTTATATACCTATCGCTCCATCAATAGTATCTGTCTACTTTTTCTTTTTAATCTTAGGTGCTGACAATTCATCGTACATTGCATTAAATAGTCCTGTTAAAAATTTCTTATTATCCACATCTTCTACAAGCAGCATTTCCCTTGCCCCATCATACGGCAATTCATAAGTAGCTGTCGGCATATATGAAATTGCTGATTTTATCGGTTTTACAAGTAATCTGTCATCATAAATTCCGCCGACAATTTTACCACGATAATAAATAATATATTCGCCCATCATCGCACGGTAAGTAATCTCGTCCAATTCTGCCAACTGCTCTAATACAAATTCCAAATATTCTTTACTTGATGCCATTAGTTGTCCTCTGACTAATTTCATTTTACTCAATTTATGCCTTCTTTATTGGGTGTCTTATTACTGTTTTGCATTTCTCCGGTGCAACTTTTCTTGGGTCTGATAAATAGATTTCGTGATGGCGTCGCTCACCAGTAAAATCATTTACATAACCGTTTTCTTCAAGATATTTATCCATCATTGCCACGGTTGCAGGTTCATCATCAAAAGCTCCTATATGCATTATTTGTACGCACAAACCTTCGTCAATACTCAAGAACTCTGCACCAGAGCAATCCATCTTTTTCTTTTTTGAAGCAGTTTCCACCGCCCAATCAAAATCTTTCTTTGCAATAAAATCAGGCATACGAATAATAGAAATCCAGTTGAAAGCTGATTTGTTGGTATAATCTACACTTTCAACATTGTCCTGCCACCAAAATCCCTCAAGCGGTGGTACAACATATTCAAAAAATCCGTCTATTTTGTAATCCGTCTTATTACCAATATGGTATCTACAATCAGATATAGTGCAAATGCTTCGTCAGACCACCACCCGAAACAAGTTCCCGGAATATTGATTATCATGAATCCGAAACAACCCAATCTCCCTACTTGTTCTGTGACCTCAACATATTTATTGTTCCACTTATTATCAAATCCATCTTTGCACTTAATCGCAAATACAACATTGGGTATCATAATGACTGCAATAAAAATCAGCCCAAAAACATTAAACCATTCCATATTATCTACCATCACAAACTGGAATTTTCCAATTTAACAAACTGGAATTTGATATGTGCTTTATAAATTTTTTCCGATCCACTCAAGTTCGTTCATGGAATCCTTATTTTTTTCAAGTTCATCTCTGGCTGTTGCGTAATATGATTTTTTGAAAAGCATATCCCATGAAAGATATTTTGCCATACAGTCAAACTGCTTATCAATCAGCTCATACTGGATACTGCCTACGGGAGAACCACCTACAACAATTGTGCCAACTTTTTTGTTTTTTAACTGCAATCCACGGCAGTAGCACTTATCAATGATAAGTTTCAATTGTGCTGACATTCCCCACCAATAAACTGGTGTAGCAAAAAGAATCATATCTGCGGCAGCAATTTTATCAATTGTAG
>ENA-OQLB01000128-OQLB01000128.1-human-gut-metagenome-genome-assembly--contig:-NODE-128-length-43465-cov-3.832433_pt1 | contig 43465 bp, 56 predicted proteins | sample MGYA00242656_ERZ504813 | MGnify/ENA primary metagenome ERZ504813 (study PRJEB26092, sample SAMD00036388) | human gut metagenome | host: Homo sapiens | study: EMG produced TPA metagenomics assembly of... | reverse complement strand
CATTGACACTGAGGAGGCCATCCGGGAACGGGACTGGTGAGCCCTATGGCAGAAAAAGAACTGGCCCTTTGTGATGAGTGCGGCAGCCTGTTTTTCAAAGGCTCCTCACAGATGATGGGGCTGTGCCCGGAATGTGCCCATATTCTCTATGGCTACCCGAATTGTGACCATCATTTTCAGGATGGCCGGTGTGTGAACTGCTATTGGGACGGCTCGGAGAGTGTGTACATCAAGAAACTGAATCAACAGGAGGAAACTGATATGCCTACGACCGAATGGCTGAACAAATACGAATCCATCAAGGATAAACTGACCTGCAAAGTTGACTTGGAGGCCCATTTTACAGAAAAAGTGATTGGGAATATGGCGGTGGATGTGCTGGACATCGGCACCGTCCATTTCCCCACCGGGCAAATCTTCGCCTGTGATCCGCTGGTGGAGCTGGAGGACACTCTGCCGTTCCTTCAAACGATCCCCGCCGGAACTTATCCCGTGAAAATCTGCGTGGTGCCCAGCGAACAATACGGCGACCGCTACGCCTGCGTCAAGGTGGAGGTCAGCCGGGAAAAGCCTGTCCGCTATGAGCTGGGCATGGTGGGCAACGAGAATCTGGACGCGGCACTGGGAGATGATGACTACTTCGGTTTCGGCGTAGATGCCGGAATGGGGTGTATTGCAGACATCCAGACCCAGGCGGCTTTCAAAACATACTGGGCCAAGCGGCTGGAGGAGGACCCGGACATCGACCCCTACAACGACCTGTTCTGCGACTTACTGGAGGAAAACGCCCAAGCCCACCCCAAATATCAGGGGGACTGCGGCGACTGGCTCAACTGGACCGTGCCGGACACGGTGAGCAAAGAATCTTGGGCGGTGGTCCTCTCTCTGGATTGGGTGGCGACGCCCCTCTGACTGCGGAGGAACTGCCCCATCTCCGCCCGCTCTACAAGGACTTCATGTACTGGTCCCGCGACCTCCACCTGCTGCGGGTGCGTTGGAGGTCCCGCCCCAGTACACGCTGGTTGGCACACTGCCGCCCTTCACCGACCAGCCCTGCCGCTCCTATGGAGGCTGGAGTGACGGCTATGATGTGTACCTCCAGATCCGGTGGCAGGCCATTCCGGAGGAACGGCGGCGGGCCTTCAAGGAGGCCATGGAGAGCGAAGAGAAAACGGAGATCGGCGGTATCCCGGTGAAGGTCAGCAGCCATCGGGTGATGGACCAGTACGCACCATTCGATTCGGCACTGGAACTAAAGGCTCTGCCCTGCCTCTCCGAACTCATCTGCCAGCGGTGGCACCCGGATCTGCTGGAATTTCTGAGGGGGAATCCCTTTATCAGTGAGCTGACCCTGCTGAACCACGGTCAGAGGACACTTGATCTGCGGGGCACCAGCATCAGAAAGCTGATGCTGGACATGACCGGGCTGGAGGAGCTATGGCTGTGTGAGGGAACGGAGCAGCTCCTGTTCCAGAACAAGGGGCTGGACGCCTGTACCATCCATGCCCCCGAAGATGGCAGCGGCTTGACCTCCAATTTATCGGGGAATACTGCCCGCACACGGAACTGCCGAACTTACGGGGGCTGCATGGCATCGAGCTGAAGGACTTTGATCTGACCGGGCTGGCTGCTGTCCATCCCCATCTGAAGGAGCTGCGGCTCTGGGGCGCGCCGGGAAACCTGCAAAACTTCTCCGCTGTGGGAGCGTTCCGGGAACTGACGAACCTCTCCACCTTTGATCTGTTCGGCTTCGGGGCGGACGACATCCCCACCCCGGAGCAGATGCCGGAGCTTCGCTGGTTCTGGATGACCAGCCTGCCGGAAGATGCGGCAAAAGCGGCAAAGCAGCTCTGGAAAAGCAAGCCGGGAATGGATCTGCGGATCACCAAGCCCCGGAAACCGGAGTGGCTGGCGCAAAACCTGGACAACCCCTTCCGGGGCTGGGACGGCGCGGAGCATATCCCTGCCGCCGCTGCAAAAAAAGCAGCCAACCAATACCGCAAGACTCGCTCCCTGCTGATGAAGCTGGCCACTGAACCGGGCGAGGACGCCCAGGCCCAGGCGATGGATGCGGTGACAGCCTACACCCAGACTTTCAACAAGATGGGCTTTATCGAAACCGAGGAGCGGGATGAAATTTACATGGCTCTGCGGGGTATCCTGGATGCCCTGCCGGATGGCACGCTCCAGAAGGATGCCTGATGGAGAAGTTTGAGCAGTTGAGGGATTTTTGAAAGGGGTGTCACATTGAGCTACACAAAATTCAGCAAAGAAGTAACCAAGTGGCTGAAAGACAATGGTCTGCCCTGCTATGGGACAGCCAACGATAGCCCCGAAGAAACAAAGGCCCGGCTGGACGCATGGATGCGCGGGATCAAAGAGATACTGCGCCAGTGGATCACAGAAAAGCGTTACCGTGAACTGATCTCCTGCGGCCCACGGAGGCTGGTATCGAGATGATGTAATTTTTGAGCCCTTGGCTGAACACTTTGTGGCGAACCACCTGTTTGATGAACTGCGGTTTCTCTGCGAGCGCGGCATCCGTTTTTCTGCGGAAGATATGCTGTCCACCATTCAATCTGAGAAAGAGGAGCACGGGTCGCTTGATATAGAAACCATTCGGAACATAGATGTTCCAAGCTATGTGGCAGGCCGCAGTTATTCCCATTTGGGGGAAATCGCAAAATACAGGAAACGGGCACTGGATCAGATCATCCGCTATATAGGCTATCTGGAGCAGATCCACGCGCCTGCGGAGTATCTGGAACAGGTAAAATTCCTGCAAAAGATCGTTGCGGATCTGACAATCAAAGCAAAGGATTTGAAACCATTCCGATTTCGGCTGTGAAAGCAATTTCTTGAAAGGAGCGTGTGGGCGTATGAGCCGAATTGTTGATGAACCTACTTTACATACAGTGCATACGACGCCCTCACCTCCGGCATTCAGGTGAAATGCCCCAAGTGTCATGGCACGGGCGTGGTGACCGCGGATGAGGATAATGCCTATTTCCGCTGCCTGAGCTGCGGCCATCAGGTGCCCGTGATCGGACGATCTACCGCTACGATGTCCATAACCAGTGCAAAAACTGCGGCAGGTACTACCGGGTGGATATTGAAGATGAGGAAAGGCAGCACTTTTCCGTTCTCCATGTGGCCTGCCCCTATTGTGGGACAACCATGCCGGGAGAAGTCCATAAAACAGCGGAGGCGTTTTCATATATTGGCGAAATCAGGGATGGACGAGAACCTTATTTCGGGTTGGAACTATGGTTTTTGACTTCATTTCAGGGAAAACCTGTATGGGCACTCAACCGAGAACATCTTGCCTATCTGATCGGCTATCTCAGCGCCGACCTGCGGGAAAAGCCGCCGGGAAGAGCGAAAATGACCCAGGCCGACCATCTCCCCACCTTTATGAAAACCGCAAAGAACCGGGAGCGGATCGTGAAGCTACTGAGGCAAATGCAGGAGAAATGAAGATGGAACAGAAAGTGATTTACAACGGCCAAATTCTTACTCTGACTCGGTTTTGGGCAACAGGAGAGCCTTGCCTGTGGATCACCGACCACAGCAGATCGGAATGCCTAAAATGGAATTTGTGGGAGGCCACCCGGACGAATACTGCATTTTCCTGAAGAATCTGACTGAAACAGAACTGTCACAGATCACATCTCTGGACGGTGCTCCACTGGATGTAAAAGAAGAACGAAACGACATCGAATGAGGAGAACACTATGAAAGACCTTTGCCAATACGGAAACCGACCGGAGGACGAATGGGAAATCTTGCCCTGGATACCTGACCCGCGCCCGCCCTTCAAAATTTGGGCGAAGCCGGAGCAGATCGCGCCATTCTTTCTCATTCCCACCACCCTATGCGATCTCCCTTCTGCTGAAATCAGTGACGGATTCCGGACAGAGGAATTCCGACGGCTGGGACTGATCGGCAGCAGCGAGGATTGGGAGCGGCTTGTCCGGGGCGTGATCCAGGAGTTCGAGGAAAACAACAGCGGCGTGGATCTGTTTCACTTCGACTCCGACGAAGATGTGTTCTGCGTGTACTCCCAATACATCGATGACCTGATGCTGCTGGCAAAAATGATCCGAGTAGCCTGTGCCGATGAAAAAGCGATGCGGACTTATCTTGGCAAGATCGAGTACATCAAGCTCTTTTGGGAGGGCGCACCGGAGGGTGAACCAGCGGTCATCCTCTATGAAGTGGATACCGAAAATGAGCGGCTGGCCCATCGCTCCATCGACATTTTTGCAGATGGCCGCACCCACAACAACCCTGACCTTTACGACGGTGCCATCGAGATTACGCCGATCCCCACTGTGGAGGAGTTGAACGCCCATGTCTGGGGCGAGGAATTCCACGCCTGCATCATAGAGCAGGCGGAATTTGAGGCCATCTGGGAGAGCCACGCCTATAATGAAGAATTAAAGGGGACGGGAGAAATTGGATGAAACAGACAGATATTTATACCGAAGCTCTGACCTGTCTGCGCTCCATCCTTCTGGCAGACCATCCAGAGTTCCAAAACTGGATTGACTGGCTGGAACGGGATATTGAGGACTGGACCCAGCGGCGGGAGGTCGCCCACCACCTTCGGCTTATGGCGGCATGGCTCGTTCAATGACCTGCCCAGTATGCGTGGAAATCACGACTACATTTTCGGCTTTCTCAAGTCCGTGTGCTATGCCTTCGGCCATCTTTATGGCAAACGGGAAGGCATTTCTCCGGAGGCACTGATGGAGGAGTGCCTGCACGATGTAGAGCAGGCAGCCTATCACTCATATAAGGCACTGAACCAAGCCATTGCCCAGCACTTGATGCAGGGCGATTTGCAAGAGAATCTGGATCGGCTGTAGGAGGACAAACGATGGTTCAAGCGTGGCGCAAGGTGGATTTTGGCACTGGAACAGTCACCTTTTTGGATGACACACAAAAAGAAGATATGCTGCAAGTGGAATATCCAAACGGATTTTTGTTGGATATGGGCTGGTATCAGGACAGATACATCATTTCTATCATTCATAATTTTGATTGGACGCATCCAGTCAAGCGGTATGAAACGGCAGACGGAAATCAGCTTCCCGCGCTGTTGACAGAGGCAGTTCGCTTTGTAGAAAAGAAATCGCGGACTGCCGAACGGGAGAAATCAGAGGTGAACATGATGCAGGTAAGAAAATTGGAGGGATACCGTGACAAAATCAAGGCCGCTTATGAAGCAAGTGCCTTCACAAAGGGTACCCGCCCAGAACCGGAGGATGCTGTGAAACGATTTGAAAGCAGGTATACTCCCATCCCAGCAGAGTACCGCTGGCTGCTTTTGAACTTCGGCGGCTGCTATTTGGCGGAGCCGTGGATCTTCACACTGAAAGAGTTGGAAGAAGCCTACCCGATTTTTCAAGAGGCTTATGAGGATTACATGAGCGAATATGACCACGGCCCCACCTTTCCAATCGGAGGCTTGGGTGACGGGAGTATCGTATTTATCGACTTGGAGAGCGGCAGAGTCCGGGGCTATAACCGTGACTATGCGATCTGGAGGAGATGCCGAGAATTTTTCCAGCCTGCTCCTGGGCCTTGTGGAACAGGCATTGGAACTGGGAAACCTGTGCAAAGAATTGTGAGGTAAGCGTATGGCAAAGGACATCAGGGAGTGCCTGCTGGAGCAGGTAGGAAAATTTCATCAGTGGCAGGAAATCACTTATCCCGGAAAAACCACCGAGGAGATCGGCGGTGCATGGGAGGTCGATTACCCTGCGTGGAATGATATATTTGATGCCTTTTGCCATGTGTTGACCCAAATGGATGCAGAAACAGCAGACAGCGTCCTACTGGATGAGATGGTCTATCTGATCGCCAGGGACAACGAAGCGGAGGGGTTTATACAGGAGACCACTTCCCATCCCCAATGGTTCGAGCGCCTCTGCCGCAGGGCCGCAGCCTCCAATGAGAGTGAGCCAAGTGGCAGTTTGCCGCATATCTGTCAGAATGTCCGTGCAGCCAGGAAGTCAAAGACATGATCCTGGACTTCGCAAAGGACCCCAATGAATATGTAAGCCGGCGGGCACTTTTGGCGATGCCCGCTCTGCGTCCTGACTGTGTGGAGCAGTTCGCTCCGCTGTTCTGGGAGCGCAACTGTTACTCTCCTGAACTTCCGGAATACCAGCGGATCGCCGTTCTGGTCTCACTGGACGCCATCCATTCCGACCTGCTTCCACAATACTTGGAACGGGCCAAGCAGGATGGTCGGAGCTATCTGCTGGAACACGCAAAACGAATCGAAGGAGGACTTGCCATGAACGAAAAACTGTCCCGTCCCCAATTCAATCAAATGGATACAACCGAGAAGCAAACGCTGATGGAAAGCTTGGCTGATCGTTATGATATGACCTTTCTCGGTCTACATACCTTTGACCGTTGGGGCCAGAGCTACACCACCGGCATCTTCGAGAAAGATGGCCGGGAGTTCGTCTTTGTCCCCGGCGATACCGTCACCCTGGGCTGGGAGCAGTTTGCCGTGGGACTGAATCAGGAGAGCCGGGAGGAATTGGAGTATCTGTTCCGAGAATGGGAAATGGAGCGGGACCCGGAGGAGATGATTCGGGAAAGCATGGCTCCTGTTCGGCAGGCGGCCATTGGACCCATGCTGGTGGGCCGGGAGCTGGAGGAAATTAACTGGGAGCCAGTCAAAATGGATGATCCCAGACTGACTGTCCACCCTGACTGGCTGAAGGAATTCCGTGATTTGCTGGAGTGACAGCAGCAGTCTTACCTTGCATCAGTCGGCCCGCATTGAGCGGACGGAAAAGGGCTTTCAGATCTGTATCTATAACCACACAGACTACGATGCGCTTCTTGCCATGCTGGAAAACAGGGGCTTCTCCCTGCCCACGGCGGACGAGTGGGCCTACCTGTGTGGCGGCGGGTGTCGGACCTGTTTCCATGGGGAGATGGGTTAGACTACTCCATGCGTCTGCACTGGTTTGAGAACATGGATGAGGATGAGAACCGGCCCTATGACATGGAGGAACCCAACTTCTTCGGCCTGTCCATCGCCTACGATCTATATGCGGGAAGTGGTGCAGGCTGATAGGCTTACCACCTGCGGCGGCGATGGCGGATGCAATATCTGCGGCGGGCTGGGCCCATTTCTCGGTTTCCTACCCTGTTCGCCCCACTGTAAGCCGGAAGTGCAGGAGGACAAGGAACTAAACGGAGATTATGACTTCTACCGGCCCATTATCCGGGTGGAGAACCATGATTGACAATAGAAGCTTGATACGAAATAAAGAAAGAGAGGTGCCGACATGGGAGCATGGGGTATAAAAGCATTAGAGCGTGACGAAGGGTTGGATGTACTGGACATCCTCAAAAATGAATATGTACCGGAGCATCCGGTAATGGATCTGGGCGAGATGATTGAACTGATGAAAGAGGAAGTCATGCTGGGAGCTGACTTCTCACAAATCGACTTCCTCTTTGACAATACTGCGATGGCTCTGGCGGAGCTGTATTTCCAATGGAAGGATAACGGCAAGCTGGACTACGATCATGAAGAAGCTATATGGGATAAAGTCACCGGTTTCACAGCATCCAAAGAAGCCCTTGCTTTCCTGCTGCGGCAGCTCACCGACATAAAAAACGAGGTGCCGGACGAGGACGGCATCCGTGAGATTATGGATCTTTGGAAGAACGAGGATAGCGGAGAGATCGCTCCTGCGTGGTTGGAACACTTGAATCAGCTCATTGATCGACTGGATTCAGAACAGGAGGCACGACAAATGTATATCAAAAAATACTGGGGCAACTTTATTGGCGGTTCCGATGACAGTCTGAACCTTGTGGCATTTTTAGAGGATCAGAAAAAGGAGGAGATCCCCCTCAGCGAGATTTTCGCCAAGATCGGTCTGGACAAGCAGAACTGGGACTTTCGCCAAACCGTGGAGTACCTGGAGTTTACACATTCCGATGGCGTGGAAATGGACTTCCACTTCGCCATTGATGTGGTCACCGACCTGGCCGCCATCCTGCTGGAGTGCAGCGTCAGTGGCAGTGTAAACCTTCAGGATCTGGACGAGTACAACACCCCCATCCGCCGTATCCGCATCACTGCTACGCCGGAGGAGCACGAGGCCATGGACAAGGCCCTGGCGGACTTTGCCCAATCCCCCCTGACCTATGACCTCCATGAAATGATGGACGACGAGGAGATTCAGGAGATGGCACATCATGTGGAGGCGCTGCGGAAGGAACTGTACGAGGCCGCTGGCCGCAACCGCAACTACCAGGTGAAAGCGGAGGATGTGAAACATCTGCTTGCTGACTGGGAGGGTGCCGATGGCTGTATCGCCACCAACCGCATCACGGTGGAGGGCCGCAAGGTGGGTTACTGCTATCGTGAGATTCCAGACGGTAACTGGGACAGCGGCTGGCGCTTCACTGCCGGTGACGAGAGCGATGAGTACATGGACGACCCCAACAATGCCGGGATTTACAAGCTGAACACAATTTGCAACGACGATCCCGACATCATTTCTCTGCTGAACACCCCCGCCCCCTGCGCCTTTGAGCGGGATGAGAACGGTGTGTTCCAGCAGATCAAAGACTGGAAACCGGATGAGGACGAGGAGGACCCTGATATGGACATTTTGAAGCAGTGCCAGAAGTGGCATGAGGAGAGCAAACAACATAAAATTATTGATGCGCTGGAGGCCATCCCCGCCGAGGAGCGTACCCCTGAGATGGACAGTGAGTTAGCCCGTGCCTATAACAATCTGGCAGACCCACATAAGCCAACTTGCAAAGAAATGCTCAAAAAGGCCCTCGCTCTGCTAAAGCCCCATGAGGAATACTTCGAGGACGATTATTACTGGAACTTCCGCATGGGTTACTCCTACTTTTATCTGGATCAGGAGGGCCGGGCTCTGCGATATTTTGAAAAGGCATTGGAAGTCCGCCCTGGTGACGATGACACCAAAGAGTTTATCGACCGGTGCAAGCAGGGTATTTCTCTGCCGCAGTTCTGGGAGTGCTTCCGGGATCGGACAGAGAACTGGTGGGAAACCTTTGCCGAGATGGAAGCAGAATTGCGCCAGATGATGGATGACGACAAGGATCACACCCGCGGTGCAGAACTCGTGGCCCAAATGGAGGAAACCCTGAATCTGGCCTTTGATGAAATCTCCTTTGAGCTGGGCGTGGGCGGCGAAAAGCATGAACTGATCCTCACCCCAGAGGGCGACAAAGTCAAACTGTTTGAGCTGGTCTACTTCCAGAAGCACGCTCCGAAAGAGGTGCTGGAGCACTGGAACATCCTGGTGGGCCGTCAACCTGTTCAAAACATCGGTCTGCGAACCAATGATGGCTGGGAGATTTCCGGGGATGATGTGCAGATCTGGCTGGAGGAACAGGGTGAAAACAGCTTTGCCATCTCCGCTTACTGTGAAAAGCTGCTGCCTAAGCTTCAAGAGGAAGAAGGCCGGGCCTGGTGGATGCTCACTACCCTCACCGACCAAGTGCTGGGCGAGATCTCCCACATGAGATACATAGACAGCTTTGATGTGCTGGAGGAACCCAAGGCAGAGCCGTCCTTCCTCCTGTCCCAGCTGCCCGACAAACTGCGGGAGCAGGGCCTGGAGCTCTCCACCGACCCGGAAGCCTATCTGGAGAGCTACCTTGGTTACAAAATGGAACCCAAACAGGACCCGGACGCCGATTGGCGGCTGGATGTAATGGCCGGTTCCACCTGCTGTGTGCCGCTCATCAACGGCTATCTGAATGCCGACAATGATTTTATGGACGATCTCCATGCCGACGGCGCGGTGGCGGGCTTCTTCTGCTATCCCCTGGATACCCTGCGGGAGGAGGAAGGCAGTCAGAAATTTTCGACTTCCGGGACAAACTGGAGGAAGTGCTCACCGGCGGGGATGGTTCGGAAGTGCTCACTCTCACCGGCGGGGCTACCGGCCTCTACTGTGGCTATGTGGACTTCATCGCCTGGGACATCCAAGAGGCGCTGAACATGGCGAAAGAGTTCTTTGAAGGCACGGACATCCCATGGGCCATCTTCCACACCTTCCGCCGTGAAGCCGGTTCTGTACCCCTAAAGCAACAAGATGATGGGACAGAAACTGAGAATCAGGATGACGAGTTGGACGAAACGCTGACGGGCATGGACTATATTCCTTACACCCAACAGAACGCCGAATCCTTCTTCCAGCAGCTGGAGCAGTGGAACGACGAGGATGAGTACACCCGCTGTATCCAGGCACTGAATGCCATCCCGGAGAACTGGAGGAACTACCGCACCGCCTACGCCCTGGCCCGTGCACTGGAGAACTACGCCATCATCGGGGACCATGACGAAGGTACTTTGAAATCCAAGGGAGACAAAGCCCTTCTGAGGGCCATTGAGGTGCTGGAGTCCGTCCGGGAGGAAGGCCAGGACAAGGCGGAGTGGAATATGCGGATGGCCTATGGCTATCAGTATCTCTATGGTCAGGAGGAAAAGGCCATCCCCTACGCCGAGCGGTGGGCGGAGCTGGACCCCGAGGACGAAAATGCCCCGGCAGTAATTCGGGAGTGTAAGGCGGAGATCCGGAAACGCCAGCGCAGCCGGAAGAAGAAGGCCAAATTCGTGCCCGGTGATACTCCATTTGAGGGCTTCGACCTCACCAACTTCTGGGATGATAATTGGTATGCACTGAAAGAATATGTCAGTGATCCGCCTTCCGATGAGCTGATCGCCAGCGTGGAGGAGGAACTGGGCTACAAGCTGCCCGCCGCCTACATCTGGCTGATGAAGCAGCACAACGGCGGCATTCCGGTGAACACCTGCTATCCCTGCGATAACCTACCTCCTGGGCAGATGACCATGTGGCCATCACCGGCATTTTCGGCATCGGACGAGAAAAGAGCTGCTCCCTCTGCGGAGAGCTGGGCAGCAGTTTATGATCGATGAGTGGGAGTATCCTGCCATCGGTGTGGCCATCTGTGACTGTCCAAGTGCCGGACACGATATGATTTTCCTGGACTACCGAGCTTGCGGCCCCCAGGGAGAGCCTGCGGTAGTCCATGTGGATCAGGAAAACGACTACAAGATTACCCATCTGGCAGACAGCTTTGAGGAATTTGTCCGCGGACTGGAGCATGAATCCCTCTATGATCCGGATGAAGATGTAGAGGATCTTGAGGATGACGCCGACGAGGAGAAAACTGACCGTAAGGGCTCCTTTGCCGGGTCTGTGCTCCTCTCCAAAGCGGAATGGGACAAGGAGCAGTTGATCCGGAATCTACGGGAAGAATGGGGCATCGTAGATGAGGAGCCGGATGAGGGCGACGAAGATGATGAGAACAGCGATGACGCTGTGGTAATGCGGGTCGGCGGCATGATGCTGATCGTGACACTCTTCCACGGTCACATCCCGGACAATGAAGCGGAGATCAACGCCGAAAACAACTATATGTGGCCAGAGGCCGTAGAGGTGGCCAAAGCGCACAAGGCCCATATCGTGGTGGCTGTATTGGGCGAGGAGGAAAAACTGCTGGAACGGGGTAAGCTGTTCACTAAGGCGATGGCAGTGTGCTGCAAGCAGAAATATGCCACCGGTGTCTACACCAGCGGCGTGGTATTTGAGCCTCGTTTCTATGAGGGCCTTGCCGATATGCTCAAAGAGGACGAACTGCCCATCTTCAACTGGGTTTGGTTCGGCCTGTACCGGAGCGAGGGGGGCCTAAACGGCTACACCTACGGCATGGATGTGTTTGGCAAGGAGGAAATGGAGGTGTTGAACACCGACGCTGAGCCGGAGGAACTGCGGGACTTTTTGGCCAGCCTTGCCTCCTATGTGCTGGCGTGTGATGTGACACTGCAAGACGCGAGACCATCGGTTTTTCTGCGGACGATAAGCACACCATCACCCGCAGCCCCGGCATCTCTCTGCCAGAAGAACAGATGACCCTGAAGATTGGTTACGAGCCTATAAAGGGAGATCCAGAGGATGACAGCTGCGACCACTCGGACAATGATGACAAGCAGGATGAGGAAGAATTCAGTAATCCCGAAGTCTACACCGAGGAGGAGATGGAAGCCGTCGAGGGGCACATCCAGCAGCATTTCGGCAAGGTCGAGAATGTGTTCCACGAGTTGGTCTCCCCGGACATCCATGTGGACATCTGCATCGTGCCGCCACTGAGGAGCGGGACTATTATACCCTGGTCACCATGGGTATGGGTGCTCACCGGATGAATGTGCCGGAGGAACTGGCGGAATACAAGCTGGAGCGGGCGGAGCTGGCCATTGCCCTGCCTGCGGACTGGAAGCTGGATCAGGAGTCCATGAAAGACGAAAAGTGGTACTGGCCCATCCGCCTGCTGAAATCCTTGGCCCGTCTGCCTATCAACTGTGACAGCTGGTTGGGGCATGGTCATACAGTGGAGAACCGGGAACCATTTGCAGACAACACCAAACTGTGTACTGCTACCCTGATCGGTCCTCAGGGTACGGAGGATGGCAGCGAGGTCTGCACTCTGCCGGGCGGCGAGGAGGTCAACTTCTATCAGGTCATTCCGCTTTATGAGGACGAGTTGGACTATAAACTGGAACATGATGTAGACGCTCTGCTGGACAAGATGAGGGGGATCAGTTTTGTTGTAAACCCCACTCGTCAGAATGCGATCACCCGTGGCACCCTTTCCAATGATAATTTTGACGGTGAGATGGACGACGCTTCCTATCACCTTGAGAGCATTGAGGAGAAGGAACTGCCTATTGACCCCATCAATGCTTATAACCACATGGCCATCTACTTGCGCTGGTGCATGGAGCACGACCTGATGGGCGAGGACTTCCTGAAAGAATACAGCGAAGTGGCCAAACAGGTCAAAGCCGACCCTGCCAGCGTGGATCTGCGGGAGTTTATCCGGGATGAGCTGGACGGCTGTCTGTTCTCTGTGCTGTTCAATCAGCAAGGCCGTGCCTTTGCAGGCTATTACTACGGAGAGGGCGACAGTCCCTACTATCCTGCCGACATTGATGACTATGCCTGAAATATTTTGGTCCGTCCCGATACCACTCCAATGAATTTCAACAGGAGGCATACTTATTCATCCCATTTGATGAGAAATACTATCAGACCATGGCTCAAGTGATTGAGGAACGCTTTGAAAACTGGCAGGGACAGGACTTCGACGAGGACACGCTGGAGCCTTCCGAAGTGCTCATGCCATCATGGAGTATCTGGACTGCGAGTGTACCTATTTCCCATCCATGGCAGATGATGACCCCATCATGTCGGCATACAGCTACGCCCAGCGGCTGGGGGTACGGGAGGGCTTTGTTCCCGTACTTATCCAGGCGGATGATGAAACGCTGTTGGAATGTCTGGTAATGAACGCCGACCCGGAGCATGATGCGGACTGCTATGAATTTGACCTCAAAACGGTAGAGGAGTACCGGAAGAAGATGCTCTCCGCTCCTGTTAAGGACGGAAAGGCGATTTTGGAGGAATTGACCGGCCAGCGCAAGGAAGAAGCCGAGGACGATGATCTGGACTGGGAGGAGGAAGTCCTGGGCGAGATGGAGGGCGGAGAACCCAACGACCGCTTCGCAAACTATTGGAACGATGATACCGGAATGACATATCCGCTCATTCTGGCTAAAATTCCGGTAAAGAACCCCTGGGAGATCTTCGCCTACCTGCCCTTTGGAAATTGGAATGAGTGTCCCGACACACCGGACCTGATGGCAGTGGCGAAATATTGGTTCGAGCAACATGGTGCCATCCCTGCCGCCATGAGCCACGATGAATTGGAGTTTGAACTTCCAACTCCGATCTCCAAGGAAAGAGCTATGGAGGTGGCTGTGGAGCAATATGGTTTCTGCCAGATCTGGATCAGAATGAGGATGGAAGCATTGGCTCCTTGGCAGATGTCCTGTGGCAGTCCACCGTCTGGTATTTCTGGTGGGATTGATGGGAGATTGTGACCATGAACGAATACCTGAAGCAATATATTGAACTCCAAAAGCAGTTTCGGGAGACAGAAGGAGATCCGGACAGTGTCCGTGCTCTCTATACCTTCAAGGAGAAACTGGAGCTGTCGGAAGACAAGCAGGCCAAGGAAGTGCTGGTGGATGTGTATGATCTGCTGGACTTCAAGAAGGATGCCTACGAACTGCTCTGCCAAATCGGAAATCGTTCCGACAAGAAGACCCTCAAGCGGCTGGGCATCTTGAAGGACTATGCGGAAAACTGGGGCAATCATTATGCCCTCCCCAGCCCAAAACGCCGGAGGAGAAGCAGAAAGAGAAGGAGCGGCAGGCCCAGCTGGGCCTGCCCGCCTTCCGGTATCACCCCAATCCTCTGGAAACTGGGGCTTTTGAGGAATCCGCAGACGGCGTTGTCTGCGACTGCTGCGGCAAGACGACCCATATTTTCTATACAGCCCCCTTTTACGCCGTGGAGGATATTGCATATCTGTGCCCAGAGTGCATCGCCAACGGCGAAGCAGCCCGGAAATATGACGGTAGTTTTCAAGATGATTTCTCTGTGGATGATGGTGTAGACGATCCGGAGAAGCTGGACGAGCTGATCCACCGCACCCCCGGCTACTCCGGCTGGCAGCAGGAATACTGGCGCGCCCACTGCGGCGACTACTGCGCCTACCTGGCCATGTGGGTGCCAGAGAACTGCGGGCCCTGGGTGTGCTGGAGGAGGTACTGGACGATCCGATGTGGGACGATGAGCAAAAAGAAATGATCCGGGAATCTGTCAATGGCGGGCATCTGCAATGCTATCTGTTCCAGTGCCTCCACTGCGGAAAACACCTGGTCTGGATGGATTTTGATTGAAAAGGAGACATTACTATGGGACTTGACATCTACGCCGGGACGCTGACCCGGTACTATTCTCACAACTGGAAAACTGTTGTGCAGCAGTGGGCGGAGGAAAACGGATACTCTTTCAACCGCATCACCCGGACGGGGAACCTGCTGATAACGAGGAAGAAATGTCCCCGGCTGAGGTCCAGGCGGCGGTGGAGAACTGGCGGGATCAGATCTTGAGCGCCATTTCTCAGCCGGGCCAGCCCCCCTACGCTCCCTGGCTTGAAGATAATGAGAAACCTTATTACACCGACAAGCCGGATTGGGATGCCTTCGGCGCTATGCTGCTGGTGGCCGCCTGTCGTACATACGAGGAACCGGTGCCTTCCACCGTGGAGAAGGACTGGATCTTCGGGGAGCATCCTCTGGTCGCCCGCCTTGCATCAGATGAGGAGCGGGTGTGGTCCCTGTTTCGTGGGGCTACCTGGTGGCTCCCTCTTTCTGACAGCTTTCTGTTCCAAGGGTCCTTGCCTACCGATGACACCGCCGCTATCGCCACCTTGGGCGGACTGCGGAAGGAGCTGGAAAAGCTGAACCAGCTGGCGTGGCAGGCCGATGAGGACACTATCCTTGGCTGGGCAGACACGGAGGGATACCCGGTAGACGGAACCGTAGACTCAGATGGACAGTACAGCAAGGCAGACATCCCGGAACACACCCAGTATGACACTCAGTCCCTGGCCAAGTTTGCCTTCTCCATGTTCTGGCGGGCCATGCGGTTTGCCGAGGAACAGCAGGTGCCCATCCTGCTTGATTATTAAAGAGAATTCGTCAGGGGGTGGAGACCGTGGAACAAAAACGGCCGGCAGATATATTTCAGGAGCTTCTGGACTACCTATGGAACGGTCTGGGCCTGGAGGAAAAGGGCTGGAAGCGGCTGAAAAAGGGCGACTTCAAAAAGAGAACAAAAAACGGCCTGACCTACCTGATCTGGTTTGATCGGAGGCGCTACAACTACATAGACTACGAAATCGGCCATGGGAATGTGGAGGTGGGCTTCACCTGTATCATAAAGCAGGGAGATGATTGCCTCTACTCTTTCAAAATAGAACCGACAACAGGCGGTTCGTTCTTTCGGATGCTGACAGAGGATCTGCGGCTGGACACCGGGCTGCTGGACACCTTCCTGCCCCTGATCCAAGCCCACTACCTTGACTTTATCTCTCGCTTTGAGGTGGACCCAGCAGAGGCGCTCCAACCGGTCTGCACCCCCTTTATCCAGCCGGAGGATTACAGCTGGTGCATTCATGTGCGGGAGCAGATGGTGGAACGGTACGGAACGGCGGAGCAGATGGAGGAGTACCGCCGTCAGGCGGAATTGCGCGGAACGCCTGGACACAAGGCAAAGAACTGGATGGGTTCGATGTTGTTCCACCTCTCCCACGCCAATGATGTGGATCAAGCCTGGGCCTCAAGCCGCACCAGAGAGGAACTGGACCAGGTGGTGGAACCCTTTGTGCAGGCCAAGCGGCAGACAGGACAGTGGACACAGGAGGATGAGGCGGGCTATCAGCTCTACCGGCAGGAAACAGATCCGAAGAAGCGCACCTTTCGGGTATGGTATCTCATCGCCAACCCCCGCGGCCTGCCGAAAGAGTTTGTCCAGAAAGAGCTGGAGTTTCGGTGGAAACTGTTCCCAGAAAAGAAGGAGGAACCCAAATGAGCAATAAAGCTTTCCAGCAAAATCTGGACGACAAAAAAGGCCCCCAGCCCGGAGGTCCCTATCTCATTCAGATGCTGTTCAAAGAGCCGGTAGAAATGCCGGATAAAGAAAAAATGACTGCCATAATGGAGAAGCACATCGGATCAACAGAGTGCTTCTGTTATGATAAGAAAATGGCCGGCTTTGCCGCCCTGGATCATGTCGCGGAATTTCAGGACGGCAAGTGCCCGGTACAGCTGATGGTGATGAAATGCGACAAGTTCAAGGGCAAAGGCTTTGATGCCTTTCTGATGAGCCAGATGTGGGACTGCCAGGAGGACCGTGACCGGATCTTCCGGGAGTGCAAATATCAGGTGGTGGCCACCGATATGCTGACTGCGGCGCTTCCAGCGCTGGAGCGTGCCAACCTGGATGCCGACTTTCTGGAGGCTCTGGCAGAGCTGTACCCCACCTGTGAGGCGTTCTATTTCCAGAACTGCGGTAAGCTGTTTCTGGCAGAGGATGTGCGCTCCCATCAGATTGAGGGGCCGGATCGGTTCATCCGCTTTGGCGTCAATGTCCGTTTCTTCAACATCGAGGGCACGGAGGATATGCTCATCGACACGGTGGGCATGAGCACCCTGTTTTTGCCGGATCTCCAGTACCACTTCCACGGCATGGACCCCAACTGGGTGGTAAACCACGCCTATAATGCAGCGTCCTATATTCTGGAGCATGATAACCCCATTGAGGATGGGGAAACCATAGACGGCGTGGCGGATGGCCAGATGTGCCGGGAGATCCAGTGGAAGTGCCAATATGAAGATGCCTTGATCCAGCCGCCCAGAGGGGTGCTGGACATCAACATGGGAAACTATGCTTCGGGAGGACGCTGAATGAATGGCGTTGTGCTCCTGGTAGGCGGACTTCTGCTTGTGGCGGTGATCAAGCTGATTATAGATCGAAATTGGATCGGCCTGCTTCTCTGTGCTGTCGCCCTGCTTCTGGTCTTTGGGGCTGGACACCATACAAAATAGGCCATTTTAAGAATCGAGGAGGTGAAGTATGCAGAATTCAACAAATATGCGGATACTGGAATTACTCCGGTTTCTCTATGAGCGGACCGATGAAAACCATCCCGCCACAGTATCTGACATCATTGCCCATCTGAATGGAAAAGGAATTCAGGCAGTGCGGCAGACTGTTTACGCAGATACCAATGCGCTGATCGATGCGGGGATTGATATTGTGGTGGTTAGGAGTACCCAAAACCAATATTTTATGGGAAACCGCCTGTTTGAGTATCCAGAACTGAAAATGCTGACAGACGCAGTAGCATCCTCGAAGATCATTCTGCCAAGAAGTCTGAGGAGCTGGTGCAGAAATTATGCCGTCTGACCAGTCTACATCAGGCAAAGTAGCTTCAAAAATTTGCTGCTTTATCCAGCCGTGTCAAACCGCATAATGAAAAGGTTTACTACATCATTGACAATATCCAAACAGCGATTGGAAACCATCAGCAAATTCGGTTCCAATACTATGAATATACTCAAGAAAAAAAGAAAATCTTAAAGCATGATGGATATTATTATGTCGTAAATCCTTATGCGCTTGAATGGAAAAATGACCATTACTATTTGATTGGATTTTCTCTGAAGCATCAGAAAATTGCTCACTTCCGTGTAGATCGTCTAACAAGCATAGAAAATCTTGAAACTTGCTTTATGCCGATAGAGGGATTTGATGTAGCTCCTATACAAACAAAATGGTGGATATGTTTACATCAGAGTCATCGAAGGAAGTAACCCTGCTATGTGAAAACGAACTGATGCGTATAATCATAGATCATTATGGAGAAGATGCCCCTGTTGAGAGATATGATGACGCGCACTTCACAGCAAAAATTGAAGTGAACCCCAGTGGAACTTTTTATGGCTGGATATTCAAATTCAAGGGGAAAATAAAGATTCTATCCCCCAAAGAGTGCATTACAGAAATGCAGCAAATCGCTCGGCAATTTATATAGCATGAAAGAGGTGTTATTGATTTTTAACACCTCTTTTCAAATTCAATTTTTACCCTTGAACTGAACAGTTGTTCGATATACAATATAAGCAAGATGTTCGCAGTTCGTCGAACAAATGAGAGGTGAATGCTGTGGGCAATATAACTTTTGGATCATTTATAGCCGAGAAACGCAAGGCGCACAAATTCAATTTACGCGATACAGCCAAGCATTTGAATATTGCTTACGGCTATCTGTGTGACATTGAACAGAGCCGCCGTCCTGCTCCCAATGGAGATTTTGTGGAACGCATCTCCGCCTTTCTGAATTTGGATAAATCAGAACATGAGTTGCTTTTGGATCTGGCCGCAAAATCACGCAATACAGTATCTGCTGATTTGCCAGACTATATCATGGAAAAAGATATTGTTCGGGCAGCCTTGCGTGTGGCAAAAGAAGTAGACGCTACCGATGAAGAATGGCAGACATTTATGAAAATGCTAAAGGAGCGTAAACGATAGGGGGGAGAGCTTTGTCAATTCCACAAATCCGTACAGAAGCAATCGAAGCGGTAGGGCGAAAAATCTTGATGGAATATGATCCCTCTCTGCTATCCGGGCAACCATGTCCTGTGCCAATCGAAACCATCATCGAGACAAAGTTTGACCTAATCCTGGAGTTTCATACACTAAGAAAAAACCCAAAGATATTAGGGGAAACCATTTTCGATGACGGTGCTGTTGTCTTATATGACCAGATACAGAGACAGTATCGAATGATTGCAGTAAGAGCCGGTACAATCTTAATTGATGAACGGCTTTGTGATCCGTCAAAATTGGGACGGCTCCGTTTTACCTGTGCCATGAGCTGGCTCATTGGGTACTGCATAAGAAGTTATACTCCGGTACAGGAGATGTTGCTGCGTATAACGGAAATGTTTCTTCCGACGAAAGTCATGGCATAATTGAGCGTCAGGCAGACACTCTGCCTCTGCTCTGCTGATGCCTTTACCGCAGATCAAAAAATGTTTTTATCGGCTTAGAATAGGACGGACAGATGAACAGCTCATTGCAGAAATGGCAAATATTTTTGAGGTTTCCAAGCAAGCAATGCAGATTCGTCTAAAATCCAGGAACCTGATATAACCAAAGGGAGAAATAGAGGGAGGCACTGCCCTCTCTCACTCTCCTCCGCTATGCTATTTTGTGCCTAATATGTTCGCAATATTGCGAACAAGGAGGGATATTCCATGAGAAAAGAAAGTACAACAATCCAAAAATGTAACAGCAGGCTAACAGCTTTGGGGCTTAACAGCGACGCTGCGTTTCATAGAAGTAAGCTGATTCTAAAGATTTACCGTGATGTAGTCTGGGTGCTGAGTGAACGGGCAGAAGAATTACAAGAAACTGCTTGGATTATGGGAGAACAAGATATAGAGTCTGGCCTCTGCTATCTTGAAAATTTTGCACCAGATATTGAACTGCAAGCCTTTGAAGAAAAAGTTTGCTGCCTTGTTCAAAATCAAATGCTGGTCAATATTATTGACCGTGCACTCCTTCGTCTGAAACGGTATCCGGATCGAGGTGAACTTTACTATGAAATATTGACTAAGCAATTCATCTATCGGTTCAACAGTACAGAGAAAGAATTGCTGGAAGAACTAAATATAGAGCGCAGTGTCTTTTATGACCGAAAACGAGAAGCCATCTATTTATTTTCTGTTTGCTTGTTTGGATATTCTATTCCAGAAGTCCTGGAGGAGCTGCCCCGACTAAATTCCGACTAAATCCCGACAAATCCCCGACCTAATCCCTACTCCCTTCCGACTTCCGACCTGCTATACTTGGTATAGTGGCAGGAATGCGCTAAATTGAATACTTTTTACATAAGGCCCGGCATTAACCGGGCTTTTTTCATTCCTGCTGCAATATGGCGGCAGGAACATTGGCTGGAGGTGAAAACACTTCCGGCCTTTTTCTTTGCCCGGTATTAGGAGGCCGGTATGCGCTGGGAGGCGTACATAGCAAAATATCCATGACACCGTTCAATTCGCTGACTACCAAGAATTTGAACGGAGGAAAGGATATGACGAGAGTATTCATTTGGAAAAATAACAGCCCACAGGAATGGGAGGAAATCAGTTTTTCAGCGTTCAGTAAGGCACGCCGCAATGGTTGCTTTACTGGGCGCTTTTTTGTTGAAACAGTCAAAATGTTCCGTGATGAAGATGACCGCATTATCATGGAATGTTCTCGCAAAGATTTTGAAAAATACCAACAGGAGGACCGCCACAGCCGCTATCTCCAGGAACATGAGAAAAGTCGCTCTATATTCCCGGCTTCTCATGTGGGAGATCGTGACGGCACAGAGGAAGGTTATCAGGATACAGATTTGTTTGTGGATGAATCTGTTGATACTGCGGAACAAGCTATTCAGAATTTACTTCTTGAGGATTTACACCAAGCTCTATTGAAACTGAGTCCAGCAGAACGAGATTTTATATTGTCCTATTATGAAATGAAAATACCAAATGCAACTTGTTTAGCCCAACGATATGGTATTACTCGGCAAGCCGCAGATAAGCGATTGAAAAAAATTGAAGAAAAAATAAAAAAGTTGGTTGCGATTTTCTAAAAAAGTGGCAGTAGCAAGTGAGAGGGAAATCCTTTCACTTGCACCTTGACAACCTCATATACGAATCATTAAGTTTGATCCTCTTTGGGCGTAATAGCCGCTACATCAGCGGTATATTTTCTGAGAGCTGCCACTCGCATAACAGGCCAACCCATTTTTGCTGTATAGATGAGTTTTCGGTTTATCAGAAATATATCAGGCTGGAATACATCGGATGGCATCCGGTCATGGCATAACAAGGAGGAAAGCTCTCTTACAGCCATAGTCCGAGCGTGATAATAACCGTCGCAGGCCATGGGTAAGACCAAACGAAGTGGAGGTGAAACTCCTGAGAAGCAGGCCAGCCACCTGCGGCTTAATGATTACCCAAATCCCTGGGGTGTCGTGGACAAGTAAGGGATAAAACAGGCGCTAAATTGAAGGAGACTCTGTAATTTGCAGGGCCTCCTTCTTACATAATCAAATCTCAAAACATAGGAGGATGAACATGAAAGAAGATTGGATTTATAAGCGTGGGGATTTATATTATGCCAATTTGAACCCTTATTTTGGCTCAGAGCAAGGCGGCACTCGTCCTGTCCTGGTTCTTCAAAACAATGTGGGGAATTTTTTCTGCCCCACTTTGATCGTGGCTCCGCTCACCAGTAAATGGATTAAGAAAAAGGAGCTGCCCACACACTATGCACTGGAGAGCGTTCCAGAGCTTGGACTGAAATCTGTTGTTCTGCTGGAGCAAATTAAAACGATTGATAAAAGGCGTGTTTTATCGTACATTGGGCGCGTATCTCGCGAAGAAATGAGAGCGATTGATGATGCTCTGCAAGTTAGTTTAGATATTCATATTCCGGAGGAAATGGAGGCTCCGTAAGGCCACTTACCGGATAAAGGAGGCGTTTTTATGTTTGAAGCAAGAATTGCGGAATTGAACCGCTTTAATGAACAAAATCCTGTCAGCTATGACAAAAGGACCTATACGGTCGATGAGATTCAGGACATTCTGGGTATCAGTCGTCCCACAGCATATAATCTGGTAAAACAAGGTGTATTCCACAGCGTCAGAGTCGGCGGTCATATCCGCATTTCCAAAAAGAGCTTTGATGACTGGCTGGATCACACAGATGAATGATTTGTCAAGGATGCCGATCTCCAAATCGACATCCTTAACTTTTTTTCTGCTTTCTCTTACAATGAGGCCATAGCAAGAAAAACTTTATAAAGGAGCAAAAGCCATGCAGAAACAAAGAGTAAAGACCAGTATGTCTGTACCAGAGATGGGCAAAATGCTTGGGCTTGGTAAAGTAGAATCCTACTGGTTGGTTAAAAAGAACTATTTCAAAACAATTCAAGTGGCCGGACGAATGAGAGTTATGCTGGATAGCTTTGAAGATTGGTATGCCGGCCAGTTCCACTATAAAAAAGTGGATGGTACACCGCCCGGAGAGAAATGGCGGCATACTACGATGTCAGTACCGGAAATGGCGGATCTTTTGGGGCTGAAATCTGGCACAGCTTATGACCTTGTTAAAAGGGGCTATTTTGAGACGACCTTGATTGATCGAAGAATTCGTATCATTACCAGCAGTTTTGAAGCCTGGTATCAAAAGCAAACTCATTATGTGAAAATCTCAGAAAGGAGCAATGAAAATGGCATCTATCGTGAAGCGTAAAAGCAAATATTCTGTGGTGTATGATTACACAGATGAAAACGGAAAACGCAGACAGCGTTGGGAAACCTTCAGCACAAATGCAGAAGCAAAAAAACGAAAAAAGCAAATTGAGTATGAGCAGGACTCTGGAACCTTCTTTATTCCTACGGCAAAGACCCTGAACGATCTGCTCGATGAATATATGTCCATCTATGGTGTAAATACCTGGGCAATGTCAACATATGAAAGCCGCCGTGGCCTGGCGAGAAACTACATAACTCCTATTATCGGAGATATGTTACTATCCGACATCACTCCAAGGATGATGGATAAGTATTACCGTGATCTGCTCTCTGTGAAAACGGTAAGCGTCAACAACCGCAAACCCACAAGCGAATATCTGACCCCGCATACAGTAAGAGAAATTCACAAGCTACTTCGCAGTGCCTTTAATCAGGCGGTGCGTTGGGAACTAATCAGCCGTAACCCTGTCCTGAATGCGACACTTCCCAAAGAAGAACATAAAGAACGGGATATATGGACTGCCGAAACTCTGAGCAAGGCTATGGAAGTCTGTGATGATCCTATCCTCTCCCTTGCCTTAAATCTGGCGTTCTCCTGCTCCTTACGCATTGGCGAAATGCTGGGCCTTACCTGGGACTGTATTGATATTGCACCACAGAGCATAGAAAATGGTTCAGCTTATATATTCGTCAACAAAGAGCTGCAACGGGTTACACGAGGTGCATTAGACGATTTGAGCGACAAAGGTGTTATTAAGAAGTTTCCACCTTGCATAGCCAGTACCCATACTGCTCTGGTCCTGAAAGAGCCTAAAACCAAAACCAGTATTCGCCGTGTGTACCTGCCGAAAACAGTTGCCTATATGCTGGTAGAGAGAAAAAAAGAAATCGACGAGCTGATGGATCTGTTTGGAGACGAATACATCGACAATAACCTGGTCTTTTGCTCCAGCAATGGCCGTCCGATGGAAAGCCAGGTGATTAACCGTGCTTTCAATAAACTTATCAAAGAAAACGGACTGCCTCATGTTGTATTCCATTCTCTCCGCCACTCCAGCATCACCTACAAGCTGAAACTCAATGGCGGTGATATGAAATCCGTCCAGGGCGACTCCGGTCATGCTCAGGTAAAAATGGTTGCAGATGTCTATTCTCACATCATCGACGAGGATCGCTGCATAAACGCTCAGCGATTGGAGGAAGCATTTTATTCCTCTAAGACTCCTGATCCCGTTGAAGATACAGAGCCAGAAACTGCGGATACTGCCGTCACTGAAAGTGATGAAAGTGATGCAGCGAAGATACTGGAACTGCTTAAAAATCCCGAAACTGCCGCACTGCTCAAGCAGCTGGCAAAAGCTTTATAAAGTCCCTCCCTTAGAAGAACGCCTCTCACTTTGTGAGAGGTTTTCTTCGTTTGAACCACTTTGCACAGTTGACCAAACACTTTTTTTGTTAGCAAGGTTCTGAAAGCATTTTTGAGCGATGTTAGCAAATTCGCGATTTTGTTTGCAACTTCCTCTAATTTCTGCTAACAAATGTTTGCAAGTTCCTTTGGTAAAAATCGAACCTCTGACTTACCGCCTTTCTTAGCAAAAGGCCAAATCTCGTTAGCAAATGTTAGCAAACCAAGGTTTTTTGCAAAAAAGCCACAAAAGCCGCAGAAATAAGAAAAGCCGAAAACCTGATAAATCAAAGGTTTTCGGCGTGTTTGCTGGCGTCCCTGGCGGGATTCGAACCCACGGCCTTTCGCTTAGGAGTAGACCCGATACGACATCGGGAAGTGGCATCTAATGCTTAAAAATGCTTGGAAATACAAGGTTTTTCAGCATTTCAAATCCCATCTGATACTACGCTGTGATAGCTAATTCAGAGGGATTTTACACCGTCCGATTGGCTCGAAATTAGCAAGTCTTTCGATTTTTGGTGGACGTTGCAAGTGCAAGTAAATGTCACTATGTAACTTCTCGTGATGCGAAATGATAGGAAATCCTATTCATTCTCGTGTGAGGGTGCGGGTGTCCTTAGACACAGATTTCAGTCTGTTTTATATATCATTTCAAAATGAATTTTTCAACCAGAATTATTAAGAATTTCAAAGGTTTTTCAGACTCAATGATTCTATGTAATTTAGACCCGCCGAAGCAGGTCTTTTTTTATTTCAGCATAATCTCTCTATCCTCAGCGCCGAGCATATAAGCACCCTTGGCAAAAGCATCCCTTGCAAGAAGCTCTGCTACATCAACCCTATCGAACAGCATCCATATTTCTTTCTCTTTCGGAGTCAGTTCATGGCTATGGTCAAACAAATGCTCAAGTCCCAATCCTTCAAGCAATGCCGACTTTGCTGCTTTGTATTCCTCAGCTCTGCCAACATATTCGTCGTTCCTTTCCTTGGAAAATGCCTCGATATTGTCAGCTCTCAGATGCTCGTAATACTCGTCCATAAAGATTCTATCCATACTCGTTGACCTCCATAACAAAAAATAAGGGCAGACCCTTTACAGCTATTGTAGCTATGTAAAAGGATCTGCCCTTGCAGTTACTATAATGTTTTTGCCAGCGACTTCAGGAGTGCTGCCATTTCCGGATTTTGCAGAAGCTTCAGAAGAAGTTCTTTATCATCAGCGGAGCTTCCGTTGCGGCTGGTTGAACCGGCTCAGGCGTTGCCTGTCTGCTGAGTAGAACGCAGCTTCCATTCTTTCAGCGTTCAGTCTGCGGTCATCGTCGATGATATGGGAGTAAACATCCGCTACCATCTTGACCTGTGCATGACCGGAATCGCCTTGAACGGATTTCATATCGCCGCCGTTCAGCTTCAGCTTGTAAGTGATACTGGAATGTCGGAGACTATGGAAAACCACTTTCGGCAGTCCCTTCTCCTCAATCAGCTTATTGAAAGCACGGTTGATAACCTGCCCCTCAATCGGCTTGCCATTGGAAGAACAGAAAACCAGATTGAAGTCTACGAACTCGTCACCGAAAAGGTCTTTCAGTTCTTCGATGTCAGCCTTTCGCTGTACCAACATTTCCGCTACGGTTTTCGGTAAGAACACCTTGCGGACACTTGTTTTGGTCTTAGGAGTTTTGAGAACCAATGCGGTATGCGTACTGGCGAAGGTCGGTGGGAACTTGAACATGATGTCCTTACCGTCCAGATCTGCCATCGCTTCACGATTTACTCTCTGCAACTCCTTTTCAACGAAGATGCTTGCCTGACCAAGTTCAATACTGGTGGGGGAAATGTCAATACAGTCCCAGGTAAGCCCCAGAAGCTCGCCCATTCGCAGGGAACAGGAGAAGGCAAGGTTAATAGCCAGACGAAGAATATCATCGTCACAGGCTTCCAGAGCCTTCTGGAGCACTTCTGCTGTCCAGATATCCCTGGTCTTGTGTTCTTCTTTCGGCAGCGTAGCGTGCTCCACAGGGTTTCTGGTCATCAATTCCCACTTGACCGCTTGATTGAAAGCATTTCGCAATGTCTTGTGAACCTCTCGGACAGTATGCGGAGTCAGATATTCTGTACGGGCTTTTACATACTTAGAAGAAACCGCTTTGACAGAAAGCAAATCTCGGTAATACTTGTCCATGATTCTCGCGTGACATCCTCCAGCTTCATATCACCGATGAGGGGACGAATATAGTTTGCAATCAGGCTCTTTCTGCTTTCATAGGTAGACATCGCCCAGGTGTTCACACCATAGATTGACATATACTCATCCAAAAGATCATTGACGGTTTTAGCAGAAGGGGGAATAAAGGTTCCGGACTCCTGCTCATATTCAACCTGCAACTTCCTTTTCTTTGCTTCGGCATTCGTTTCAAAGGTTTCCCACTTCTGACGCTTGTTGCCGTTCTCATCGGTGTATGTATAAACCACAGAATACTTCTTTTTTCTCTTAACGATAGATGCCATGTAATCAGCTCCTTTCCTGTCTATCTTCCGCTAACTGGTAGCGGGTCTGATTGTGATACCATTTTTCAAAGCTCTCTTTGGTAGCTCGCTTATACCTGCCAACCTTGATAAGCTCAAAATCTTCATTGGCAACGATATAGTAAATGGTCTGACGATGTACCCCAAGCATTCTTGCCATTTCCGGCAGACCGTAGGTGGATGCCATAATATCTGCATCCAGTTCCTGATCCTCTACCGTGCGGTAATCGGTTTGAGAAGCATACCATCTTTCAAAGCTCTCCTTTGTCACTCTGCGCTTGCCCAGGACATCGACCACATCAAAATGCCCTTTGGCAACCAGTTCGTAAGCAGTCGCTTCTTTCAGCCCAAGGCGCTGTCCAAGCTCCTCCATTGAATATGTAGTTTTCTTCAATTCCTCGCCGGGAGGGGTTCCATCGACCTTCTGGTATTTGAACTGATTGGCATACCATTCTTCAAAGCTGTCGATCATCACCCTCATGGTGTTGCCGACAAGAATGGTTTTGAAGTAATTCTTCTTAATGAGCCAGTATGACTCCGTTTTACCAAGACCGAGCATCCTGCCCATTTCCAGAACAGACATACTCGTGCGTTTTCTCATTTCCGCCATCGTACAACCTCCTATGTAAAAATGTAGCCATGTGTTTCTTGTCATGGCTACATTTTATCGAACTCTCAATATGTTTTGAAGTTTGTCGCCGGGTTGTACGACGCCCTTGACAAATCTTACATTTGATGATCCAACCACTCATCAAAACTCTTTTTGGAGATTCTGATACTGCCACCGATGCGGACGCTATGGAAAACTTTCTTTTTCACAAGGTTGTATGCGCTGGTTCTGCTGATGCCCAGAATATCCTGAATCTCATCAACCGTATAGGTTCTCTTATCAAACTGAACTGCGTTAGCAGCCATCGCTTCTTCGGTGCGCTGATTCATGGCAGCGATTCTTTCTTCAAACATTTATGTTCACTCCTTCGCTCTCTTTGCTTTATGTTTTGGGGAACGCTTTTTCAGCTGTTCCATTGCCAGGCTGACAGATAAGGCTTTCTCAATCGCTACCATTTCACGGGGCGTTACCTTACCTAAGTAATTATCAATCCTGCTTTTATCAATGGTACGAATCTGTTCCAGCTGAACAACGGACGCTTCTTTGAATGCAGGATTGTCGTAAATAACAAAGTGCGTCGGCATATTCGCTTTCTTATGGATTCTGGTGGTGACCGTTGCCACAATCAATGTGGGAGCGTGTTTATTACCGGTATCGTTCTGAATGACGATAACCGGACGGATGCCGCCTTGTTCCGACCCAACTACCGGGTCCAGCTTGGCGCAATAAATATCACCACGGCAATATACCCAATTTTCTTTCATCATGTGCCATGACCTCCTTTCGTTGGCTATGTAATAACTGACTGCCAGAAAGGAATCAGGCAGTCAGTCCAAAAGTCTATGTGTCCCATATTTGCCACGCACCCCTGGGAAAGAGGCTTACGCCCTCAGGGAATCACCGAACGACTGATTGCGAATCAGTTCCATAGGAATCTAACCTCTGCCGGGTTCTCCGCCAGCTCCGTAGAGAAGTATCTTTAATCCTGTTGCTTTCATGGCCGTATTGGGAGCAACCCAATATTTACAAGCCAGTATTGATCGCTGGCATCGGGAGAGAGACAAGCGCTTAATTTATAGAAGAAAGTCGTTCTGTTTCTCTATCCGATACGTCTCGGCGTACCGCTGATGTGGCTGATGCTCTCGCACCGGCAACAGGAACGTATTCGATGACTGTGTATTCAGTTTTCAAGGATCAAGCAGCCGATTTTCTTTGGCTGTATCTAAATTGTACCTGTTCCTCATGCAAGTTTTTATTGCCTCGTAGGTATAGTTTTGAGGTTATTCACGACCTAAAAATATGTAATCAAGGGTTGTCTCAAAGCGCACAACCAGTTCGATTGCCAAATCAATAGAGATACCTCTGTTGCCGGTTTCAATTCGTGCAATGGTGTTTGCGGCAACACCTAACTGCTCCGCAAGCTGTTCCTGTGTAAGCCCATGTTCCTTTCTCAAGGCTTTAATTCTTTTTCCGCTTTCAACCAAGTCGTAATACATTTTCGTTCCTCCGTGTTGAATTTGTGAAGTTGCAAAATCAAAAACAGCGGGAGGAGATCGTGCCCGATTCTCAATACCCTTTGCCATCTGCCTGTCCTCCTTGCAGGCATAAAAAAAGAGCCGGAGTAAATTACTCCAAGCTCTCGTTCATGCCTTTGTGTTAATTATGGGGGAAAATAGCAGGTATAAAAAAAGCCCCGTACCCATTACAGGCACGAGGCGTAACTCTCTCTATTCAATTTTATGCCGCTATCTCCCAGCATAGCCATTTTAACACTGGACAAGTCGGACTTTCAGTAGGGGAACCGTCGTATTTTCATCGGATTTAGTCGGACTAAAATCCTGTCTTAGCATTCACAATAACACAATGCTTCTTCCTCCCGGGCACTTTCCAGGAAATCTTTCAATTTAGGAATGGCTGTTCCCCAAAGTGACAGACCAAATAACAGTATCGCTTCTTTCTTTCGGTCATAGTAGGTGCTGCGTTCCATATTCAAAACCTCCAGCATTTCTGATTCCCTGTACTTGAAGCGGTTGAGATATGCCTTTGAGATAATCTCACAGTACAGAGCGCCTTTATCTGGATATTCTCTGATTTTCAACATAGCCATATCTACCAGTTCAATGATCCACTTTGTCTCAAATAAGCTGCGAATGCGTTCTTCAAATCGTTCTCTCGCTTCATCCGGAGCAAAGTTCTCCAGATAAATCAATGCACCATCTAAGCTGTCACCGTAAGTACAAATAAGGGTATCACATACATCATTCGCACGATCAATGGTAGACCAGCACACCTCTCGATATATGGATAAAATCAGCTTTGCTCTTTCATACAGAACCTTCTCGTCAATGTTCTGCATCCGGCAAAGCATTCGAATACTGCTTAATACCTGTGTATTATATCTGCTCATTCAGAATCTCCTTTCAGCCTAATCCATAAAATAAGAATTCCTTTCTAACTCCTGTCACTTGGCTAAAGGGAAACAAATACCATGGGACAAGAATGACTATAACTTCCGATATTTGATTAAAATAACAGAAGTGAAATCGGAAGTTCTTGACTTTATAAAAGTTCCGATATATAATTAAGTGGAATTAAAACTTCTGTTATGATTCTTATTATAGCATTTTCCAGAAGTTTGTCAACAAATAATCGGAAGTTACGAATAAATATTTTTTGAAAGGAAGGATACTACCATGACATTTGGAGAAAAAATTAAAGAAGCTCGTTTGGCTATGAACCTATCTCAAACGGAGCTTGCCCAGATGACCGGCATTTCCGAAAGATCCCTTTACACCTATGAGCAGCTCGGAACACTCCCCAGAAAAAGCAACATCAGAAAACTTGCTGAAGCACTGCATATCTCTGTGTCCTATCTTTTGGACGAATCTGAAACGGATAGCCAGAGCCATATAGATCAGGATATGTTTATTTTAGAGGCAAAGGAAAACTTCGGTTCAAAAGGAGCAAAAGAAGCTCAGGAAGTGTTGGGTCGTGTAAATTCTCTGTTTGCCGGTGGAGAATTGGACGAGGACGCAAAAGATGTATTCTTCCAGGCGATTATGTCAGTTTATATGGACTATAAGAAAACAGCACGGGAAAAGTACACTCCGAAGAAATACAGAAAGCATAAAGATAAAGAGTAAAATCCTCAAGCACAGAATATGTTTTCTGTGTGCGATTCGGAGGTGAAGCAAATGAAAACGGCAGAGCATATCATTGAAACTGTCGATAAGCTTGTGCGAAAATATCACACCAGAGACCCTTACGAGCTATGTCAGCTGTTAGGTATCAAAATCCACTATTACGATTTACAGAAGAAATTGAAGGGCTTCTTCTATTACCAGTCCAGACAAAAGAATATCGTGATAGATCACAATGTGAACGGTATCCTGGAGCGTATATTAGTCGCACATGAATTAGGACACGCTGTCCTGCATACAAAAATCGCTATGATGCACGGCTTTCAAGAAATGGAAGTTTTTGATGATAGATCAATCGAAGAAAATGAAGCAAACTTCTTTGCGGCGGAGCTTCTGTTAGAAGATGGGAAAGTCCTGGAATGCCTTTCGGAACACACATTTTTTTGAAACGGCTAAAATGCTCTATGTACCGGCAGCATTATTAGACTACAAATTCAGCCTGCTCCACGAAAAAGGAGAGCTGGTAAATTCGATGTATATTCGTAAAGCAGATTTCCTGAAAGAAGATCTTCATGCCTACGATAACGACATTGGTTATGGCGATATATGAATATCTATTTTTATATCTTTACAGAAAAAGTCCACCAGTACGATGCGTAGTGCATCATGACTGGTGGACTTTTTGCTTCTTAAAGAATCAGTATATTGTGCTGCAAAAAAGAACCCCATAGCAGTTCACTCTGTACCGTCAATGGGCTTCTTTTTCATTATATCAATCAAGCTCCGCTTTTTTTATCATCTCTTGCTGGTCAATCAAGACATCAATCAACTTTCCTACGGTTATCAATGTTGTTACATTACACTTTTTCAGTTTTGCAGCAATCTCATTATCAATGATGCTGTCGCATTTTGCATATGGGGTATCCAGTAAAAAATAGTCAAAGTTCTTTTCCAAGACGAATGCCAGTTTTAGAAGCATTGCCAAAGAAACTTTCGTCTGTCCAACTTCAACATGGCTCATATGATTGTTCGAGCAACCAACCAACGCACCCAAATCAGCCTGACTATAACCCTTTTCCAGTCGGGCAGCTCTAATGCGCTGACCAATCTTAACGTAATCAATTTCCGGTTGCGTTTCAATCACCTCCATGCTGTGTATGATTCTGCTATACATTATAAAATGTACCAAAAATCTCAACAACCAACATCGGGTGCAAGTTGCATTTATAAATGCAATATGATAAAATTTTATAGGCAGATTGCATTAAATGATAGAATGAAAAGAACCCCAAGACGACAATATGACGCTATCTTGAGGTTCTTTAAAATAAAAAATTTCGTTAGATACATTACTCCACGAATCGCATTCTTCTCTGTTTTTTTTAGTTTATATCTTTATTTTACAAATTGTCGCACTGTTTGTCAATATGTTAGGGACATAAAACACGAGGTTTTGCACAAAAATCCATCTTAGAAAGTTCCAAAGTCACAATTTGCCGTCAGAATTATAGTCATATTGAAGGAGGTGTACCTTATGGCACGAAAAGGAGAAAATATTTACAAAAGGAAAGACGGCAGATGGGAAGGAAGATACATTAAGTCCCGATCTTCTACAGGCAAAGCCAATTACGGTTATGTTTATGCAAAGTCATATCGAGAAGTCAAGGCAAAACTTATCAGTCAAAGTTCGTGCACGAGTAATTCTGTCACTGTCGATCCAGAAATTAGCTCAGATCAATTTGAACAGGTTGCTATGGAATGGTTTCAAGCTATATGTCCTAAAGTGAAGGAATCTACAAGCAACAAATATAGGAATCTTCTCAGCTCGTATATACTTCCTGTGTTCGGAAGCAAACAATTGCGTGATATAACACACGAGTTTATTGAAACGCAGTGTAATTTTTTCCTTGTTTCTGGTGGATTAAAGGAGAATGGACTTTCCTCTAAAACTGTTTCAGATATTTTATCTCTAATTCGAAATGTCTTACAATTTGCCACCCGAAACGGGAAAGCCATTTCTTGTGACGCACGATCTATACAGATAAAACGTCAAACGAAGGAAATGAGAGTTTTGAGTCGTGCTGAACAGGAAAAATTATGCCAATACTTGTATTCTAATCTTGATTCCTGCAATATTGGTATATTAGTATGTTTATTCACTGGTCTCAGAGTAGGTGAATTTGTGCGTTACGATGGAAGATGTTTCATTCTCAGATTACACAATCCACGTGCATCAAACGCTCCAGAGAATCCAAGATAGAACCAACAGTGAATACAAGACAAGGATTGTTGTTACCACACCAAAAAGTGCTTGCTCCATCCGTACTATTCCAGTACCCCATGGCTTAATGACTATTCTTACAGCACACAAAGCTTCTTCTACTGGCTACATCCTAACCAATAGCGATCAGAATCCATTAGAACCAAGAACCATGCAAAATCATTTTAAGAAGGTATTGAAAAACAGCGGAATCACCTCCGCAAATTATCACTCGTTACGTCATACATTTGCTACAAGGTGCATAGAGCTTGGATTCGATGTAAAAAGTCTCAGCGAAATATTGGGTCATGCCAGCGTGAATATTACAATGAATCGCTATGTACACCCATCCATGGATTTAAAAAGAGAAAATATGCAACGGCTTTCTGATTTATTAGCCGTCAAATAAATTGTCAACACCGTCAAATAATGCTGAGTTTTCAGTGTTTGGCGGTGTTTTTTCGTGGAGTAATGTACTCTACGAAAGAGTATACCCAGGAGGAGATTTATTGATTCAATTTGTAGGGCGAGATGCTTATAAGCAGTTTTGGAATTTTAGTAAAGATGAGAAAGAGAACTTGGCCACTCAATTGGCGATTGAGTTACCCGCACTCAGAGGAAAAGTTGGTGCATCACAAGAAGAAATTGCTTCGGCTGTTGGTATTTCACGACAAACTTATAGTGCCTACGAAAATCGGACACGCCCAATTCCATGGAGTTTATATCTAGCACTATTGTTTTATTTTGATTACATTCCAAGTACACATTATATGATTCGCCAGCTTGAATTATTCCCAAATGAATTAGACGAATGTTGGTTAGCTGGTAGAGTTTTTATTGAGGAAGAAAAATGAGCGAATATTCACAGCAAATAAAAAGGGATATTGATAATTTTCAGATGGCAGTTCAAAAACTTGGCACAGGAATAAAAGCAGCTTCAGCTTTGTGGCGAGATCCGAAATATTCGGAATTGTCTTCAGAAATGACTCAGATAGCAAATTTATCAAAAACAGTATTGACCGCTGGTGATAAAAGTTGCGAAGCGATAAATATTTTGCGAAACGGCAGCAAGTGCGGCGTCTATACGTTAATTTGCCATAACCCTGGTGTCACTTTCTCCAGATACGAAAGCATCGAAGATCGTATGGAACAAATTGCCAAATACTGTGTGCCGATAGATTATAAAGATAATCAGTATATTCTTCTTCCGTATAATCTTCCGATTAAGCTACCGCAGATGATGGATGCTAAGGCCACTAACAACTTTACAGATACATACTTCAAATCTGCGGAAGTTATAAAGAACAAAGGTCTCTCCTTTACTGATATTCTGGACACGGAACTGTTTTCTCGAGACTCTGCCCATGTACTTGATATTCCTATAGGGCTTGGAGACGAAGATGCAATTATCAGTCTGAGATTAGGCGAGGGAACCTCTCACCATGGCTTAATTGGCGGTGGTACTGGTGGTGGTAAATCGACATTGCTTCATACCATAATCTTAAAATTTTGTATAATAGGAATTGAAGTTAAATTAGATGCTAAAAATTTGTAATTAAGAAGGAGTGATTACATGAACAAAAATATAAAATATTCTCAAAACTTTTTAACGAGTGAAAAAGTACTCAACCAAATAATAAAACAATTGAATTTAAAAGAAACCGATACCGTTTACGAAATTGGAACAGGTAAAGGGCATTTAACGACGAAACTGGCTAAAATAAGTAAACAGGTAACGTCTATTGAATTAGACAGTCATCTATTCAACTTATCGTCAGAAAAATTAAAACTGAATACTCGTGTCACTTTAATTCACCAAGATATTCTACAGTTTCAATTCCCTAACAAACAGAGGTATAAAATTGTTGGGAATATTCCTTACCATTTAAGCACACAAATTATTAAAAAAGTGGTTTTTGAAAGCCGTGCGTCTGACATCTATCTGATTGTTGAAGAAGGATTCTACAAGCGTACCTTGGATATTCACCGAACACTAGGGTTGCTCTTGCACACTCAAGTCTCGATTCAGCAATTGCTTAAGCTGCCAGCGGAATGCTTTCATCCTAAACCAAAAGTAAACAGTGTCTTAATAAAACTTACCCGCCATACCACAGATGTTCCAGATAAATATTGGAAGCTATATACGTACTTTGTTTCAAAATGGGTCAATCGAGAATATCGTCAACTGTTTACTAAAAATCAGTTTCATCAAGCAATGGAACACGCCAAAGTAAACAATTTAAGTACCATTACTTATGAGCAAGTATTGTCTATTTTTAATAGTTATCTATTATTTAACGGGAGGAAATAATTCTATGAGTCGCTTTTTTAAATTTGGAAAGTTACACGTTACTAAAGGGAATGGAGATAAATTATTAGATATACTACTGACAGCTTCCAAGAAGCTAAAGAGGTCCCTAGCGCCTACGGGGAATTTGTATCGATAAGGGGTACAAATTCCCACTAAGCGCTCGGGACCCCTTGTAGGAAAATGTCCTAAGTGTGGCAACAATATTGTATTAAAAAAATCGTTTTATGGTTGTTCAAATTATCCTGAATGTAAGTTTACTTTAGCTGAACATTTTAGAAAGAAAAAACTAACCAAAACGAATGTAAAAGAATTACTGGAGGGAAAAGAAACCCTGGTAAAAGGAATCAAAAACAAAGAGAAAAAGCCCTACAATGCCGTTGTAAAAATTGGGGAAAAGGGATATATTGATTTTATCTCTTTTTCAAAATAAACATAAAAGCCCTTTAAAGAGGCTTTTATATATTAATCACAAATCACTTATCACAAATCACTTGTGATTTGTGATTCCTAATGATACAATATTACTATACAAAAAAAGAATGGGGCGTAGTTATGGAGAAGGAAGAACTCAAAATACTTGAAGAATTAAGACGTATTTTAAACAGTAAAAATGAAGCGATTGTTATCTTAAACAATTATTTTAAAGGTGGTGTTGGAAAGTCAAAATTATCGACTATGTTTGCTTACTTGACAGACAAATTTAATTTAAAAGTTTTAATGATCGATAAGGACTTACAAGCAACATTGACAAAAGACTTAGCAAAAACATTTAAGGTAGAATTGCCACGTGTTAATTTTTATGAAGGACTGAAAAATGGAAACTTGGCTTCTTCTATTGTTCATTTGACTGATAATTTAGACTTGATCCCTGGCACGTTTGATTTGATGTTACTGCCAAAATTAACTCGCTCATGGACTTTTGAAAATGAAAGTAGATTGCTTGCTACTCTTTTAGCACCTTTAAAAAGTGACTATGATCTCATTATTATTGATACTGTACCAACGCCAAGCGTTTATACAAATAATGCAATCGTGGCAAGTGATTACGTTATGATCCCTTTACAAGCAGAAGAAGAAAGTACAAACAACATTCAAAACTATATTTCCTATTTGATTGATTTACAAGAACAGTTTAACCCTGGACTAGATATGATCGGTTTTGTTCCTTATTTAGTTGATACGGACAGCGCAACGATAAAATCAAACCTGGAAGAACTGTACAAGCAACATAAAGAAGATAACTTGGTTTTCCAAAATATTATCAAGCGAAGTAATAAAGTAAGTACCTGGTCTAAAAACGGAATTACAGAACACAAAGGCTATGACAAAAAAGTTTTATCCATGTATGAGAACGTATTTTTTGAAATGCTTGAGCGAATCATTCAATTAGAAAACGAAAAAGAATAGAATCACAAATCACAAGTGATTAATCACAAATCACTTGTGATTTGTGATTGTTGATGATAAAATAAGAATAAGAAGAAATAGAAAGAAGTGAGTGATTGTGGGAAATTTAGGCGCACAAAAAGCAAAACGAAATGATACACCAATCAGTGCAAAAAAAGATATAATGGGAGATAAGACGGTTCGTGTTCGTGCTGACTTGCACCATATCATAAAAATCGAAACAGCAAAGAATGGCGGAAACGTAAAAGAAGTTATGGATCAAGCCTTAGAAGAATATATACGGAAATATTTACCTGACAAACTTTAAAAGGAGTGAAAATGAAATGGCAGTTACGTATGAAAAAACATTTGAAATAGAGATCATTAACGAATTATCGGCAAGCGTTTATAATCGAGTATTAAACTATGTTTTGAACCATGAATTAAATAAAAATGACTCTCAATTATTGGAAGTCAATTTATTAAACCAATTAAAGCTTGCAAAACGTGTAAATCTTTTTGATTATTCTTTAGAAGAATTACAAGCCGTTCATGAGTATTGGCGGTCAATGAATCGTTACTCAAAACAAGTTTTGAATAAAGAGAAAGTGGCTTAATATGGCAAATATAGTCAATTTTACTGACAAACAGTTTGAGAATCGCTTAAATGATAATTTAGAAGAATTGGTTCAAGTAAAAAAGCGGTTGAATCGCCAACCGCTTTTTTACTTGGTGGGCAATCAGGGTCAGGGAAAACCAGTTTGCGAAGAAGATGATTGAGCAGGCAGGAACAAAGTGATAAATTCAAATTGTGAGGGAAAATACAGATGAATCAAGGAAGAATTATTGTGATTACAGGCTCACCGGGGACAGGAAAAACAACAACTGCGTCAATTGTCGCAAAGGAATCAGATATGGATAAATCAGTGCATATGCACACCGATGACTTTTTTCATTACTTAAGCAAAGGCGCAATACCACCACATTTGCCAGAATCCAACAAGCAAAATCTGGTTGTCATTGAAGCCTTTTTAGAAGCTGCAAAGCGATATGCTCGTGGCGGATATGATGTAATTGTAGATGGGATTGTCGGGCCATGGTTTTTGGAGCCATGGAAAGCTCTTGCCCAAGAAGATTACGAGGTACACTATATTGTATTAAGAGCGAGTAAAAAAGAAACTATGAAGCGAGCTGTGGAACGCTCAAAATTAGATAGAAAAACAAATATTGAATTAGTGGAAACAATGTGGGAGCAATTTTCCGGTTTGGGGATATATGAATCAAATGTCATAGACACAACTACATTCACAATTAAAGATACGGTTTCCGCAATAAAAGAAAGAGTTGCATGTGGGACGTCTTTACTATCTTAGACATTCCCATTTGTCAGGAAGATAGCAAAGCCAGCCGAGCCAGTCAACGGTCAAGATGAACGGCGCATTTCATGCGCCGCCGTTGACAGTCACGCCCGTCTTTGCTAAAAAGTAATCAAGGCGGGAAAGCCTAAAATGGCTTCCCGCCCATTTCAATTTTTAGAAAAGAAACGCTCCAAAATCAGAAAGAGAGCGTCCAAGCACTTTGAGGGATTGGCCGCCTTGTCCACCCATTCAGCGGGACAGCGGGCGGAGGTCAAGGCCGGGTGTAAACCCGTTCATTTCAGCTTAGAAACTTCATAAAACGGGCTTATTTAGCGATATAAGGCTTTATAATAGAGAAGGAGTGAAACTTCTATTCAAGTTTAGAAACGCCTTCCATTAGTCCGAAAGAGACCTTAGAAAGAGAATTAAATCGTAAAGTATCAGGGAAAGAAATTCAACCGACTTTGGAGAGAATAGAGCAAAAAATGGTTCAAAATCAACACCAAGAAACCCCTGAATTTAAAGCAATTCAACAAAAATTGGAAAGCTTGCAGCTACCTACACCACCAATACCCAAAACACCTAAACTTCCAGGACTTTAAACCTTAAAAAAGGAAAAGAGTAGTTACCAAAAAACGGTAACTACTCTTTTTTATAAAAACCTTTCCTCATGTTTGAAAAGCTGATCGAGAAATAAAGCACACAACGGTATTCTTTCTTTTTTCAGTTGGTACATTTTGCAGTCTGTAACGTGTCATTTACTGTTTGTTACCTTAACATATCCAGTCGAAAACACAAGGTATATAAACGAGCAAGCTCGCCCTTGTGTTTTCTTTGTGTCTATGTTGCGTTCTCGTCACAGCAAACGACACGAACACACTGGCGAAAATGAACCAACAAAACGAAAAAAGAAAGGAGCGTATACTTCACAGACGGTGTTAAGGATACTTACCAGATGAAACCGTACATTGCACCGACGCTGCTGAGTTGGAACAATTTCTTTCCTCTCTAAATTAAATCTTGCCGAAGCAGTGATGTGTCAGACTTTCCTGACACATCGCCGCTTTGCACTTCACAAAATCCGCTGCCAGGAGGTGATGAAATGAGTATGGTAAATGCTGACTCCGTTCAGCTATTCGCAATGCTGAAAAAAATGCAGGATTCCATTTCCTCCATCGAAACTACCAAAAAATCTGTAAAGATGAAATATGAACAGTTAGGTGCTGGATGGCAAGATAAAAAATACAACGAGTTGGGCGTGGTTGTAAGAGACTGCAACAAGGCTCTCAATGACATATTGGTAATTATGCTTCAAGCAGAAAAATATGTGGCTTTACTCGCCAAGAGCCTTAGTGAATACGAAAGTGTTCAACTAGGATCTACAAATGGAATATCTGCAAGCACACCTCAGACCAGTAGTTTTGCTGTTACACCATCAAGTGCAGATACAACCACCTTTGAGTCAAATACCTTTGGTTCTAATCTTGCATTTGTTCAAGACAGACTATCAGCTGAACGATATTTTTCCCGTGGAAATCACTATGAAGAATATCGAGATTATTGGGAGAACGGGAACTATACCTTTTCTCGAAATGAAAATCCAGAACTCGTATACGTTAGAGCAAGGGATATTGAAGGAGTTTATCTCAGTGACCGAGAACTTGGGAACCCGGAAGGATTTTGGACACGGAATGGTCGAGAGGGATGGTCGAGAGAAAACATTCTAAGGCGAGCTTCGCACATCCAAGATGTTCGTCAAAATACTGAGTCAGGAATGTCTTTGGATGAGCTTTCACAAAACCCAGTGTTAGATGATACCATTCGTAGCTATTACAATAATCCTGTCCAGGTTGCGCAGGTAGGTTCTTATTATGTATTTCAGAGTGATGGGCGACATCGAACACTTGCAGCTCAATCGCTTGATACATATATCCCGGTTTTAGTAACAGGTAGCTACACTCGAAATGATTAACAAATGAGGAGGTGAGTGTTTGAGCAACGTAAATGCTGATGCAACTCAATTACTGACAATACTGAAAAATATGCGGACCTCCATTTCTTCTATCGAACTACAAGAAGTTCTGTGAAGATGAAATATCAGCAATTGGGAATTGGATGGAATGACAAGAAGTACGATGAGCTGGGAACTATCGTAAAAGATTGCAACAAAGCCCTGAATGATATTTTACAGATTATGCTTCAGGCCGAAAAATACGTTGCTTCACTTGCCAAAAGTGTACAAGAATATGATAATGTTAATTTGGACACTCCTTCTGCACGAAATTCTTTCCTCCAGGGTCTGCAAACACCTAATGTTGGTAATTCGTCTTATCAGTATTGCCTTGGCGTGCTAACCCAAGGTAGCACACCAGACGGATATATCGCTGTTATATCACAACGCCATGAAAATGCAGAGCAGAATGTCAGAGAAGTGTTTGACCATTTCGCTGGTAAACTGATGATACAAGATTCTGAATATCCACCGGATCAGACAGCACATTACTCACCGGGAAATTATATAGGGCATTCACGAGGAGTCTACTACAATGCAGCTTCTGATATGACAAATCCAAGAGGTGCAGGAACAACTTATTTCCACGAGCTTGCTCACATGATCGACCATGCTTCGTGCAACTATCGGAGCAATCTATCCAATACTCCAGAATTTGCTGAGGCACTGGTTGAGGACGGACAAAGAATCCTGAGCTTATATAACAATCTTCCAGTGGAAAAGCAAACTGCTTTTCTGACCCGTATTAGGCAGGATTCAGCTCACTCCTTCTCGGACTTAATTGATGCGACAACAAATGGTCAATTGCACGGAAATTATGGTCACTCAAGGAACTATTGGACGAGACCGGGCAATCTACAAGCAGAAGCCTTTGCCACTTTTTTGAAGCGTCTATGGGAGACCAAGGCAAATTAGAGCTATTAGCAAATTTCTTTCCTACAGCGTTTGGTATTTTTTCTTCAATGATTGATTCTATTAGACCAGATAATCATGTTAGGGTCTTGAGCAGAGAAAGGTAGGTGCATACAATGGACAAAAACAAGAGCGTTGCAGATTTTATGAATAGCTTCCTTAATACACCTGAACCGAAAATTGATAATGAGTATTATGAAATCGAAGAACAGTATTTTCGGCAATTCGGTCATGGTGTCCCAAGGGAAATGTTGCCTGATAGCATTTCAACGGAACAAATTAAACAAGCCATGAAAAAATGCATTCTTTCCAAAAAGGATAATCTCTTTGAACTATTAGGCATCATTATCAACGATAATTATTTATATTAAGAAAAGGAACGACGACATGGATGAAGACAACATTATAACTTTGAATGATGAGAATGGGAACGAAGTTGAATTTGAATTTCTTGACTTAATACCGTATCGCCAGAACGAATATGTTGTCCTGCTTCCTATTGGAGATTCGGATGGGCAAGTTGTTATTTTGCAGCTGAAAGAAATTGACGATGAAACAGAAGAATATGTTGGTGTTGAAAACGAATTTGTGTTAGAGACTGTCTTTGCTCTGTTCAAAGAGCGAAACAAAGATTTCTTTACATTTGAGTAATTAAACAATGCAAGCTCAAACCAACAACACGATAAAAGGGGGGTGCATTATGGATATTTGGCATCGTGTAGGCAGAATTGTTCGCTTCTCAAACTTAGGAACTCTTCTGTTCTTTACTCTTAATATTCTGCTGATTGTTGCTGTGTTCGGTTCGTCAGGAAGCATTGTTGAACTGATTTGTATTTACTTTTTCACAGTAGCTATCAGCTTATCCCCATTAGGCGAAATGTGCCTGGCTGCCTTCGCAGGAGCAAGCGATATAAAAAGAGTAGATATAAAACTTCGAGTTGTCCCGCTGGTTCAATATGTTTTAGATAAAGCAAAAGAGAACACATCATACTGTCCTAAAAAAGTGAAAGTGAAGATTATCCATGATCCTGCTCCAAATGCATTTGCTCTAGGTAGGCAAACACTATGCATAACTGACGGATTGCTTTTACTCTCCGATGATATGATACTTGGAATTCTCGCCCATGAGATCGGACATCTCTCATACGGACATACTGTTATCCAATTATTGATTGGCGGGGGCAATATATTTATATCCGGGTGCCTCCTGTTAATCAAAATATCCTACTGGATTTTTTCTGCAATCATGGGGCTGTTCGCAATATGCTCTCGTAGTGGTGTAATGGGTATAATTACCGCAGTTTTCGCAGGAATATCAACAGCACTTTCTTGGTTATGGGTAAAGTTCTGTATGCTTTTTCTGATGTGGTCTATGAGACAAAATGAGTATCTGGCTGATGAATTTGCTTATAAAATTGGTTTTGGTCTTGAATTAGCGACGGTATTAGACCAACATATCTCAGATGTTCCGCATGATGGTTTTCTCAGTGCAATATACTCAACTCATCCATGCAACGATGATAGGGTTGCAGCATTGCAAAATTTAGGTGTACCCTATTCTCGATACTAAATTCATAATCTCACAAATTGGCAAGCAGTGTAAACCTGTACAGGTTCACTCATTTTCTCGATTTTCCCTTCGGTGCAATCTTCGCAAATTTGCTTGTTGGGGAAGCATCCCCAATCCCCTTTGATCGGTATCTACGATACCGGCTGCTCGTTCAATTCTGAAACGCTTTCCTGAAAAAAGAAAAAACCTGGACTGCCATTTGTATCCAGGTTAAAATCTTAATTCCATTTGATTATTCTTTCTTCTCAATCCAGCCAATAAAGGTGCTGACCTTTTCGAGTTCTTCCTCATTCATGGTTCTCAGCTTCTCGCACAATTCACGATACGGGGTATTCGCATCGTCCAGCGGGGCAAAAAATTCTGCCGGTGTCATAATCAAAATACGAGATGATATTGAACAGTTCCCTGAGAGACGGCAAGGCTGCTCCGCTGGTTATTCCACGAATGTATGAGCCACTCTTATCCAAATCCAAGCTCATTTTGTGTTCGGAAATATTCTTTGCTATTCTTAATTCTGTAATCCTGATACGAATAAATTCATCATACTGCGTGTCGGCCATTCCTGTCCTCCTTCCTCAATTATTGTAGTATGAATTGGAAGGCGGCGTTGGTAACGAGAAAATGAATTTTCTCTTTATCCTTCTTATATTGGTGATATAATTACTAATATCGGTTTTCGATTGGCGATATCAGTACCAAGCATCTCCAAAGGAGAGATTTCTATGATTTATTCGCTGTCAGTTTCTTTGGACACAGACAAGTTGATGATCCGTTTTTGATTGAGCGACAGTTTGGATCAATCATCCGTGAGCTGCTTCTTACCAAAGAATATATCGAATTCCTTGTTGGGCGAGACGGAGAATTTGATCAGCTTGTTTCATCAACGGTTCGCAGATGCAAGCGAACATCCGTGATGACAACAGTTCTCTCGTTCTTGTACTGCCATATATGACGGCGGAATACCGGAACAACGAGGAGTCTTTCCATGAGTATTATGATGAAATTGAAATCTGTCTCGAATCCGCAGAAAAGCACTTCAAGTCCGCCCATCAAGTCAGAAATCGATCCATGGTTGACCGGTCGGATTTAGTTATTTTCTGCATAGAACACAATTCTGGCGGAGCTTATCA
>ENA-OQLB01000127-OQLB01000127.1-human-gut-metagenome-genome-assembly--contig:-NODE-127-length-43535-cov-2.644835_pt1 | contig 43535 bp, 68 predicted proteins | sample MGYA00242656_ERZ504813 | MGnify/ENA primary metagenome ERZ504813 (study PRJEB26092, sample SAMD00036388) | human gut metagenome | host: Homo sapiens | study: EMG produced TPA metagenomics assembly of... | reverse complement strand
GAAAAATCGGATGTAAAAATATATGAGAATTTTTATATAGAACAAAAGCTGACGAATGGAAGCACTGTGCGGTTTTTTAAGAACCGGAAAGATGTAGATAAGGTGTGTCTGATGAAAGGAAGGATGCCGGAGAAATCCGGTGAGATTGCCGTGGACCGTATGTATGCAGAGAATAACAGCCTGGAAATCGGAGATAAGATAAAGAGTGGAAAGAAGACATTTCAGATTACGGGACTTGTGGCTCTTTCGGATTACAGTGCATTATTTCAGAATAATAATGATACGATGTTTGACTCTGTAAGGTTTGGAGTGGCGATCGTTACAGACAAAGAGTTTGAAGCATTAAACCAGGTAAAACTACAGTATAATTACGCCTGGATTAATGATAAAAAACCGGCACAAGAGAAAGAAGAAAAGAAAATAGCAGAAGACTGATGGAAGATATGACTGGTATTGTGACATTGGAAGTTTTGTGCCGCAATTTCAGAATCAGTCAATCTGTTTTACCGGGGATGATATGGGAAGTGACCGTGCGATGATGGTTATGCTGCTTTACATCGTAATGGCAATTCTTGCATTTGTCTTTGGAATTATGATCAGTAATACGATAAGAAAAGAAGCCGGAGTTATCGGTACGCTTCGTGCATCCGGGTATACAAGACATGAACTGATCATACATTATATGTCGCTTCCGGTTGTGATCACGCTGAGTTGGTGCGCTGGTTGGAAATATTCTTGGATATACGTTATTAAAGCAGGTATGTGCCGGCATGTACTATGGAAGCTACAGCCTTCCAACATATGTAACGATCTGGAATGCGGAAGCATTCTGGATGACAACGGTTGCGCCGGTTGTTATTATGCTGATCATTAACTATGGTATTTTATATTACAAATTAAGGCTGTCACCACTTAAGTTTATAAGAAGAGATCTTTCTTCCCGAAAACAGAAGAGAGCCGTATATTTGAGCACAAAGCTTGGAATTTTCCGAAGATTCCGGCTGAGAGTTATTTTCCAGAATATCAGTAATTATATGGTGCTGTTTGTAGGAATCTTATTTGCCAATCTGTTATTATTCTTCGGATTGTTGCTGCCATCCGTACTGGAGCATTATCAGGAAGAAATTCAGGAAAATATGCTGGCAAAATACCAGTATATACTTGAGGTTCCGACAGAGGCAATGAGCGGAAGTAAACTGGAAAGTTTACTGGCACTCATGCAGTATTCCAACGGGACAAAGACAGAGAATAAAACGGCAGAAAAATTCAGCGCATATACATTAAATACGATTCCCGGACAGGCGAAGAGTGAAGAAGTGATGCTGTACGGAATAGAATCAGACAGCAGATATATCAAGGCAGATCTGGGGAAAGGAGTCTATGTATCAGCTGCATATGCAGACAAATATCAGGTGGAACCGGGAGATAAGATCACATTAAAAGAAAAATACGAGCGGAAACGCTATACATTTAAAGTAGCTGGAATCTATGATTATAGCGGAGCTGTCAGTGTATTTATGAGCCGTGATAAGCTGAACAAGACATTTGATCTTGGAAATGATTATTATGCAGGGTACTTTGCAAATACAAAGATCAGGGATATTGAGGAGAAATACATCGGCACCGTGATTGATCTGGAGGCATTGACGAAGGTTTCGAGACAGCTGGACGTATCTATGGGAAATATGATGAGGCTGGTCAATGGATTTGCAATCATGATCTATATGATCGTCATCTATCTGTTGTCAAAGATCATTATTGAGAAAAATGCACAGTCTATCTCTATGACAAAGATACTTGGCTATACGAACGGAGAGATCAGCAGGCTGTATATTATGTCGACAATGGTTGTGGTTATAATAGAATTGCTTATAAGTCTTCCGATTGAAAAGGCGGTGATGAATGTAATCTTCCGTACGATGATGATGTCAAGTATGACAGGCTGGATCACACTGTGGATCGATCGAAAATATATGTGGAAATGTTCCTGATCGGATTTGTTACTTATGGGGTGGTAGCGTTTCTCGAATATCGTAAGATCAGAAAGGTTCCGATGGATGAAGCATTGAAGAATGTAGAATAGGAAAAAGCAGATGGCATGAAATTACAGCCGATTTGTATGTGTAAAGAATAAATACAACAACTGTCTTGTCACATGTAAACAACAGTGGTATAATGTGAAAAGTTTAAGCGGTCAGAATAATATATGTGGAGGGACTGTCCGTAAACGGAAAGCAGTATAGAAAAGAGGATGTTGTATTATGAAACTGAATGCAGATGTAGTAATAGTCGGAAGTGGGGTTGCCGGACTTTTCAGTGCCTTGAATTTACCTGAAGAACAGGAGATCATATTAATTACCAAATCAGATCTGGAAAGCAGTGATTCTTTCCTTGCACAAGGGGGAATCTGTGTATTAAGAGATGAAAAAGACTATGACAGTTATTTTGAAGACACGATGAAGGCAGGACATTATGAGAACCGGAAAGAATCTGTGGATATTATGATCCGCAATTCCAGAGATATTATTAATGATCTTGTGAAATACGGTGTAGAATTTGAAAAGAAGGACGGAAAATTTGCATATACAAGAGAAGGTGCACATTCCAGACCGAGAATCCTGTTTCATGAAGATGTGACAGGAAAAGAGATCACTGGCAAGCTGCTTGCGCAGGTAAAGAAGCTTGAGAATGTAAAAATATATGAATATACAGAGATGACGGATGTAATCATTGAAAATGGGAAATGTGTGGGAATCAAAGCAGAGAATGAAAATGGAACATGCGAAATCTATGCGGAGAATACAATCCTTGCAAGCGGCGGAATCGGTGGAACGTACCAGCATTCGACAAATTTTCCACATTTGACAGGAGATGCGATTGAAATAGCAAAGAAGCATAATATTCGTCTAGAACATCTGGATTATGTACAGATTCATCCAACGACATTATATTCGAAGAAACCGGGAAGACGTTTCCTGATCTCAGAGTCTGTACGTGGAGAAGGTGCGGTTCTTTATAATAAGAATAAAGAGCGTTTTGTAGATGAGTTGCTGCGAGGGACGTGGTGACAAAAGCAATTAGAGAAGAGATGAAAAAGGATGGAACCGATTATGTATGGCTTTCTATGGAACATATACCGAAAGAAACTATTTTAAATCATTTCCCGAACATTTATGAACACTGTCTGGAAGAAGGCTATGATGTAACAAAGGAATACATTCCGGTCGTACCGGCACAGCATTATTTCATGGGTGGAATCTGGGTTGATTCGGATAGCAGGACGTCTATGGAGCATTTGTATGCAGTTGGAGAGACAAGCTGCAATGGTGTTCATGGTGCGAACCGCCTGGCAAGTAATTCCCTTTTGGAAAGTCTTGTATTTGCAAAACGTGCAGCAACAAAGATCAAAAAGGAAGAAACTAAGAAAAATTTGTCTGAACGAAAAGCAGTGTAAGATGGTATAATGAGTGCAGCGTGTGAATGCACGGATATGAAAGAGATAAATATAAAGCAGGGTAAAGGAGCACAGCATGAATAATATAACAATGACATTACAGGTAGATCATCTGATCATGGAGGCATTAAGAGAAGATATTTCAAGCGAGGACGTGACCACCAATGCGGTCATGCACGAAGCTGTAACAGGAGAAGTAGACCTGATCTGCAAGCAGGATGGAGTGATCGCAGGGTTACAGGTATTTCAGAGAGTTTTCGAATTGTTAGATAAAGACACGAAAGTAGAATTTTTCTGCAAAGACGGTGATGAAGTAAAGAACGGGCAGTTAATGGGAAAAGTAACCGGAGATATCCGTGTCCTTCTTTCCGGAGAGCGGGTTGCACTGAATTATCTGCAGAGAATGAGCGGGATTGCAAGTTATACACGTTCGGTGGTTTCACTTCTGGGAGAGAGCAAGACAAAACTTTTAGATACCAGAAAGACAACTCCGAATATGAGAATTTTTGAAAAATATGCAGTCAGAGCAGGCGGCGGATATAATCACCGTTATAATCTGTCTGACGGTGTTCTGTTAAAGGATAATCATATCGGAGCAGCGGGAAGTGTAGCAAAGGCTAATTCAGATGGCTAAAGAATATGCACCATTTGTACGCAAGATTGAGGTAGAAGTGGAGAATCTGGATATGGTAAAAGAAGCGGTAGAAGCGGGGGCAGATATTATCATGCTCGATAATATGTCCACAGAGGAGATGCAGGAGGCAATCCGCATCATCGATGGACGCGCGGAGACTGAGTGTTCCGGTAATGTAACAAAAGAGAATATCGGCAGACTGACTGCGCTTGGTGTAGATTATATTTCCAGCGGGGCATTGACACACTCTGCTCCAATTTTAGACATTTCCTTAAAGCATCTTCATGCGGTATTATAATGTAGTTACTGTGTATAGAGAAAATACATGGACAGGCAGATCATTTAGAAAAAGAACATGGGAGGTGGCAACAGGAAATGCATGGATCTGAAAGAAGAGAGCAGATAATCAGACAGATTCAGGAAAGTAAAGCCCCGGTATCCGGAACAAAGCTTGCTTCCTTTTATAATGTCAGCCGTCAGGTGATCGTGCAGGATATTGCACTGATCCGGGCAGCAGGATATGAGATCATATCTACAAACCGAGGCTATATATTGAATCAGCCGAAGACAGTGTGCCGGATATTTAAAGTCCAGCATACGGATGAACAACTGGAAGAAGAACTGAATACGATCGTTGATCTGGGAGGATGTGTGGATAATGTAATGATCCATCACAGAGTCTATGGAAAATGGAAGCGGAACTGGTCTTAAATTCCAGAAGAAAGGTTGGCGCATTTATGGAAGATATTCGGAGCGGAAAGTCAAGTCCGCTTAAGAATATCACATCTAATTATCATTATCATAAGGTTAGTGCCGACAGCGAAGAGACGCTGGATCTGATCGAGCAGGAACTGAGGGAAAAGGATTTCTGGTAGAGGAAAGACGACAGGCAGTGTAAAATTGACAGAATAATCGAATGAAACGTATGGTATTTTCTGACGGAAACAGGTATAATAGGGACAAAGAAATCGTGATATTTTCATCCGAAGGAGGGATACCTATGACGACACATAAGATTATAACAATAGGCAGACAGTTTGGAAGCGGCGGACATGAGATTGGCAATCTTCTTGCAACAAGACTGGATATTCCACTCTATGATAACAATCTTGTCAGAATGGCAGCAGAGAAGATGGATATCAGAGAAGAGACGGCAAAGGCAATTGATGAGACTTCTCTTAACAGTTTCGTATCCAGTTATCTGATCACACCGATGGGATATTCTTCCTATATTAATTCGGAAGAATATGTGCAGCCGTTATCTGAGCAGATGTATGAACTGCAGACGGAGATCATCAAAAAAACTTGCAGAACGTGGGCCATGTGTGATCGTGGGCAGATGTGCAGACTATATCCTGAAGGACAATCCAAACTGCATTAACGTTTTCATCTGTGCTGACCGGGCTGACCGCATCAAACGTATAGCGGAAAGATACGATGTGTCTGAGAAGAAAGCTCTGGATCGCATCAAACGTATGGACAGAGAACGAAAATATTATTACGAAACTCATACAGGACAGGAATGGGGAAGCATCAGTTCTCATGACATATTACTGAATGCAAGCTTCTTGGAATCGAAGGAACGGTTAATGTGCTGGAAGGAATCTATAAAAGATAACGGACAATGAAATGAAAGATATAATAAGAAATGAGCGGTGTAGGCCGCTCATTCTTATTGCCCTTAAATATTATGATTTAAATCCAATAAAAGCATCGCGGCCTTCTGCTTTGATCCGACGTCTGACATTCATTGTAAAAGCTTCAAATCCTTCAGAGGGATCGATTCATAGACCCGGAAGACTGGACAGGGATCGTTCAAAAGTACTCATATGGCCACATCCTTTCTGTGAAAAAGTCTATATATAATGTATTATACAGAAAAAAGACTGAAAATTACAGGATAAATGAGAAAAATATACAAAGTAAGACTACATATTTTGCTTGAAAAATACGACCATAACATCTAGAATAAAAATGTTATGAAAAAAATAAAGGAGAGACGGTAGATATGGAAATGTTTATTGATGTATTACTGGATGCGGCAATCGATTGTGTGAAGATGCTTCCATTCCTGTTTCTTGCATTTCTGCTGATAGAGGCACTGGAGCATTATTCCAGTGATTTTACAAAAAAACTCATGGTGAAAGTAGATAAGGCAGGACCGGTTGTAGGAGCAATCGTAGGATGTGTCCCTCAGTGTGGATTTTCGGTTATGGCAGCAAATCTGTATTCAGGCGGAATCATTACGGTTGGAACATTGATCGCAGTGTTTCTGGCCACATCGGATGAGGCAATACTTATTATAATGGGAAATCCGGAACATGCAGGAAAGATCGGTGTGCTGCTTCTGGCAAAAGTGATCATAGCAATTATTGCAGGATATCTGGTAGATATTTTCTTTAAAAAAGAAATTGCAGTGCCGCATCATGAAGGAGAACTCTGTCATGACTGTGGATGTCACAATCATTCGGCTGGAATAGTAAAACCTGCACTTCGCCATACGGGAAAGATTTTTTTGTATCTGTTTGTATTTACGTTTATTTTAAATCTGTGTATTGACATACTTGGAATTGACAAGATTTCAGCTATGATGCTTGGAGATACTGTGTTCCAGCCGGCAATTGCGGCTTTGATCGGCCTGATCCCAAATTGTGCGGCGTCCGTGATTCTGACACAGCTGTATCTGAGCGGGGCAATTTCTTTTTCCTCTGTGATCGCGGGACTTTGCACGGGAGCCGGTATCGGGCTTGTAGTATTGTTCAAAGTGAATCCGGATAAGAAGGAAAATATAAAAATTATAGCAGTATTGTATGTGATTGCTGTGATCGCAGGTCTGATCCTGGAGCTGACCGGAGTGTAGAATGCTGTCTGTGGCATAGAATTGCATTTTTGGAAGAATGTGTTATAATATTGACAACTAGGTGATGAGGCTTAGAGAGATTTAGGAGGAAATGAAATGGCTACAAAAAAAGTAACAACAGCAACCACAAAGGATGTAACTGCAAAAGTAACTGCACCAGTGACAAAGACATCAGAAAAAGCAGAGACAACGAAGAAAGCAGAGACAGTAAAGGCAGTGGCAGCAACAGAGCCGAAGAAGATAGAGAAGGAGCCGGTAAAAACAGCAGCTCCAAAGACCGAGCCAGTAAAACCGACTACAAAAGAAGAAACAGCTAAGCCGGAAGCAAAGAAGGCCGAGAAAAAAGTTGAAGACAAAGCTGTAAAGACAGAATCTGTCAAGAAAGCTGAAGCTGAGACAAAGACAGCGGCAAAGAAGACGACCACAAAGAAGACGACAGCAAAGAAGACAACTGCGAGAAAAACAACAGCAAAAAAAGAAATCAAAGTAAGTGCGTTTGTAGAATACTTTGGAAAACAAGGTAGAAGAAAAAGATATGATCGCAAGAGTAAAGAAGGCATGGACATCTTCTGGAAAGAAAATCGGAGATATCAAGACGATGGAGTTATACATAAAACCAGAAGAATCTGCAGTATACTATGTTATTAATGGAACAGAGACAGGAGCAGTAGCATTCTAGAGGCGGATATAATGAACCAAAGGCTGTGAATCTTCGGAGGCACAGTCTTTTCTATTCTTAAAGCGTAATAAGGGGCAAAGGAGAAACGGGTATGAATATGGAGAACTTTACATCAGTTTTTAATTCGGCAGATGGGCCCACGAGTATATTTGTTGCAGGGAAGACACCGGAAATAATGGGTGTGCTGATTGCGATTGTTGTAGTGGGTGTAATTATTTCATTGTTTGGTCTGAAGCTTGTAAGAGTACTTTCGGCGATGATGGGACTTGGAACCGGAGCAGTGATCGGAGCAGTGATCGGAACAGTGGCAGGTCTTGATACGACAAAGATGGTTGCGACAATTGCCGTGTGCGGAGTGGTATTGTGTATCATGTGTGCAGTACTACGAAATTCGGAATATTTGTTATGACTTTCTTTGGATCATGGGGGACATTTGTTACCCTTGTGGAAGCGCGGTCAGTTATAGTACTTGGAATCTGCGCAGCGGTTGCACTGGTCATCGCAATACTGACAGTCATCTTTGCGGAATTTCTGGTCATCTTTGTAACCGGTATTGTAGGAGGAGTGGAAGCAGGAATGGCGCTTCCATTTCTTCTTGGGATGACAAAGATTGGCTGGATCGGATATGTAATGAGTGCAGCGATCGCTGTAATTGGCATCACGGTTCAGACAATGATGCAGTCGAGAAAGATCGGAAAGAGGGAAAAAATATTTTCGAAAAAGATCAAAGAACAGGTTTCGATGGAATCGGAAGTAGAAAAGGCCAGAATGCTTCTCGATGATGGAGAGGTGGAAGAATCTCCGGAGGAAGAAACGGAAGCCGGAGATCAGGGAGATCAGGGAGAACCGGAAGAGACGGTGACAGAGATATTTGACATAGACGATGATAAGCCGGAGCCGGAAGATACAGAGTGATGAGGAAAATGTAGATAGTCAAAATGACGGATGTGCCGGAAGGCGGATTCCTGGATGAAGATGATGTCGAGATATTCGAGACAGACGATTCGGATGTCGTAGTTCTTCATGCGGATGATATTGACTAAAGCAAAAATATATACCCGTTGCAGAAAATTAAGATCTGCAACGGGTATTTTTGTTATATGGGATGTGCTATAATGTTGCTAAGAATAAAGTTAAGTTAAGGAGGCTTACTTATGAAATTGGATATGCATTGCCATGTGCGGGAAGGCTCAGTAGACAGCAGGGTAAGCTTGGATGAATACATCACAACCCTGAAGGAAAAAGGATTTGACGGGATGCTGATCACAGATCACGATACGTATCATGGTTATCGTCATTGGAAATATCATATGAAAGGCAAGGTACATGAAGATTTTGTTGTGTTGAAAGGAATCGAGTATGATACTCTGGATGCGGGACATATCATTTGTATTATGCCGGAAGGTGTAAAGATGCGTCTTCTGGAAGTAAAGGGACTCCCGGTGTCGGTTCTGATTGACTTTGTGCACAGACACGGAGGAATCCTCGGACCGGCACATCCATGCGGGGAAAAGTATCTGAGTTTTACTAATACGGGAAGGTTTTATAAATCACCGGAACTGATCAAAAGGTTTGATTCATTGAGGCGTTTAATGCATGTGAATCAGCAGAATCGAATGAAGGAGCAAGGAAGCTTGCAGAGAAATACAAAAAGCCGGGAATCGGCGGAAGTGACGCACACAGACCGGATGCATAGGGACAGGCTATACCATTCTTCCGGAAAGAGTGACCTGTGAGACGGAACTGATCGCCTGATACGAAGTAAAGCGGCAATCGAGGCCGGAGGCGTGTTGTACGGAAAGACAGCCAAAGACAAGATGGGACCAGCGCATAAGATCCTGACGTATTCATTCTGGTTCTATAATAAGGGCGGGGCACTTCTGAAAAAACGGAAAAGAACCTTGAAAGGAAAGATTGAAAATCCGGCAACACCAATTGATCCGATTGAAATTCCATACCTGCATAATATAAAAAAACAGAAATAAAAAGAAGATGTATTTTTGAAAAATTATGCATTAAAATTTATAATTTCTTGCATGCCCTTTTTTACTGTGCTAAAATACAGTATAAAATTATGAGAATCAAGGAGGTAAAGATTCGTTATGGGAATGACGATGACACAGAAGATATTGGCAGCACATGCTGGGCTCGACAGCGTGACAGCCGGTCAGTTAATAGAAGCAAAATTAGATGTAGTCATGGCAAATGATATTACAGGTCCTATGGCATTACCAATCTTCAGACAGATGGCAGATAAAGTATTTGATAAAGATAAAGTAGTTCTTGTTCCGGACCATTTTACACCGAACAAAGACATCAAGTCTGCGGAGAACTCAAAAGCAATCCGTGAGTTCGCCAAAGATCAGGGGCTCAGCTGGTATTTTGAACAGGGAAAATCAGGAGTAGAACATGCAATTCTTCCGGAAGCAGGAGTGGTTGCAGCAGGTGAATGTATCATCGGAGCAGATTCGCATACTTGCACATATGGTGCACTTGGTGCATTTTCGACAGGTGTCGGAACGACGGATATTGCAACAGGTATGGCAATGGGAGAACTGTGGTTCAAAGTTCCGAGTGCGATCAAGTTCGTACTGACGGGGAAGCCGGGCAGATATGTAAGCGGTAAAGATATCATCATTCATATCATCGGCAAGATCGGTGTAGATGGTGCACTTTATAAATCTATGGAATTTACCGGAGACGGAATCAGGAATCTTTCTATGGCAGACAGATTCACAATGGCAAATATGGCGATCGAAGCCGGAGCCAAGAACGGAATCTTCCCGGTAGATGAGAAGACAGAAGAATATTTAAAAGAACATACAAAGAAAGACTATCATGTATATGAAGCGGACGAAGATGCGGAATACGAAAGTATTGTAGAGATTGATCTTTCAGAAGTCCGTCCAACCGTTGCATTTCCACATCTTCCGGGAAATGCGAAGACAATTGACGAGATCGAGGCAATGGAACCGATCAAATCGATCAGGTTGTGAAGTCGGATCCTGATACAAACGGAAGAATGGAAGATATGAGAAAAGCAGCTGCCATTCTTCAGGGACATACGGTTCATCCGGATGTACGTGTTATGGTCGTTCCGGCTACACAGAAGATATACAAACAGTGTATCAGAGAAGGTCTTCTGGAAATTTTCGTAGACGCAGGATGTGCAGTCAATACACCAAGCTGCGGACCTTGTATGGGTGGACATATGGGCGTTATGGCAGCAGGAGAAAAAATGTGTATCTACAACAAACCGTAACTTTGTAGGAAGAATGGGACATGTAGATTCTCTGATTTATCTGGCATCACCGGAAGTAGCAGCAGCAAGTGCAATCGCAGGATACATCGCAAATCCAGAGAAAGTAGGTGACAAATAATGAAAGCTTTAGGACATGTTTTTAAATACGGCGATAACGTAGATACAGACGTAATCATCCCGGCAAGATATCTGAATTCTTATGATGCACAGGAGCTTGCGAGCCATGCAATGGCAGATATCGATCCTGAATTCGTCAATAAGGTACAGCCTGGAGATATCATTGTTGCCAACAAGAACTTTGGATGTGGTTCTTCCAGGGAACATGCACCGTTATGTCTTAAGACAGCAGGTGTCAGTTGCGTTATTGCAGAGACATTTGCAAGAATTTTCTATCGCAATGCGATCAACATCGGACTTCCGATCATTGAGTGTCCGGAGGCTGCAAAAGCAATTGAAGCAGGTGATGAAGTAGAGATTGATTTTGACAGCGGTAAGATCTATGACAGAACAAAAGGAACAGAATTCAAGGGACAGCCGTTTCCAGAGTTCATGCAGAAACTGATCGCAGCAGGCGGACTGGTAAAATATACAAACAGTAAGAGAAAGTAATCATAATAAGGAGAGCGTTGGCATGGGTTTATATTACAAAAGTACAAGAAATTCTAATCTGAAAGTAACAGCATCAGAGGCAATTCTGAAAGGACTTGCTCCGGATGGCGGACTTTTTGTACCATCGGAACTTCCAAAGCTGGATGTAACAATGTCAGATCTGAAAGGAAAGACATATCAGGAGATCGCATATCTCGTAATGAAGCAGTTTCTGACAGATTTTACAGAAGAGGAACTGAAAAACTGTATTGATAAAGCATATGACAGCAAATTTGACACAGAAGAAATTGCGCCGCTCGTAAAAGTAGATGATACTTATTACATGGAATTGTTCCATGGTGCAACAATCGCATTCAAAGATATGGCATTATCAATCCTGCCGCATCTGATGACAACTTCGGCAAAGAAGAACGACGTTAAAAATGAGATCGTGATTCTGACTGCAACATCCGGAGATACAGGAAAGGCCGCACTTGCAGGCTTTGCGGATGTGGAAGGAACGAGGATCATCGTATTCTATCCAAAGAATGGTGTCAGCAAGGTACAGGAACTCCAGATGGTGACACAGAGAGGAGAGAATGTAAACGTAGTAGCGATCCATGGCAATTTCGATAATGCACAGAGTGGTGTGAAAGCGATGTTCGAAGATACAGAACTGGCGGAAGAACTCGCAAAGAAAGGCTATCAGTTTTCATCAGCCAACTCTATCAATATCGGACGTCTGGTTCCACAGGTGGTATATTACGTCAATGCATATGCAAAACTTCTGGAAAATGAAGAGATTGAAGATGGTGAAAAGATCAATGTGGTAGTACCGACAGGTAACTTTGGAAATATCCTGGCTGCATATTATGCAAAACAGATGGGAGTACCGATTGATAAGCTGGTATGTGCTTCAAATGACAATAAGGTATTGTTTGACTTCTTCCAGACAGGAGATTATGACAGAAACCGTGAGTTTATCCTCACTACATCCCCATCCATGGATATTCTGATCTCCAGCAATCTGGAACGTCTGATCTACAGAATCAGCGGGGATGATGATCAGAAGACGAAGGATATGATGGAAGCATTAAAATCCGCCGGAAAATATACGATCACAGAAGATATGAAGGAGCGTCTTGCTGATTTCGCAGCAGGGTACGCAACAGAAGAAGAGTGCGCAGAGAATATTAAAAAAGTATACGATAAGACAGGATATGTTATGGACACGCATACAAGTGTAGCGTCGTATGTATGCGGCTGTTATCAGAAGAACAGTGGCGACGATAAGAAATGTGTGATCGCATCGACTGCAAGTCCGTACAAATTCGTGAAGAGTGTGATGAGCGCAATCGATCCGAAGTATGCTGATCAGGATGAATTCAGCCTTCTGAGTGTTTTGGAAGAAACATCCGGACGTGAGATGCCACAGGCAATCAAAGATATTCTGAATGCTAATATCCTGCATGATCTGGAATGTGATGCAGATAAAATGAAAGACACAGTAAAGAATATTTTAGAAGTATAAAACTTTATATTAAAAATAAATAAAATTCATAATCGATAAAAATTACTAAATGCAAGGTTTCTATAAAAATCTTGCATTTTTAAACTATATAAAAGAATAAAAGCAGAAAAAATAACGGATTGAGATATAGAAGTTGCAAAATAGTGCTTTGAAAAGATTGTTAAAGTGTTGACTTTTGCGCGGAAAAATGCAATAATAAGGCAAATGCTGTTGTGGAAGAGTATGAAAAACCAGAATTTATAAATATACAGCAGTAAATAAAAGAAAAGAGGTTAAATGAAGATGGCTAAAATCGATTTAAGTAAGTATGGCATTTCAGGAACGACGGAAATCGTGCACAATCCTTCTTATGAATTATTATTTGAGGAAGAGACAAAACCGGAACTGGAAGGTTTTGAAAAAGGACAGGAAAGTGAACTTGGTGCAGTCAATGTAATGACAGGTATCTATACCGGACGTTCTCCTAAAGATAAGTTCATCGTAGTTGATGAGAATTCAAAAGATACTGTATGGTGGACATCTGATGAATACAAGAAACGACAACCATCCTGCAACACAGGAAGATGGACGCAGTAAAGATATTGCAATCAAAAGAACTTTCTAACAAAAAACTTTATGTTGTAGATGCATTCTGCGGAGCAAACAAAGATACACGTATGGCAATCCGTTTCATCGTAGAAGTTGCATGGCAGGCTCATTTTGTAACAAATATGTTCATCAAACCTTCAGAAGAAGAACTTGAGAATTTTGAGCCAGACTTCGTAGTATACAACGCTTCTAAAGCAAAAGTTGAAAATTACAAAGAATTAGGACTGAACTCAGAGACAGCAGTAATGTTCAACATCACAAGCAAAGAGCAGGTTATCGTGAATACATGGTACGGCGGAGAGATGAAGAAAGGTATGTTCTCTATGATGAACTACTTCCTTCCGCTTAAGGGAATGGCTTCTATGCACTGCTCAGCCAATACAGATCTGAACGGAGAGAATACAGCAATCTTCTTCGGACTTTCAGGAACAGGAAAGACAACACTTTCTACAGATCCTAAGCGTCTTCTGATCGGTGATGACGAGCACGGATGGGATGACAACGGAGTATTTAACTTTGAAGGCGGATGCTATGCTAAGGTTATTAACCTTGACAAAGAGTCTGAGCCGGATATCTACAATGCAATCAAGCGTAACGCACTTCTTGAGAATGTATCACTTGATGAAAATGGAAAGATTGATTTCGCAGATAAGAGTGTAACAGAGAATACACGTGTATCTTACCCGATCAATCATATTGAAAATATCGTGCGTCCTGTATCTTCAGCACCTGCTGCTAAAAATGTAATCTTCCTGTCAGCTGATGCATTCGGAGTACTTCCACCGGTATCTGTACTGACACCAGAGCAGACACAGTACTACTTCCTGTCAGGATTTACAGCAAAACTTGCAGGTACAGAGCGTGGAATCACAGAGCCTACACCTACATTCTCAGCTTGCTTCGGACAGGCATTCCTGGAACTGCATCCTACAAAATATGCAGAGGAACTTGTTAAGAAGATGGAGAAGAGCGGTGCAAAAGCATACCTGGTTAACACAGGATGGAACGGAACAGGAAAACGTATCTCTATCAAGGATACACGTGGAATCATTGATGCCATCCTGAATGGAGACATCAAGAATGCTCCAACAAAGACAATTCCATACTTCAACTTCGAAGTACCTACAGAACTTACCGGTGTTGACACAGGAATCCTTGATCCTCGTGACACATATGCCGATGCAGCTGAGTGGGATGAAAAAGCAAAAGATCTTGCTGCAAGATTTATCAAGAACTTTGCTAAATATGAAGGAAATGAAGCTGGTAAAGCTTTAGTTTCAGCAGGACCACAGTTATAAGAGACACTTATCTATCTGATTAAAATCAGAGAATTGTAAAGGGTTGTAAAATCCATGTAAATGGGTTATAATAAGTGCAGTGGAAACCTGAAATGTTCGATACTCTTGTAGTTTTGAACCTACAATACTTTAAACGGGAGTCTTACATCTCTGTAATATGTCAGGCCATCGATTTTGCAGTGGAAGGCAGAAAAGCAGATGCGGATACCCACCTAGCGGGTGCTAGGAGTCAGAATACAGGAACCGGCATTTTGGGGAATATACAAAAGATAAAAGACAGTCGTTTTAACGGCTGTCTTTTTTGAAATCGCCATCAGGTTCAGGTAAGCGGATCTGAGAAAGACAGTCAAAGAAAGGAAAATAAAGTGCGGAAACGGAACAACAGGCATTATAGCATCTACATTGCATGGATTTTATTGCTGCTGTGTCTGATTACAGGCTGAAAGCCGGGTTAGAAAAAAATGCAGCCGGAAAGAAGGAGTCCTATCCGGGAATATCGATTCAGAGCCGGTGGGAAGAATTGTGGAAAACAGTATCATCGAAAGACAGAGAGGAAGAAAGTGAAAGTAAAGACAAGACCCCGGAAAAAGATGCGGATCCTCAGAGAAATATCCGGGTATTGATCATGACAGATGGATATCAGCAGATCGTACATAGAGAGGTAGAAATCAGTGCAGCGGGAGGCTTAAGAATTGAAAAGAAGGATGGCCTGGAAGAAACTGCAGGAAATGAAAAAATTAAGATCACAAAAGAAGATACGGGATTTCAAAACGGAAAGATCCGTATACAGGCAATTGATGGCGGAGAGATAACAGTTCGCAGTATCAGGCGGGGCTATGGGAATCCGTCTTATGCAGGTGCGTTGGATCTGTATGCTACATCAGAAGGGGTTGTGATGGTAAATGAACTTCCGCTGGAGAATTATCTGTGTAAAGTGGTTCCGAGTGAGATGCCCGCATCATATCAGAAGGAAGCATTGAAGGCCCAGGCGATATGCGCAAGAAGTTATGCATACCGGCAGATTATGGATTATGCATATCCGGAATATCAGGCTCATGTGAATGACAGTACGGATTACCAGGTGTATAATAATTCGGCATCGCAACAAGCTGCAACAGAGGCTGTACAGGAGACGGCAGGAAAAGTATTGAAATATAATGGAAATATTATAACCGCCTATTACTATTCGACATCCTGCGGAAAGACAACAACGATGGCTGCGTGGGGAACGAAAGAGAAGGCAGAAAATGCATATCTTCAGTCTGTAGAAGTGAAAGATCAGACAGGTGATTATGAGAGAAATCTTCCATGGTACCGGTGGGAAGCAGATATAGATCAGAATACATTGTCCGGAATGATTGCAGAGAATACAAAAAAAGATATTGGAACTGTGCGGTCATTGGAGGTGACGAAAAGCGTACCGGGCGGTGCAGCGTTACAGATAAAAGTATCAGGAGACCGGGGAACAGTTGTTGTTGATACGGAAAATAAGATCCGCAGAGCATTGGGGGGAAGCGGATATGAGATAAAGAAACAGGACGGGACAGCTGTAAAGGGAAGCAGACTTCTTCCGAGTGCTTTTTTTTAAAGTAGAAAAGGATGGAAATATCTTCAAGATTAAGGGCGGTGGATACGGACACGGCATCGGCATGAGTCAGAACGGGGCAAATGAAATGGCAAAAAAAGGAAAGAATTATCAGCAAATACTACAAATGTTCTATCCCGGAACGACAATTGAATGATAAGTATAATCAATGGAAAAATATTTGAAAAAACATAACAGGAAACAGAATCATTTCTAATAGACAAATAAATGAAAATCGGGTAGAATATAGAGACGAATATTTTGGGAGATAAGGATGAAAAAAGTTAAGTTTCTATATGATAAAGTAATGGAAATAACCGGACAGGTCGGAAAAGATCATGTGGGTGCCTATGCTGCACAGGCTGCGTATTTCTTTATGCTCAGTATGATTCCAATCATTTTACTGCTGATCACACTGGTACAGTATACACCGGTTACGAAGGCAGATGTCATGACAGCGGTTCTTCAGGTATTTCCAAAATCCGTAGACAGTCTGATCACGTCGATCGTTAATCAGGTTTATAATCAGTCCGGCGGAATCATCTCGCTGACTATTATTGTTGCACTCTGTCAGCCGGGAAAGGGGTGCTGGCACTGACGACAGGTTTGAACTGTGTCTATGACTGTAAAGAGACACGTAATTATATTATTTTGCGAATACGTGCAACCTTTTATACAGTTGGCATTTATAATTGTGATCATTTTTCTACTGGTATTATCGGTGTTCGGTAATACGTTGAATCTGTTTGTAACGGAACACTATCCGGTGATGGAACGCTTGGTGGATCAGATCATGCGGATTCGCGGCATCATCACGCCGGTATTACTGTTTGTATTTACGATGATGATCTATAAATTCCTGCCGAACCACATTGTACAGTTGAGGATCCAGCTGATGGGAGCTGCATTTTCAGCAGTCGGATGGATGATCGTATCCTGGATTTTCTCGGTCTATCTGGATATTTTTAAAGGATTTTCATCAATGTATGGGAGTCTGACAACGATTGTATTGATCATGTTGTGGCTGTATTTTTGTATGTATATCTTACTGCTGGGTGGAGAAGTAAATATGATTTTGCGGGATATGGAGCAGGGGTAGAATTTCTGACTTGACAACTCTGAGCCATATGATACAATAATTAGGTATTATGAGATAAAGGCAATGACCGTGTAAGTAGTGAGCCATTTTCCAATAGAGAGAGGGAATCAACAGGCTGAAAGTTCCCTTGGGTTCAGATGGTAAATGAATTTCCCGCGTGAGCTGTGTTCTTGAAATAACAGTAGAGAACGCCGTATGATGCACGTTACGCAATAATGAGTGTCCGTAAAAGTTTTTACGGGAATCAGGGTGGTACCACGGGTTATATGTCTCGTCCCTTTTGGGGCGGGGCTTTTTTAATACCAAAAGCATACGCTGATATAAAGATATGCGGAGAAAGGAAGAAAATGATGAAAGAAAGACTGCAGAACATCAAAGATGAAGCATTGAAGCAATTGAAGCTGCCGATATGCCGGAAAAACTGAATGATGTGCGTGTAAAGTTCCTTGGTAAAAAGGGAGAACTTACCGCTGTATTAAAAGGTATGAAAGACGTTGCACCGGAGGACAGACCGAAGGTCGGACAGATGGTAAACGAGACAAGGGCGGCAATTGAAGCTGTTCTGGAAGAAAATAAAGAAAAGATGGAAAAGGCAATCCGTGCAGAAAAGCTGAAAAAAGAAGTGATCGATGTTACACTTCCGGCTAAGAAAAATTGTGTCGGACACCGTCATCCGAATACAATTGCACTGGAAGAAGTAGAGCGTGTATTTACAGGTATGGGATACGAAGTCGTAGAAGGACCTGAGATCGAGTATGATGAGTACAACTTCCGTAAACTGAACATCCCGGACGGACATCCGGCAAAGGATGAGCAGGACACATTCTATATTAATAAAGACATCGTGCTCAGGACACAGACATCTCCTGTACAGGCACGTATTATGGAGCAGGGCAAGCTTCCAATCTGTATCCTGTCACCGGGACGTGTATTCCGTTCAGACGAAGTAGATGCAACACATTCACCTTCTTTCCATCAGATCGAAGGACTGATCATCGACAAGAATATTTCATTTGCTGACTTAAAGGGAACACTGGAAGTATTTGCAAAAGAATTATTCGGAGAAGACACAAAGACAAAATTCAGACCACATCATTTCCCATTCACAGAGCCAAGTGCCGAGATGGATGTAAGCTGCTTCAAATGCGGTGGAAAAGGATGCCGTTTCTGTAAAGGATCCGGATGGATCGAGATCCTCGGATGTGGTATGGTACATCCACACGTACTGGAAATGTGCGGAATTGATCCGGAAGAATATACAGGATTCGCATTCGGTGTAGGACTGGAACGTATCGCACTTCTGAAGTACGAGATCGATGATATGAGACTGTTATACGAAAATGATATCAGATTCTTAAAACAGTTCTAGCGAGCACAAGTAATAATACGAAAAGGAGATTTATAAATGAATACTTCATTATCATGGATAAAAGCGTATGTTCCGGATCTTGATGTAACAGCTCAGGAATATACAGATGCAATGACTTTGTCTGGTACAAAAGTCGAAGGTTTTGAAAAATTAGATGCGGATCTTGATAAGATCGTGATCGGACAGATTGACAAGATTGAGAAACATCCGGACGCAGATAAGCTGATCATCTGTCAGGTAAATATCGGAACAGAGACGATCCAGATCGTAACAGGTGCTCCGAATGTGAAAGAAGGAGACAAAGTACCGGTTGTATTAGCAGGCGGACGTGTAGCAGGCGGACATGAACCTGGACAGCGTGTAGAAGGCGGGATCAAGATTAAAAAAGGAAGCTCCGCGGCGTAGAAAGCGATGGTATGATGTGTTCCATCGAAGAACTTGGTTCAAACAGAGAGATGTATCCGGAAGCTCCGGAATACGGAATCTATATCTTCGACGATGATGCAGTTGTAGGCGAGAGTGCGATCAAATCACTTGGCCTCGATGATGTCGTTGTAGAATATGAGATCACATCTAACCGTGTAGATTGCTTCAGTGTTGTAGGTATTGCAAGAGAGGCAGCAGCTACATTTAATAAAGCGTTCTATCCACCTGTTGTCACACCAACAGGAAATGATGAGAATGCAGCAGATTATATCAAAGTAACCGTTAAGAATCCGGAACTTTGCCCAAGATATTGTGCAAGAATCGTAAAGAACATTAAGATCGGACCATCTCCAAAATGGATGCAGAGACGTCTGGCTTCTGTAGGAATCCGCCCGATCAACAACTTGGTTGATATTACAAACTATGTAATGGAAGAATACGGACAGCCAATGCATGCATATGACCTTGATACGATCGAAGGAAAAGAAATTGTAGTGCGTACTGCAGAAAAAGGTGAGAAATTCACAACTCTTGACAGACAGGAAAGAGAGATGGATGAATCTGTACTGATGATCTGTGACGGTAAGAAATCCATCGGTATCGCAGGTATCATGGGTGGAGAAAACTCTATGATCACAGACGATGTTCAGACAATGTTATTCGAAGCAGCTTGCTTTGATGGAACCAACATCCGTAAATCAAGCAAGAAGATCGGACTTCGTACCGATGCATCCGGTAAATTTGAGAAGGGTCTGGATCCAAATAATGCAGAGGCAGCCATTGACCGTGCATGCCAGCTGATCGAAGAGATGGGAGCCGGTGAAGTTGTCGGAGGAATGGTTGATGTATACAGCAAGAAGAAAGAGCCTGTAAGAGTACCATTTGATGCGGAAAAGATCAACAAGCTGCTTGGAACAGACATTTCTAAAGAAGAATGATCGGATACTTCAAGAAGATTGATCTGGAATTCGACGAAGAGACAAGCGAAGTCATCGCACCTACTTTCCGTCATGACTTATTCCGCATCGCCGACCTTGCGGAAGAGGTTGCAAGATTCTACGGATATGATAACATTCCGACCACACTTCCAAGTGGAGAAGCTACAACAGGAAAATTATCATTCAAGTTAAGAGTAGAGCAGGTTGCACGTGATATCGCTGAGTTCTGCGGATTCAGCCAGGGAATGACATATTCATTCGAAAGCCCGAAGGTATTTGACAAGCTTCTAATTCCGGAAGATTCTGATCTTCGTAAGGCTATTCCGATCATGAACCACTGGGAGAAGATTATAGTATCATGCGTACATCTTCTTTGAATGGTATGCTGACATCACTTGCAACAAACTATAACAGAAGAAATAAAGACGTAAAATTATACGAATTGGCTAACATTTATCTCCCAAAGGCACTTCCACTTACAGAACTGCCGGATGAAAGAGTACAGTTCACACTTGGTATGTATGGCGAAGGCGACTTCTTCACTATGAAGGGTGTCGTAGAAGAGTTCTTCGATAAAGTAGGACTTCATAAGAAAGAAAAATACGATCCGAATGCAGGAAAGTCATTCCTTCACCCGGGACGTCAGGCAAACATCATTTATGATGGTGTAGTAGTCGGATATCTTGGAGAAGTACATCCGGAAGTTGCAGATAACTATGGAATCGGAACAAGAGCCTACATTGCAGTAATCGATATGCCAGAGATCGTAGCAAGAGCAACATTTGATCGTAAATATACAGGAATTGCAAAATTCCCTGCAGTGACACGTGACATCAGTATGGTAATGCCAAAAGAGATTCTGGTAGGACAGATTGAAGATGTGATCGAAAGCAAGGGCGGTGAATATCTGGAAAGCTATTCACTGTTCGATATTTACGAAGGTGCTCAGATTAAAACAGGATTCAAATCTGTTGCATATTCTATCGTATTCCGTGCAAAGGATAAGACTCTGGAAGATGCAGATGTATCTGCAGCTATGGACCGTATCTTAAAGGCACTCGAGTATGGGAATCGAACTTCGTAAATAAAAAACATTCATTCATATCAGATAAAAGCTCGGTAAAAAGAGCAAGAGGATTACGTATGAAGAAAAAACAGATCATAGGTCTGGTAGTAGCGGCAGCACTGTTCGTTGGAGTCAGTGCTGCCAGCGTATTTACCAATACAATTTCAAAAAATCTGCTTCAGAACAGTGCAGATGATATAATTAATCTCGGAGGTTCGTATCAGTTAATCCACCGTCTGAAGATTATATTGCAATCGTAAGAGCAGAAGGTACGATCCAGGAACAGAGTGGAAGCAGTACACTGGAGGCATCCAGTGGATATCAGCATGATTCAACGATGAATTATATCGATGAATTGATGGATGATTCTAACAATAAAGGAATTCTTCTGTATGTAGATTCTCCGGGAGGAACTGTCTATGAATCCGAAGAACTGTATCAGAAACTGAAAGAATATAAAGAGACAACAAAACGTCCGATCTGGATTATATGGCACATTATGCGGCATCCGGTGGATATATGGTGTCTATGGCATCGGATAAAATCTATGCAAATTCGAATACAACGACCGGTTCCATCGGTGTGATCATGTCAGGATATGATATGTCCGGGCTGTATAAAAAGCTTGGAATCCGTTATGTAAGTATCACGAGCGGAAAGAATAAGGACAGCAGCAAATTTACGGACGAGCAGATTGCTATTTATCAGGATCAGATCAATGAAGCTTATGAGAAATTCGTGAATATCGTGGCAGACGGCGTGATATGTCAGTGGAGGATGTAAAGAAACTGGCAGACGGAAGAACTTATACTGCAAAGCAGGCGAAGAACAACGGTCTGATCGATGAGATTAGTCTGTATCCGGATATGAAAGATGCAATGAGCAAAAAACTTGGAACATCTACATTTTATGAGATGGAATCAGATGAAGGACTTTTGCAGTCGCTGTTTTCCAAAGCAGAATCATTAGTTCCGAAGTCAGAAGCGCAGGTTCTGACGGAAACCGCCAAAAGTGTAGAAAGCGGGGTGCCGATGTACTATGCAGAACAGTTACGATAATCAGGAGAAGTTAGCCAGACAGAACAGTTGCTGTGCCAGTGGGAATCTGGAGTATGCAGGGTTCTGGGTGCGGATGGCGGCTTATATGATCGACAGTGTGGTAGTATTTGCAGGCCTCCTGATCGTGCGGCTGATATTTGCAGGTATCTCACTGGCTGGCGGTGGTGCGATAACGGGAACGGATATCCTGTTTCATTATTCGTTGAAAGATATCATACTGTATGCTTTGAAAGTGTTATATTTTATTGCATTTACCTATCTGACAGGAACGACACTTGGAAAGAAAGCGATGAATCTCCGGGTAGTTTCAAAAAATCCGGAAGAGAAGCTGACACTGTTCAATGTGGTGTACCGCGAGACGGTTGGAAGATTCTTATGTAGCCTTCCGGTGAATATCGGTTATATTGTTGCAGGAATTGATTCGGAAAAACGTGGATTTCATGACCTGCTTTGTGATACCAGAGTGGTCTATCAGAAGAAGATAAAAGCATGGATGGCGCAACCGGGAACAGTTGCACCAGAATGTGAAAAGCCAAATGTAGAAGAGCAGAAACCGCAGACATCAGAGGGTGAGCTGTCAAAAACGCAGGAAAATGTCCAAATGAAAGAGTCTGGGATACGGGAATTGAAAAAAACAGAAAATACACAGAGTTCTGTAGTTGAGAAACTGGGAAAACCAGTGTATAATGGCTATCGTCTGGTAGAAAATAAATCAGAAAAAGAAATAGCTTCAAATGCAACTGTAAATGAAAACATATCAGAAAAAGATACGTAAAGAATAAAAGGGAAAGGAATTCATAATTATGAAACGTCAGGATTTTTATTATGAATTGCCGGAAGAACTGATTGCACAGGATCCGCTTGAGGATCGTTCGAGCTCCAGACTTCTTGTCCTTGACAAGGAGACCGGGGCTTTTTCCCATCATGTATTTAAAGAAATCACAGAGTATCTGCATGAGGGAGACTGTCTGGTAATCAATGATACAAAGGTTATTCCGGCAAGACTGATTGGTTCCAAAGTAGAGACCAATGCCAAAATCGAAGTATTATTATTGAAGAGAAAAGAAAACAACGTATGGGAGACGCTGGTAAAACCAGGTAAGAAAGCAAAAGTCGGAGCAAAGATCAGTTTCGGTGATGGCCTTCTGATGGGAGAAGTCATTGATGTGGTAGAAGAAGGAAACCGTCTGATCAAATTCGATTTCGATGGAATTTTTGAAGAAATCTTAGACCAGCTTGGCCAGATGCCGCTGCCTCCATATATCACACACCAGCTGGAGGATAAGAACCGTTACCAGACGGTATATGCAACTCACACAGGTTCGGCAGCAGCACCGACGGCAGGACTGCATTTTACACCGGAACTTCTGGAAGAGATTAAGGCAAAAGGTGTGGATATTGCGAGAGTTACACTTCATGTGGGGCTTGGAACATTCCGTCCGGTAAAAGTGGATGAGATTACCGAGCATCATATGCATTCGGAATTCTTCATGATCGATGAAGAAGCGGCTGAGAAGATCAATCGTGCAAAAGAGACGGGACACCGTGTTATCTGCGTCGGAACGACAAGCTGCAGAACGGTAGAATCGGCAGCAGATGAGAATGGACATCTGGAAGCGAAGAGTGGATGGACACAGATATTCATCTATCCGGGCTATAAATTCAAAGTACTGGATTGTCTGATCACGAACTTCCATCTTCCAGAATCTACATTAATCATGCTGGTATCTGCGCTTGCAGGACGGGAGCACGTGCTTGCGGCTTATGAAGAGGCTGTGAAGGAGAGGTACCGGTTCTTTTCATTTGGGGATGCCATGATGATTTTGTAGAGCGATTCACTACAAAATAGCGATACAACAGAACATGGAGATATGAAGAAAGCCAGGGGCAATTAAACCTCTGGCTTTTCTTTGTAAATGAATGTGTGAGATAATCCGTTGCGGAATGTGATAGAGTGAATAGCTCCGTCCTTGAAACGATGTTGTCTATAATGCTGCTGAGAAAAGAATCAAGGACCTCCGGAGAGACGGTAGCACTCAGCGACTGAAAGCTGACGTAGTTTCGGTCAGTGAGTTTCTGGGAGAGTATGAAGTTGCTTGCCTTGGCGATAAATTCATCATCAGTGATAGATTGTTGCAGGCTGTCTTCCGATGCCAGGAATGTCAGCTTGTCCTCGACTTCTTCCAGAGCATCCGAAAGCTGAATCTTCTGAGTAAGGTATTCAGATTCTGACATGGCTTTTTCGGAATAGAGGAAAAGTTTGTTCAGACGGTCAATAGCTCTTTCCAGACGGACCTTTTCCTTTTTGAGCTTTGACAGCTGCAATGGTGGCTCGGAGCCTGTTTTGATTTTGACGTCTTTTCCGAAGACCTCTCCCTTGATGGTTCCGGTGCGGAGCGTATGAAACAGATCCTGCAATCCGTCCGGGGCAATGGCGGCCACCGGGGAGAAAGTATCGCCGGAGAGTAGCTGCTGTTCCAGTTCCTGTATGCTCGTTTCCGAAGAGAACGCCTTTTGAGCGTTGAGCATATTGAGAATGTAGTTGAAGACGAACTCGCCAACGATTGGGTCTGAGGTAGATTTTCCGGTACACCACAGCTTGCTTTTCCTGTGAGTAGGGCAGAAGTAGAGAGAATAGCGTCTGCCAGTAGTCTTCTTTATGGTGGAAATGGAACTGGTCATAGGTTGACCGCAATTTCCACAGATGAGCAGGCCGGAGAAAATGTGCGTGTATTTGCTCTTGCCACTCTTACGAAATGATTTGAGCCTGCGGTTGGATTCCAGGAGTGCAAGGATACGTTCTTTCTGTTCCCGACTTACGATGGCCGGGTGGTGGTCTTTTACGGTAATCCATTCAGATTTATCCTTAGGACGTTGCCGGTCCCCTTCTTTGAGGCGGTTGTATTGGTAATCGCCGCAGTAGAATACGCTGCGGAGGATAATATCCAGAGAGACCGGGGACCAGTCATTACCGGCACGAGTCCGGTAGCCGTGTTCGTTCAGATACCGGGCCAGATAAACTAAGGAGCGGAGTTCTTCGTATTTGTCATGAATCAAATGGGCGATGTTGTATTCATCGGAGTTGAAGCTGAAAGTCTGTTCTTCCGGGTCATAATCGTAGCCGTAAGGAATACGTCCACCGTTCCACTGCCCGTTGCTGGCTCTGGAAATCATGGTGGCAGCGACACGTTCTGAGTCATGTTGCGCTCCAGCTCCGCAAAGACAAGGATAATTTTGAGCATCGCTTCTCCCATAGCCGTACTGGTGTCGAACTGCTCGTTTTTCGAGACGAAGGTAATGCCAGTCTTTAAGCTCTTGGTACATCTCGGCAAAGTCCAGAAGGTTTCTGGAGATTCGGTCAATCTTCCAGACCAGGAGATGTGTGTATGTGCCGGTCCGGAGCTGAGACATCATTTTCTGAAATTCTGGCCGGATAGTATTTTTGCCAGAGTACCCGGCATCCTCGAAGACCGTCACATCGTCAGTGTTCAGTATCAGCTTGGCGTATGCAATCAAGTCTTGACGCTGCATAGGCAGAGAGTCCCTGTCAATCTGATGCAGGTAGAGACTCGTATGTAGATAGCCACTTTTGCGTGAGTGGCAGCACTGTTTGAAATCATATTTTTCCTCCAAAAATACGCCGTCCCATTACAGAACGGCGCATGTTCATTTCTACGCCCTTTTAATCGGGCAATTCAATATCACATCCCTTAATCCGGCAAAATCCGTTATGTAAGGTTTTAGAGCTTTCAGTGAATTAAGAGAAATATTTTTCTGGTTGGGCTTTTGCTCGTTGAGCACATAGGTAGGCAACACATAGAACTCCCAGTATTCCAGGGCAAGCGGCGAGACATCTTTTGTCAGTGCTTTGTAGAGGCAGAAAACGTAGAGGTCAGAATGCCGCTTGATGTCCGGAGAGTATCCGGCTTTCGGGTCCCAGGCTCTGTGAGGGGCTATGCTGAACTGTATATGCTCGTGGTACGCTTCATCCCAGGACTGGAGATAAGAAGCAGATTTAACCTCGATTCGCTGTCCGGTAGGACTGGTCAAATCAAAGGGGAGCCAATCAGTTCGCATTTTCGAATCGGGGGGGGGGGTAATAACGCACTGCATACTATGTATTCTGCAAGTACGCCCCGGTCTGTATTGTTGAGCAGATCACTGTAAGCCCAGGACCAGAAATCTACTACCGACAAGCCAGTGTCTTCCCCATGAAAAGTAAATTTGTTATTGGATGTTAATTGCTCCATGCAGGAACCCTCCCTTCGCAGAGAGAGGTTATGCCATGGATGTTGCCGTCAAGAGCGAAAACCAACGCCCGGCGGCAGTCGATGTCTGTCAGAGTGTCAGAATAGGTATGAACCAACGGTAGAAACTCACGAACAGAAAGCGAGAGCTTCTTCCGTAGGTGTGCTATTTTGTTGATGGTTCCGGCAGACAGCGATGCAGGCCCTTCCTCCAGAGAAGAACAGAAGGAAGAGAGATAGAGCAGTAGAGCCGCAGCATCGCAATTCAGTTGTTCTTCGGTCCAAGCCAGGAAAAAGTATTTCTTTGAATCCATAAGCCTCCTGTCCGGCATCATCTGAAACGACGATACCAATCTAAACGGATAATCTTTTTTCACCGTCAAGGTATTTTCTGCTTTCCTCAAGAGCTTTGAGGTAGCCTTTCATTTCCCCTTTAAATTCATAACGCTTTTCTGTTGGCAGAGCCTTGTAAATACTCAGCAGCTCTTTTTCGTCATCGGTGTAGGTCTCAGCCTGCGCGTCAGTGTAAGCAGATTCTTTTCCGGTCAGAATGTAGTCGGTAGAGACGTGCAGAAACCGGGCGATGTCTGCAATGTATTTAGCTGGCGGTAGTGTGTTCCGAGCCTTCCAGGTAGAGTAGGAAGACTGGTTAATGCCAAGAAATTTGCACAGTGCATAAGGCGTTTGCTCCCTCTGTTCGAGAACTGTTTCAATTCTGTCGATTGCTTCCATGTAGCACCTCCGTAAAATAATTCGAAAAATCGAAGAAAAACTCTTTACAAATTCGAGTTTTCGAGCTACAATACAATCACAAGCTACAAATGATTCACAAATGGGAAGTGCTAAATCGCATAAGTAGTTTGTGATTGCGTATGTAGTGTATGCTTGTACCGTTAAATTGTATCATTTTACTTCGAGAAAGTAAACTACATATGCAAAAATCCATCAGAAAGGAGGAAAAGCATAATGCAGGGCAATATCACTGACTGGGGCAAGGAAGTTAAGAAAGGTCTGATTGAACGAGGCTGGTCTATCAAGATTTGGCTGAGAGAATCGGCAAGTCAAGAACCAGGGTATCCGGAGTTGTGAATGGCCGGATTTACTCGGATTCGATTGCAAGTGCAATCAGTGACCTTCTCAATATCGAAAAGGCATCAGCGTCCATGAAAGAAGCAACCAGAGATTGGTGTATGGATGCAAGAAAAGCCATGATTGACCTGGATATGAATACAACGGAGCTGGCTGAGAAGACTGGTTACTCCACACAATATCTGAATGCAATTATCTGTGGCAGATGCTATTCGCCACCGGTTATGAAAGTGATAAGCGGTGCGCTCGGAATCCAGGAATATCAAGGGAAACAGGATTCCTCTAAAGACAGTTAAATTGTAACAGGAAAGATGGTGTGAAGAAATGGGAAGAGGCTCTACGAAAGGTAATGAAAATGTGTATTTTGTTGCCAGAAAAAGGGCAGCAATGTACAACGAGAGGCTATACTCCAGAGAAGGTGCGGCGGAGTTGCTTGGCATATCTGTTTCGACACTTGCAGATTACGAGTTGGGAAATACGAAGGTAGTTCCGGTAGACAAGGTGGTTCTCATGGCGGACCTCTATAATGCACCGGAGCTGAAAACCGGGTATTGCAAGCATGAATGCCCGATATGCAGTTATCTTCCGGTTGCAACAGAGGCGAAAGGTCTGGAAGGGATAGCCCTTCGGCTGATGAAGAGACTGGATTGCGATGAGCTGAACCGCATCAAAAAAGAACTCGTAGACATTACAGAAGATGGAATCATCGACGAAACGGAGAAGCCGGAGCTGAAAAAGATCCTGGCTTTTTTAGATGAAGTTGCGGAGTCCATCAGTGAGCTGAAAATCGTAGGCGAGAAGTATTTGAAGAAGGTGTGAGTATGGACGTACAGAAAATGCTTGAAATTCTGAAAAGAGATTACGGAATTGAGAGCAAAGAGGAACTGATAGAAAGATTTGAGTCCAGCAAGGGAATCAACATCGGAATTTTCACTGAACGGAGGCAGACAGCATGAGAAGCAGGGTTATGAGACGTAGGATGCACAGGTTCTGTGGAAGAAACTGAGCAGAATCTACACAGTGGATATGCAGAGGTCCTGGGCTGGATAGCATACATAAGCATCATGGGAATTTTCCAGTGCTTCTGTATCGTGATGGTTTGTGAGCAGAGAGACAGGGTAGCTTTTGGAGGAGAGTATTTGATTCTTCCAGCGGCGATACTTGCAAGACTGTGGATTCCGGAAATGATACAGAGCGTGACTAGTGTTCTGGAGATACCGGATGAGGAAGAGGAAGATGTGTGAGATATGCGGACAGGATCCTTGCCATCCGAGATGCCCGAATGCTCCGGAACCGAAAGAGGTTCATATCTGTTCGGAGTGTCTGGAAGGAATTTATCCGGGCGACAGATTCTATGAGAGCTGCGGAAGTTATGTGTGCGAGGAGTGCTTAAAAGGCATGACGATTGATGAAATATTTGAATTGCTGGGCGAGAGCCTGGAAAAAGCATAGGAGGTAGGATATGGGACAGATGACCGTAGAACAGTGGTACGGCACGATAAAAACCGGACTGACGAAGAAACTGACCGAGAACAAAGAAGCGTTACCGGCCGGGTTTAATCAGCAGAGATTTATTCTGAATTGCATTACAGTGATCCAGGATATGATGAAGGACGATAAGAAGAAAGCACAGTTGGAGAAAATCAATCCGGAAACCATCCCGGTTTGCTTAGCGAAAGCAGCGTACCTGGGACTGGACTTCTTCAACGGCGAGTGTTACGCCATCCCGTATGGCGGAAACCTCAGCTTTCAGACCGATTATAAGGGCGAGATCAAATTGTGCAAGCGGTACAGCAAAAATAAGATTAAAGACATTTTTGCGAAGTAGTACGGCAGGGCGATTTCTTCATGGAAGAGGTAGATGGAGGCAAACAGAATGTGCAGTACAGACCGAAGCCGTTTTCCAATGACAGATGATTGGAGCATTCGCTATTGTGGTTTTTGAAGATGGTTCGATGATGTATGACACGATGAGTTCGGAAGACATTGAAAATGTCAGAAACACATACTCTAAAGCAAAAGACAGCCAGGCATGGAAAAGCAGCACTGGTGAGATGTACAAGAAAACGGTATTGAGAAGATTGTGCAAGTTGATTGATTTGGACTTTGACAATATAGAGCAGCGGAAAGCTTACGAAGACGGTGGAGACGTGGTATTCAATCAGCAGTCCCTTCCAGGAGCAACAACAGGACAGGCATTGCTGCCGGAGAATGATAAGCCGGTAGACGCATTTGCGGCGATAAAAGCCCAGAAGCAGGCAGAACCGGTTATTGACGGAATGATTTTGGAAGAGGCGTAGGAGGCAGTGGCATATGGTTTTGATGGCAGAGAATTATTATAGCAAAGAAGCGAACAAAGAGTACATGAGCGTGTCTCAGTATAAGGATTTCGCAGGAACATACGGAAAGATGGCGTGTGAATTTTCGGCGGTTGAGAAGCTGGAAGAACGGTGGGAGCAGAAAAAGACCACACCGCTTCTGGTGGGTTCCTACGTGGATTCCTACTTTGAAGGAACGCTCGAAGAGTTCAAGAAAGAGAATCCAGAAATCTTCACTCAGAAAGGCGAGTTGAAAGCAAATTATAAGCAAGCAGAGAGAATCATCGCCAGAATGGAGAGAGACCCACTGTTCATGCAGTATATGAGCGGAGAAAAACAGGTCATTATGACTGGAGAGCTGTTCGGGGCAGAATGGAAAATCAAAATTGACAGCTTCGTGAGAGGAATCGCCATTACGGATCTTAAGGTTATGGCATCGATCACTAAGCTGGAGTGGGTAAAAGACATCGGTTATCTAGATTTTGTGCGGTACTGGGGCTACGATATCCAGGGTGCAATATACCAGGAAATTGTGTACCAGAATACTGGAGAGAGACTGCCATTCTACATTGCGGCCGGAACGAAGGAAGAGGAGCCAAACATTGAAGTGATTCAAGTGACGCAGAACTATCTCGATGAAGCGAAACACATGGTAGAAACGAATATGCCGAGAATCCTCAGAGTGAAGAATGGGGAGGCTGAACCGGACAGATGCGAGATGTGCGATTGTTGTAGCATACAAAGGTTTTGAAGAGACCGATTTCAATTACGAACCTGGTAGCCGGAATTTAGGCGGTGAGTAGATGGCAGACAATAAGAAATATTACTATTTGAAACTGAAAGAGGATTTCTTTGATTCTGATGAAATGCTGCTTCTCCAGGGAATGAAGGACGGGTACTTGTACAGCGACATACTCATGAAGATGTACCTGCGGAGCCTGAAAAATGAAGGGCGGTTGATGTACAAGGACTACATCCCGTACAGTCTGGAGATGATCTCAACGATTACGAGGCACCAGGTAGGGACGGTAGAACGTGCGATGAAGATTTTTGAGCAGTTGAAGTTGGTAGAGGTACTGGATAACGGTGCAATCTATATGATGGACATTCAGAATTTCATCGGACAGAGTTCTACAGAGGCGGACCGGCAGAGGAAGTATTATCGCCGCATCCAGGATGAGAAGAAACTGAGCGGCTCCCAGACGCCGGAGGCATTGATTCCAGAGATGCAGGAACCGGAGCAGGAGAAACCGCCAGTAGAAAAACCACCGAAGCCGAAAAAGGCAACCGCAAAGAAGGAAGACACGATGCAGATCTATGAGCGTCTGGTTCCAGATTATGCACTTGGCGGCGAAATCAGAGAAAAGATGTGTGAATGGTGTACATACAAGATTGAACGCAAGGAAGGTTACAAAGAGCAGGGAATGAAATCCCTTCTCCGGCAGGTAGAAAAGAAAGTAGCAGAATTTGGAGAAGGCCGGGTGTGTGATTTGATTGAGGAGTGTATGTCAAATAACTGGAAAGGCATTATCTGGGATAAAATGACGCAGATTCCGCAGAGACCAGCCGGGGACAGGATTCAGAACAGAGTGAGTGAGGTAGATAACTGGTAATGACAAGAGAGGAGTTCAAAACGCTTGTTAAGGGAATGAAAGCTGTATACGCACAGCCGACATTCATTCCAGACCAGGATGCCTTCAATGTATGGTTTGAGTTGCTGAAAGATATTCCGTATCAGCAGGCCAACGTAGCAATCCAGAAGTATATGCTGACAGAGAAGTTTCCACCAACGATAGCAGACATCAGAGAAAAGGCAACGCAGATTGTTGAGAGCGTGGATAGCAGCATGAGTGAGTTGGAGGCATGGTCTTTGGTAAGAAAGGCGATCAGAAATTCCGGGTATCATTCAGTGGAAGAATTTGAGAAACTACCTGAGGCTTGCCAGAGAGCCGTAGGAAGTGCGGCAAATCTGAAAGAGTGGGCGTTGATGGATTCTGAAAGGGTTGAGACGGTAGAACAGTCTCATTTTATCCGGAATTACAGGACAACAGTGCAGAGAATCAGCGAAGAGAAAAAACTGCCGGAATCAATCCGGTTGCTGATTGCCAGCATGAGAGACAATGCGCTGGAGTTGGAAAAGAAAGAGCAGCCTGCGCTCGAAGCTAAGAAGCAGGCAGAAGAAAAAACAGAACCGGAACCTAGAATGTCTGAGGAAACGAGGGCGAAGTTCCAACAGGTCATGCGGAACTTGCAGGGGAAGGTGTGATATGGAGGTGAAGTGACATATGGATATGGCAGAGATTGGAGCGAATATCCGGAGTTGCAGGACAGAAAAGGATATGACGATGGAGGAGCTGGGAAAAGCAATCGGTAAGAGCCAGTCGGCGGTAGCGGATTATGAAAAAGGCAGAGTAGACATTCCGGTATCTTCCCTCATCAAAATTGCAGAAACCCTGGAAATCCACCCGGCAAAGCTGTTCGGTATGCAGACAGCAGATGAGCAGTTTGAGCCGGATGCCACGCTGAGAATTTTCAGTGCGGAGGACAGACGGACTATTGCAGGAATCTTGGTAATGAATGGTTATACAACCCGGCATATCAAGGTTGCAAGAGAAGGAAAGAAGAGTAGCTGGTACTGCATCCAGGCTATGCTTGAAGAAAGCAACCTGGGAAGTCAGTAGGAGGCGGACATGAAAAAAGCGAAGTTTACGGTGTACGGGGAGCCGAAAGGAAAAGGCAGACCGAGATTCAATACGAAGACCGGCCATGCCATAACCCCGAAAGATACGGTGTCCTATGAAAATCTGGTAAAGCTGGAATGGCAGACAGCCTACGGGACAGAGAGTTTTCCGAAAGAGGCGATGCTGGATATGAGGATTAAGGCGTACTACCGGATTCCTAAGTCGGCATCGAAGAAAAAAAGAGCTGCGATGCTGGCAGGAGAGATACGCCCGACTAAGAAACCGGATATGGATAACGTAGTAAAGATTATCGCTGACAGCCTCAACAACCTGGCATATTACGATGATACGCAGATTGTTGACTGCCAGTGCCGGAAGTTCTACTCAGAGAATCCGAGAGTAGAAGTGACGATTATAAATTTGTCAGAGGAAGAATAGGAGGAAATTCACAGTGGATGAAAAAATGGAGATAAGACTGGTAAATCCAACGGAAGACGGGTTCTTGCAGAGGATTGATTGGAACAAAGCAGAGCTGGAGGAGAATGTCAGAAGCATTGTGGCAGCATACCAGGGATTGGTGTATACGGAAGATACGGTATCAGATGCGAAGAATGACAGAGCTGCCCTTAGAAAATTGCTCAATGAGATTGAGGACAGAAGAAAGCTCGTCAAGAAAAAGTGCATGGAGCCGTATGAAGTGTTCGAGAGTGACTTGAAGGATGTAACGGCACTCATCAAGGAACAGATCAGCATCATTGACGGGCAGGTAAAGGAATATGAGAATAGCGTAAAAGAGGAGAAGAAAGCCAGATTGCAGGATGTGTATGCTGAGGAAATCGGAGAGCTGGCAGAGGTTCTTCCTTTTGAGCGAGTGTTTGAGGCACAGTATCTGAACGTGAGCTTCAAGGAAAGCAAGGCAGCAACCGAAATCCAGGAAAAGGTTCAGAGAGTAAAGAGCGATCTGGCGGCTATTGATGCACTGGATAGCAAGTACAAGCTGAATGCGAAGGACGTATATGTGAGGACACTTGATATGTCCAAGGCCATGGCTGAGAATGCCCGTCTGATTAAGTTTGAAGAGCAGATGGAAGCAGACCGTAAGAGAAAAGCCGAGGAAGAGGAACGCCGGAGAGCCGAAGCAGAAGTCAGAGCCAAAGAAGCAGAGGAGCGCAGACGCCAGGAGGCTGAAAGAATCGCTGCGGAACGTGCGGAGAGAGAAAAAGCACTGGTAGAACAGCAGACCCAGGAGGAAAGAGCTTCGGAATCTGGCTACGATACACCGGTTCCGGATAAGACGGCAGATGCGCAGAGTGAGGAACCTGCAGAAAAGCCGGCTGAAAAAGAAGTTCTTCCGGAAGAGAAGAAATACAAGGCAACCTTCTATGCGATTGGTACGTTCCAGCAGTTGAAGGATTTGCAGGAGTACATGAAAGAACATAATATCCAGTTCGGAAAGGCGGGTAAGTAGGATGAGCGATTTTGTGAAAGAATTGAATTTTGATGGCGATACCTTTAATGACATGAAGAGAGATATGAATTTCGTATTACAGAGACTGCTCGGTAATATGCAGGAAAAGGAATGCCAGGAAGGAACGCTGACGCTGAAACTGGATGTATCGCTCGTGAGAGAGTATGTGCCGAATTACAATCCAAACATTCCCGGAGAAAGCAGAGAGATTGCGAAGCCGAAGTTCAGCCACAAGGTAACAAGCCAGATGAAGGTTGAAGATATGAAGAAGGGCAATTATGATACCGAGATGGAACTGTTCTTGAATGAGGAGACCGGGGAGTATGAAATGCGGCCGGTAGCCGATACAACACAGAGAAGTATCTTCGATGCAGACTACAGAGATGTGACAGAGCCGGGACCGGCAGGAATCGAGCCGGATATTGGCCCGGAGTACATCGAACATCCGGAACTTCCGGGAGAGGTGGCAGATAAACATGCCCTTCCTGGCCCAGTGGAAGAATATGAGGATGCAGACGAGAGCGTATATGACGATTCTACGGGCGATAACCCGGAGGATAAACAATTTACTGATGAAACCGATTTAAACGGTGCAGGGGACGGTACAGAGACTACAAGTGGCTCTGAGAAAGATGAAACCGACACCGAAGACGATGAATATGGATATGATGAACCAGAGGAGGAAGAGTAAATGAATTTAAGAGATTTGGTAGGTAAAACGGCAATCAGAACAGCGAAAAGCGATGTAGTTTTTCCATGGGAATTACCCCAGTCATTGTTTGTCCAGGTAAAACCATATGGAACATCGTGCCATTCCGACAAGGAAAAGTACATGAACCACCCGGTAAAAATTATCGCAGTAAAAGAAGAACAGGTTGTCATAGAAGAGCATGGAGAAAGAAAGCTCTTGGAAAGAAGATTCATTGACAACCACTGGGTTGATTATGACAAGTTCCTGCATCCAGAGAAGGAAGAGAAAGAAAAAGCCGAGAAGCTGATGAAGGAGTTCGAGGTAGCGGCGGAACTATCAAGCGTTTCCTGGCAGAGCATTATGACCAGATGTGTACGGCGGTGATCTCCATGGATAACATCCAGATTTTCAGAGGAGAACTGGGCGAGCCGATTCAGAATATCTGTTGCCGGTGCGGAGCAGAGGTTGAAGAGGAAATGAAGGGATAATAAATGGATAAAAGGCCGAGAAAAGAAGATGGGTCATTGTTCATATCGTGTAAATCATGCGGAGTGCCGCCGGACAGGTGCAAGGGCTTTTGTATTTTCCAGAGAATGACGGCAGAAGCAGAAAAGCAGAAACAGGAGGGAAAGTCGAATGGCAAAATTTAATATCGAAGTAGAACTTGACTGGATGGATGAAGAGGCATATTCCATCGATGATGAGTTGAGAGAACGGATTGTGGAGGGCGTGGAAAACGCCTTCTGGAAAAGGCAACGAATGAAGCTGTAAAGGCAGTGGATAATAAAATTGCAGAGAAGATTCTGGAGGCGGAAGAAACGATACAGGCAACCGTAGACCAGTTCATTGCGAATGTGTGCGAGGAGAAGATTGGAAAGATTGTTATCCCGGAAAAGAAAAGCACCTGGAGCGATGAAGTAACGTACAAGCCTATGTCTGAATACGTGGGAGAGAGATTTGAACTGTTCCTTACGGAAAAGAGATATGACAGGGACGGCCGCATTGCAAGTTATTCCAGTGACAGGAAATTATCCGCCGCCGGTCTGCTCACGAGTCAGTATCTGGAAGAGGAACTTGGAAAGAAGGTTGAAAAGCTGATTGCGAATGCTAAGAGAGAGGTAGAGGAATCTCTGATAAAATCACTGGAACAGAATTTGAAAGAAAACCTTGCGAAAGACACGATTGAAAGAATGAATATCCCGGAAGTGTTGAAGAAATTAAGCAGCATAGGAGCAAAGCAGGTAACCGGAACATCATTGCCGGAGTAAAGGAGGAAGGATATGAGTGATTTTACCATAGGGCATGTTACAGACCAGAAGGAAGGACCGATGGATGGAGTGTACGCTGAGACGAAGGGCACATACACGAAGTTCAAAGGAACCGGAGCATTTCAGAAAGAGAAGAGAATCCTGTATCAGAAAGCAACGGATGTCGGAATCAAGGCCAGTTTGCAGACCGGCATGGTAAGCATCAATGACAGAAACCGAAACCAGGCAATAGCGGTAAGCATTACGGAGATGGTTGCGATTCTGAATGAGGCTTTGAGATACGGAACGGCAGGAATGGGAAAGAAGGTGCGGCTGTGATCAACAGGGCAAGCGAAGGAACGTGCCGTCAGTGCGGCAGAAGAATCCTGTGGGTGCGGATGAAGTCCGGAAAGAATATGCCGGTAGACATGGCACTGCATAATTACAAGAAGGACAGCACCGGAAAAGAAAAAATCGTCACGCCGGACGGAGAGGTAGTGGCAGGAAGAATTCTGGTAGGCGAGCGTGGAGATGGAGCAGGTTATATTTCGCACTTCGCTTCATGCAAGAAGTACCGGAGATAAAAAGAAAAGCCGCCATATCCCCATGGCAGCTCCTCAAATGTTCGTAGATAGATTCATTATATGGAGCAGAGCAAGAAAAGTCAAGGAGGTATGGCGGTATATGGAAAGGCAGAGTGAGCAGGAACTGTTAGCAATCGCACCTGTGGAAACGGAGAGTCTGGAGGAAAACAGAATCTACCGGGTAACAGGGAGAGAACTGACACAGATAGCGGAAATATCTGCGAGAGAAGCGGTCAAAATGTGCAGAGAAGAGCGAAAAAAGACCGAAAAACGTGAGCAGAGTAACGCTGATAAGGTAAAAAGAACCAAGAAATTGTTATCAGACTACCGTAGACTGAAAAGGGAAATCCCGGAAGATGAAGAATTTACGGAAGGCGAGAAAGTAGAAAAACGGTGGGCGTTCCTAAGAGATTTGATGGGTTCGGCACATATCAATAGCCAGGAAAGCGTAGTAGAGAAAGAGGAAAAGCGCAGGGCAGAGAATATGTATTACATCAACCGAATAGAGCGTGCGATTGAGACGTACCGGGAGGAGTGCGAAACATCGAAAAAGCCAGAAGCTATGCGGTGTTACAGGGAAGTGTACGAATACTACATAGCGGAGGCAGAAAAGACGGTTGCTCAGATTGCAAGTGAGGAATGTGTGAGTGAAAAAACTGTCTATAAGGACATCGGGAACGCCTGCAAAATCATAGCTGTGTACCTGTTGGGTGTGTGAGAAAACTGGTTCAAAAACAGTAGAAAATATGGAATTGACGAGGGTAAAATACCTGTGGTAATGTAGTAAGTGCCAAAAGCCATATGTCACACCATAAAAATGGAGCACTGTGAATCGACTTTTCCTTCTCTGATGGCTGAGCGGTCTTCGGACCGCAAAGCCGGAGGAAGGGATTCTTAAAAAACGGTAAACAGCCTGTATTCCCTGTACTTAGGTAGGTAATCTGGTATAATTAAAGTATGGAAAACAATGGTTTTTCAAGGGAAAAGGAGCAGACGGACAATGGGAATTTATACGAGCAGATATAGCAACAAAGAGCTTGCAGATGGCAAATATTACTGTGTAGGAATCAGCATCGGGACGCCGAAATTCAAACTGGCGTACAGACTGGAAAACCAGTGCTACTCACTGGCACCGAAAGTATATGCTGAGAATGAACCTGGAAGATTTCAAGAAAGCCTATTACGAGAAGCTGAACGGCATAGGCAAGGACAGAATCATCAACATGGTTGTGAAGATGGAACGTGACGCAGCGGCCCAGGGAAAGGATTTGGTCCTCCTGTGCTACGAGGATGTGAGAATCCCGGAAGATTGGTGTCACAGAACTGTTTTTGCTGAGTGGTGGGTGGAGAACACTGGAGAGATTATCGAAGAACTTCCAGACCCGAATCCCCCGAAGAGAAAGAAGGTAGCAACGGCAAGTAAGAAGCCCGAAGTGCAGACGAAGCCAGATGATGGCTACCAGCAAATGAGTCTGTTTGGTATGGGCGCTTTAATATAATATCCGGAGCTGGTGTAGGCAGCACACGACTATTCCATAGTTGAGGCCCTGTTCATCGCAGGGCTCCGGTCCAAAAACAACGGCATCGCATCCGAAAGGGTACGGTGCCTTTTTTAATGCAAACGAGAGAAGGGAGAGTTGATAAGCAATGGCGTTTTTCAGAGACCCAGGAGAGATGTTTTTGGGGTGCTTGGGTACGGTGGAGCAGAGATACTTGGTAAATCTGATAAAGAATGCTGCGAAGAACGGGTATACGAGGTTTGTGGAACCGTGTGCCGGAACATTCGCCATGAGCAACTTGGCAATCCAGAACGGGTATAAGCCGGAGCAGATTGAGACGAGCGATGTGTCTATGATGAGTTCGGTTATGGGGTATGCCATTACGGGCAAGCCACTTGATGAACTGGAGATACACGCCCAGGGATTTTCCGATGAGGAACTGTTGGACCCGGCGGTTGCCTTGTATGCTCAGATGTATCTGAGAACATCGAAGACGGCCGGCAATGAGTATTTCTTTAATCTGCTGAAAGATTTAAGAGACAGAAGAGAGGAACATATTGAGCATATCCGACAGAGCCTGGAGAACATCAAGAAGGAAATGTATGGCATGACGTATCGCCCGTTGGATATGTGGGATCATCTGGACGAGGTGCTTGACGATCCACACACGCTGGTTATTGCCAATCCACCGACCTACTTCTCCGGCTATGAGAAGTTCTATGACACCCAGGGAAAAATGACTTGGAAGGAACCAGAGTATAAGCTGTTCGACCCGGAAACAGGACACGTTGAGTTGTTTGACCGGTGTATGAATGCAAATGCTCTGGTTGTTTGTTACCAGGAGAAGAGAACCGGAGAAGCTGTCGGAGAGCCAATATTTGCGAGAGCTGGTACGAGAGCGGATTTGAACAGCTATATTACCTCGAACAGAGGAGAAGAGGCAGCGGCACTGGCAGAAGGAAGAAAGATTAAGCGACCTTCCGAGAGTAAACTGGCACCGATTGCCTGTAGTATGCTGCCGAGGAATTACGAGATTACCGAGAAAAGCAAGGTGCAGATCATCTCCATTAAGGCAGCAGAGGCACAGTATTACAGACAGCTATGGACGCACAATTTTGTTGGTTCATCTGCCACATTCAACAGAGCCGTTCTGATTGACGGGATGGTATCGGGCGTATTTGGGATTTCAAAGATGCAAGCCACATCACTCTTTATCTGGTACGTTATGAAGGTCCCACACACCACGTATCGGCTTGGTAGACTATTGTATATGCTGGCACAGAACCATTGTTTCACAGAAACGCTTCTGGACGATCTGGAACGTGAGAAGGTAACAAAAGTCCGGACAGCCATGCTGACGAAGTATCCGGAGAACAAAGAAGTCCGGGGTATCATGAAACTGGTAAACCGGCAGAAAGATAAGAACAACGGGTTCAAGCTGACGTATGAAGCAGAGTTGACTGACCGGACAGAACAGGAAACACTGGAAGAATGGTTAAGGAGGGAGAAACAGTGGCAGAAGAGCAGAAAGCAAAATATGAAATAATTTATGATATGGGTACGGAGCTGTACATTGCGAAGGTACAGTTGGCCGACCTTAAGGAGCAGGATATCAATGCCAGAATAATGAAGAATGAGATGCAGGACCAGCTCACAGCGAATATCAAGAACAGAGGCAGTTGGAGAGCTTACCTCTGATTGCACTGATGGGAGAGAAACTGGAGATTATCTCCGGACACCACAGAGTAAAGAGCGCAAGAGAAGCCGGTCTGAAAGAGATTATCGTTATCTTGGATAAGAGTGGGCTGACCAGAAGCAAGGCGGCTTCTAAGCAGTTGGCTCACAATGCAATCTCTGGATTTGATGATGAGAGTACGCTGAGAGAAATTGTGAAGCTGATGGATAACGTCGATGATATGATGGAGAGCTATATTGGGAAAGAAATTCTGGAAGAACCGTTGGAGCAGTTTGATAAGCTGAATACTCCGGCGGTTCAGTTTGATTTCAAGACCATTGCGTTTGCGTTTCTTCCGAACCAGATCAGAGACTGGACGCACTGATGAAGAATCTGAACGGTAGTTGTGCTGAGATTATCGGTGTTGCTGCCTATGAGCAGTGTGAGAAGTTCGTGGAGACACTGGATAAGTACCAGCAGTTTACGGACATCCGGAACGTAGGGGCGGCAGTCCATTCCATGATTGATGCTGCAAATGAGAAAATGGACGATGCAGGTTTTGACCCGGACATGGATTGGACGTACCTTGCGAAGTATTTGGCAGTGCTGCCATTCCGTAGAATCGGCAGAAGTAATCAAAAAAAGCTCTGAAAAAAGCAGAGAAGGACGGCACGATTACCAGTAAGAATAAATGGCAGATGATTGAATACTGGGCGGCTGACTACCTGGCAGGGAAGTAGGTGTTTGAATGGCAGCAAAGCAGAAGTATGATGAGAGATTCGTAAAAATTGCCAAGGTATTGTGCATGAGAGGCGGTACGGATGAGGATTTAGCTGACGCATTCGAGGTATCTCCGAGGACAATCAACCGTTGGAAAAAGGATTACCCGGAGTTTGCAGAGGCTCTGGACGCCGGAAAAGAATATGCAGATGCAGAAGTCGAACTGAGTCTGTATGAGCGAGCAAAGGAAGTAAGAAGAAAACGAAAGTAAACCCGGAAAATTAATTGAGATGGACAAAGAACGGTAATACCAAGCCTGCGAAGATAGAGACGGTTGAGACCGAAGAGGACATCATACCGGACGTAGGAGCGTGCTGTTTCTGGTTGAAGAATCGTAGGCCGGACATCTGGAGAGATAAGCAGGAAATTGGTCTTTACGAGATAGAAGATATGGAGGGTATCGAAGCGACATTTATGGCGGCGAAGAATAAAGGCTTATCCAACCCGTATGTCAAGGTCAACAGGCGTAAGCGCATAGGGTTCAATTTCAGCGACAAGCACAAGCGGTATATCAAGAATTGCGTGAACAGTACCTACAATATCCTGGAAGGTGCTGTTCGTTCCGGTAAGACGGTAGATAATGTTTTCGCATTTGCTCACGAATTAAAAACGACAAAAGATAGATCACCTGGCGACTGTTCGACTATGGCGAACGCTAAGCTGAACATTGGAGATGCTAACGGGTTCGGTCTTGAGTATATATTTCGTGGGCAGTGCAGGTGGACTCAGTACAAAGATAATGACTGCCTGCTGATAAATGGCCCGGATACGGGGTACAAAGATAAGATCGTAATCTTCGCCGGAGGTGCGGCATCCGACAGTTACAAGAAAATCCGAGGTAACTCATACGGTATGTGGATTGCAACCGAGATCAACCTGCATCACGATAACACCATCAAGGAGGCGTTCAACCGACAACTGGCGGCTAAGAACAGAAAAATCTTCTGGGACTTGAACCCAGACCATCCTAAGGCGGCGATATACGTTGATTACATCGACAAGTACGCTGAGAAAGCGGCCAAGGGAGAGCTTCTGGGTGGTTACAATTACGAGCATTTCAATATCTTTGAGAATATTAACATCCCGAAACAGAGAATAGCTGAGATTGTCAGTCAGTATGACAAGGACAGCATCAGGTACATCCGAGATATTGAAGGCAAAAGAAGTATTGCAGAAGGTCTGATATACGTTAAGCTGGCAACTTCCATAGCGGCGGAGGACGATGAGTACATCGTGCCGTTGGAAGAGACGATTGACATGGCGAAACGTGGAGAGTTCATAGAGCTGAATATAGGCGTGGACTTTGGAGGTAACGGCTCCGGCCACGCTTTTGTTGCGTCCGGAATTACCCAGGGATATGAGAAGCTGTACGTGCTGTCCTCGGAATGGCACGATGCAGACGGAACAGACCCTGATGATTTGAACCGGATGTTTATGAAATTCGTTGAGAAGATATTGGACCGGTACGGATTCATTACGAATGTGTACTGTGATTCTGCGGAGTTGGTGCTGAAACGAGGTTTGCAGAAAGCTATGATTGAGGCGGAACTGGGAAATATCAATGTCACGAATGCTGCCAAGTGAAGATTACAGACCGTATCTTCACAATGACCACTCTCTCAGCAACCGGGCGTGTGTTCTTTACACCAGATTGTGAAAGCGTTCTCGAAGCTATCAGCATGGCGGTTTGGAATCCGAAGAAAATGGAACTGGAGCGTCTGGATGATGGAACCAGTGACATTGACTCTCTGGATGCTATGGAGTACAGCTTCGAGAAGAGGATAAAGAAATTCATTAAGAAGACGGGGTGAACTGATTGAGAATTGCAAATATATTGAGAAAGGTGTTGAGAAGATTGGTTCCGAATAACAGTGTAGAGAAAGCTCTAGGCGTTGATATATGCGAGTCCGGAGTAATGCAGAATGCTATAGAGCTGTGGCACAGCATGTATAAAAATGAGCCGCCATGGAGAGGTGGAAAGGACAATGTAGTTCCTCTGAATCTGCCGTCTGCGATTTCGGAGGAATTTGCCAGGTTGATACTGACGGAGTTCAGCATGAAGGTAACCGGCAGTCCGATGGCCGATTTCATCAATGATCAGTTGAAAGGCCAGCTTACGGACTTGAACAAATTTGTTGAGATGTACTGCGAAGGTGGAGCTATTGCAGTAAAGCCGTTCGTGACGAACATAGACGAAAACGGAAAGCCAACGGCAATCGAACTGGATTTCGTGAAAGCAGTGGATTTTTTCCCATGTGCGTTCAATAACAAGGGAGAGATAACAGCAGCGGTGTTTGTGGAAGGAAAGAAGGTAGGAGATTACCTGTATACCAGGCTTGAATACCATGAGCTTACGGGTATGACCTACACAATCATCAATAAGGCGTTCAAATCTGAGGAGATTTACCAGTACAACGATGATGGAACCTATGCTGTGAGAGATAGATTCCGGAAAGAAGTGCCACTGGCAGAAGTGGATGAATGGGCGGGCCTGTCAGAAGGGCCGGTAATTATCGGTAACATCGACAAGCCGCTTTTTGCGTACATCAAAGTGCCAAAGGCAAATAATATCGATACGGACTCGCCATTGGGGGTATCGGTGTTCTCCAGAGCCACAGAGATAATAGAACAAGCTGACATCCAGTACGGGCGTGTATTGTGGGAGTACAAAGCCACAGAAGCTGCTATCCTGGGCGATTCTGAATTGTTCCAGACTGATAAGCATGGAAAGCCGGTTCTTCCGCAGGGCAGGAAGGATGTTTAAGACATTTGATTTCGACAATGCAGACGGAACAAATAAAGGTCTGCTGAAAGAGTATGC
>ENA-OQLB01000126-OQLB01000126.1-human-gut-metagenome-genome-assembly--contig:-NODE-126-length-43553-cov-4.189771_pt1 | contig 43553 bp, 49 predicted proteins | sample MGYA00242656_ERZ504813 | MGnify/ENA primary metagenome ERZ504813 (study PRJEB26092, sample SAMD00036388) | human gut metagenome | host: Homo sapiens | study: EMG produced TPA metagenomics assembly of... | reverse complement strand
ACTTTATGTAATATTTATATAATTCCGCAAAATAACAATTGAAAAATAATGAAAGACATGAGGCTACGATGTATAATATTTCTGCTTTTATTTCCGTTTGTACAAGTGCAGGCGGACAACAATGACATAATGCATATGCCTATTCCTTGTTTAATAAAGCAATTAGACCAAGCTCTTGAAAAGAATAGCGTGTATGTGGAGCAGAAGGAGACGCGCATAAACTTACTCAAAAAGATGTTAGCGCATACTGATAATTTGACAGACCGACTGAAGCTAACTACTGAGCTTTCGAATGAATACCAGTATTATATCTGCGATTCTGCAATGAAATATATCGATGAAAGCTGGAAGCTTGTATTGCGCGAAGCAATGCCAATCATCAAGCCAATGTAATGTTCACTCGCATACGGATGCTTCTCTCTATAGGTATGTATTCTGAGGCGTTGGAGATATTAAAGTTGTTTCAAGTAAACGAATTGTCCGATAGCCTGAAAAAACAATATTACCATTGTAGTGAACAGACGTACAATTATCTAAAAAACTATGCTATTTATTCTATATATCGGGAGGAATACGAGCAAAAAAGTAGTCTTTATCTCGACTCGCTACTTATGATAACCACCAAAAACAGTAACCAATATAGTAGAACATTAGCGCGTAAGCTTAAGATGGACGGTGATGTAAATGGAGCGAGAAAGATTTTCAATGAATTATTAGAAATATATGATATAGGTACGCGTGACTACTCTATGGTTGCATCTTCACTTTCAGAGGTAGTGACAGATATAGAAGAGCGTAAAAGATTATTGTTGCTCTCAGCCATATCAGATGTCATGTCAGCAGTCAAAGAATACAAATCATTACGTGATCTTGCGGTTATATTTTATAATGAAGGTGATATTGAACATGCTTATCATTATTGTTCTATTTGTATGGAAGATGCAAACTTCTATAACGCACGTCATAGAAGTCTAGAGACTGCTCAAATTCAGCCAATCATAAATAGAGCGTATAGCCAAAAAATAAAAGAACAACATCATAGGCTACTCATCTGTCTCATTCTCATCTCACTGATGTTTGTTCTTCTATTAGCTTCTTTTCTTGTGTTGCATAAACAAAATAAAAAGTTAAATTATACAAAGCAAAAATTACAGGATGCCAACAATGAATTATATGCTCTCAATCGTGAGTTGCAAGGGTTGAACGCATCTCTTTTGGAAAGTAATCAGATAAAAAAGGACTATCTGAACCGTTTCATGATCCTCAGTTCTTCATACATTACGAGCCTTAAACAATACCAGTCTACAGTTTATAGTAAGATTGTTATGGGTAAGATAAACGAACTAAAGACAAATTCGCACTCTACTGAAATGATCGATGATTTAGTTAGGAAATTTTATCAAAACTTTGATGAAGCCTTCCTAACAATTTATCCTAGTTTTATGGTTGATCTCAATCAACTGCTTCGTGAAAACGAACGATTTGAATTATTGGACAATAATGCATTACCTCCCGAATTTCGTATTTTTGCATTGATGAGATTGGGGATTACTGATACAGAAAGTATTGCAAAGTTTTTACAATACTCTACTAATACTGTCTATACCTACTCTACAAAAATACGTCGGAAAGCCATAAATAAGGAAGATTTCAATAAGAGAATACTTCTTATAGGATAATATACCATCTATATATTAATAGATAATATAATATTTAATCGTTTTAATAATAAATAGTTTAAAGTAGATGGTGCGTCTTGTATTATCTATATGTTAATTGTATACTGTTAGTGATATTGAAAAAGGAATTACTTTTGTGATATGCCTATTTATTATAGGTGAATTTATTATGATTAACAATTGAAAAACAAAAGGAATAATGAAGTACTTTTTTAATCTTTGTCTGATAGTATCCTTTTTACAAGGATGTGTAAATAATATTAAGACATCACTACCTATATATAACGAAATTACTTCATCGGTATTGATATTAGAGGAAGATACTATGTTGGTATATATTACAGATTTTTTTCCTACCATGGAGAAAGTGGACTCTATTACTTCTTCTTCTCTTTCTATTATACCTGGTGTTAATCCTGCTGAACAATTTTTAGCTGTTAGCCGGGAATCTACTCCGGCTTTGAATACCATCGATTTTTGGAACAACGGTGATAAGGTTTCCATTATTGCACGTAAGAAAAATAACTTATTTAATGGAAAAAGATTAAGTATCTTCACCACTGCGGAAAATGAAAAGAGTTTTGAAGTGACTTTTACCAAACAACCTGACCAACTTTTGATATTCTGGCAGAATATGGAACTCCCACTATCATTATATACATGGGAAAAAGGCAGGTTGACAGTTTTAGTTCCTGCAGAGGCCGCTTTATTGGAGCGTTCGTTCATTCGTGTCATTGCAGCTGCCCAAGGTGTTATCTCTAATGATCTATTGATACCTCTGCACTTTGACAAGGTTCTCAACCATATTAAGGAATTGAAACGTTCTGATAAAGAGGCTCAAGTATTGTATTCGCTTATGATAGACCGCTTCAGCAATGGAGATAAAAACAATGACCGCCCTCTTAATCGCTTGGATGTGTTGCCTGCGGTAGATTTTCAGGGTGGAGATTTTCAAGGTATAATAGATAAAATAAAATCAGGTTTCTTCAATGATTTGGGTATCAATACCATTTGGATGACTCCGATTGCACAGAACCAGAAACTCCTTGGGGATATGACGAAGTTGTGAAAACACGCTTCTCGGCCTATCATGTTATTGGCCTATTCATCCTACGGTTCTCAACGAACATTTTGGTACAGAAGACAAACTGCATGAACTGCTTGATGTGGCACACACGAACAATATAAACGTCATTGTGGATTATGTAGCCAATCATTTACATAAAGAGAGCCCTATTCTGAAGGAGCATCCCGATTGGGCTACATCTATGATTACCGATGATGGCCGTCCTAATGTTCGTTTGTTTGATGAATATCGCCTTACAACATGGTTTGACACTTTCTTACCTATCTTGACATGGAGAAGAGAGAGGTGCGCGAAGCTATGACGGATTCTGCTGTTTATTGGCTTCAGAAATATGATTTTGATGGTTTTCGCCATGATGCTGCCAAGCACATACATGAATCGTATTGGCGCCTACTCACCAAGAAAATACGTAAAAATCCAAAGTGGAATCATCTTTATCAAATTGGCGAAACTTATGGAAGTCCATCACTGATAAGAAGTTATGTGAAAACAGGCCAATTAGATGGACAGTTTGACTTCAATGTATATCACTCTGCCGTCAATGTATTCGGGCTAGCGGAGGGAGATATGCGTGAACTGAACGATGACTTGCTGTGTAGCCTTGATAGCTATGGCTACCACAACTTAATGGGGTATATATCAGGTAATCACGATAAGCCACGCTTTATTTCCGGTTGCAGGCGGGGCAGTCAGCCTGAAAGAGGATACCAAGCTGGCGGGGCGCGTCAGAACTATCACTGTGGGTGACTCAACTTCATACGATAAATTAGCAGCACTTGAAGCATTCATGCTTACCATTCCGGGGGTACCTTGTATTTATCAAGGTGATGAATACGGTGTACCGGGTGCCAACGACCCTGATAATCGTCGCATGATGCAGTTCGATGGCTATTGTAATCGTGAGCGAGCACATCTTAATAAAGTTAAAAAGCTTATCAATCTGCGTCGCACCTCACTCCCATTAATTTACGGTGACGTAATGCCGCTCTATTGTGATAAAGATATCATCGCATTTATACGAATATATATGGGTAAAATCGCTATAGTGGCTTGTAGTCGCAGTAACGAAACCAAGCGTGTAGAATTGTCATTACCCCTTGCCTTTAAAGGAAATGATTTGAAAAACAATTTCAACTGTAACTTTAGAACATTAGGAGATTCTGTAAGTATAACACTTCCCGCTTACGGATTTGAAGTACTGATGAATTGATTCTAACAAAATTAATCTTCAAAACAATAGTATCATGAAACAAATCTTTAATTATGGTTGTGCAGCACTCGTTTCCACGTTTGTTGTCGGTAACGCAGCTGCACAGACAGTAAAAAAAGTAGGCAAAGAACGTCCCAATGTCTTTCTTTTTATTGCAGATGACTGGTCAGCACCACATGCTGGTGTTTACGGTGACAAAACGGTGAAAACTCCGGCTGTTGACTATGTAGCTCAGAATGGTGTGTTGTTTACGGATGGTTTTTGTGCCGCTCCCACTTCTACATCTTCAAGGGCGGCTGTGCTTACTGGACGCTATTCACATGCCCTTCAGGCTGCAGGAAATCTATGGAGTTGTTTCCCAAAAGATATAAAGACATACGCTTGGATTCTTCAAGAACACGGCTACGAAGTGGGTTATACTCAGAAGGGCTGGGGACCGGGTGTTTATGAAGAAGGAGCATGGGCTGATAACCCTGCCGGTGATTATCGTCCGAACTTCAAGAAGCATGTACAGAAGGCACAAGCGGGAAACAAGCCTTTCTGCTATTGGTATGGAAGTAAATACCCTCACCGCCCATATCCGAAAGGCTGGGGTGAAATGAACGGTATTGACCCTAATAAACTTGAAGTTCCTGAATTCCTTCCTGATAATGCAGAAACACGTACTGACCTTGCCGATTATTACTTTGCAGTGGAACGTATGGACTATGAACTTCAAGAAGCCATTAAGGTAATGAAGGAAGCTGGTGAACTCAATAATACACTTATTATCATTACCGGCGATAATGGTATGCCTTTTCCACGTGCTAAAGCTTCGCTCTATGATGCGGGTACAAGACAACCTTTCATTGTGATGTGGGCTGACCAAATAAAACCTGGACGTATAAGTAATGAACAGGTCAGCTTGGTGGATATCGCTCCCACATTCCTTGATGCTGCAAACGCACAGACTTCTGAAATCATGCATGGTAAGAGTCTTTTGCCTTATCTGATAAATGATGAACCTTTGAATCGTCCGTTTATTAATGGTGGACGTGAACGTCATGGATATGATGCACGTCCAAATCACGGTGGGTATCCCGTGCGCACGTTACGTGATGGACAGTATCTGCTGATTCATAATTTCCGTCCTGACCGTTGGCCCGGTGGTGACCCTATTGCTCCGAAAGATGGAAAACGTGGTTTCCACGATGTTGATGGTTCACCTACGAAGGAATATATGTTAGACCATAAGGATGATGCCGATATGAACATCTACTTCCGTCGTGCTTTCGATAAGCGTCCTGAATATGAATTATTTGATGTGAAGAAAGATCCGAACCAATTCAATAATCTTGCCGCTGATAAGCGATATGCAAAAGTGCTCAAACGCATGAAGAAACAAATGTTACAGTGGCAGAAAGATACACAAGACCCTCGTGCCGAAAGCGATACTGACATTTGGGATACATATCCGTATTATGGCAAAAAAGCAGCAGGTAACAAAAAGAATGTAAATGCTATGCCGAAGGTTGGTAAGAAGCCTGCGAAGAAAAATACCAATAAGAAATAATGAAATTAAAGTATACTACAATGATAAATAAATATATAACAACGATGGCTGCATTGACCCTTTCTTTTGGAGCCAATGCACAAACTAATACTCCCGAGCAAAAATTGCCAAGACCTAATGTACTTTTTATAGTTGTCGATGATTTGGCTGGAGTGATGTTGGGTATAATGGTAGCACTATGGTAGCTACTCCCAATATTGACCGCCTTGCAAATATGGGTGTAACATTCACGGACGGATATGTTACTGCTCCTATCAGTGGCCCAAGCCGTAACGGTATGGTGTCAGGTATGTATTCGCAGAGGTATGGTATGCAAATCAATGCCGACCTTAAACATGCCCATGTTCCTGAAAATCATAAAACCATGCCCGAAACCCTGCATGATGCCGGTTACCGTACAGCTCTTGTTGGTAAATGGCATGTATGTCGTGAACCGGAAGCAATCTTCGATGAGGTTTATCAGCGTATTGATATAAGCAGCAACTATTATCCTGATTCATTAGGTAATTATGACGGTCCTCGCTTGCCCATCCTTGCTACTCTTGAACCGAAAGACGAGAACGAGTATATGACCGATCGTCTTACTAATTATGCCATTGAATTTATGAATAAGCAGACCTCTAAGCAACCTTTCTTCCTCTATCTTGGCTACAATGCTGTGCATAATCCTTGGCAGGCTCAAAAAAAATATTACGATAAGTTGAATTATATTCAAGATGAGCATATGCGTGTACATGCTGCTATCTTGGCCTGTGCAGATGAAAACATTGGTATTTTGCTGAATTACCTTGAGAATCGTGGTATAATGGATAATACAGTCATTGCTTTCGTCAGCGATAATGGTCCTGCCAAAGGCGGTCCTGAAATGAGAACTTGGAAGGATTGGGACTCTTCACGTGAATATATCTTTGGTCAGATGAAGACTCTGCGTGGACATAAGGTAGATCTTTTCGAAGGCGGTATCCGTACTCCGATGGCACTTGTTTATAAACCATTATTCCGCGAAGGTAAAGTGTTTACTGATATGATTTCAAGTATGGATTTCTATCCTACCATTTGTGAACTTGCTGGTGCTGATATTGCAGAAGATACTCATCTGGATGGTGTAAGTTTGGTACGCCACTTGTGTGAGGAAACCAAACAACAGCCTCACGATGTGCTTTACTGGTGTCGCAATGAGTATGGCGCTGCCCGTATGGGGGTTTGGAAACTCTACAAAGATGGGGATAAAGTACAGTTGTTCAATTTGCGTGAAGATATTGGTGAAACTACTGACATGTCAGCCCAATATCCGCATATCAAGGAACGTATGCTTAAGGCGTGGAACGAATGGTATGCTGAGATTCCTACCAGTGCATCAAAAGTAAAAAAATAAAGAACAAAATAGAAATCATAATGAATAAGTTGTTTTCAATACTTTTTTTATTTATCGGTATGGCATCTTCACTTTTCGCTGCTGAAATAACGAAAGTGGAGCCTGCCAACTGGTGGGTAGGAATGAATGACACAAAAGTAGAACTGTTGGTATACGGCAAAGATTTATGTGGAGCTTCGGTGGAATTGGAGGCTGACGATGTACAATTGCTGTCGGTAGAGAACGGGAATAGCACTGACTATCTGTTTGTTACATTGAATATCGGCAAGAATCAACGTCCAGGAAATATAGAGTTACGTTTCAAGAAAGGATATTTCTCAAAGAAGCTCTCTTATGAGTTGAAAGCGAGAAACGAAAATTCGGCTATGCGTAAAGGTTTCGATAACTCCGATGTGTTATATCTGATTATGCCTGACCGCTTTGCCAATGGTGATAAGAGTAACGATACGACCTCTGGTACTATTGAGGCTGCAGACCGTAATAATCCTAATGGACGTCATGGCGGTGACATTGCCGGTATCATCTCAAAACTTGATTACCTTCAGCAATTAGGAGTGACTACTATCTGGTCTACTCCGTTGTGGGAATCGAATCATGTAAAAACACATATCATGGTTACGCATGTACCGATTTTTACAACATTGATGCTCGTTATGGTAATAATGAACTCTATCGTCAGTTAGCTGATGAATGTCATAAACGAGGTATGAAGTTAGTGATGGATGTGGTGCCTAATCATTGCAGTGTTTCTCATCCGTGGATGAAGAACCTGCCTTTAACCGATTGGGTGCATCCAGTTCCCGATACTTCCACCAGAACATTGGCTATTACAGCATGGAACGACCCTTATGTGTCAAAACGTGATTTTGACTTAAACCGTAACGGCTGGTTCTCTCCACTGATGCCGGATATGAATCAAAGCAATGAGAAAGTACTTCGTTACTTGGCACAAAATGCCATTTGGTGGATTGAATATGCCGGTCTTGACGGATTACGAGTAGATACTTATCCTTATTGTGAGCGAAGCGAAGTTGCCAAGTGGACCAAAGCCATCACGAATGAATACCCCAATCTAAATATTGTAGGTGAAGTATGGCAACCGACAGCTTCTGCGGTAGCATATTGGCAAAAAGATGCCAAAAACCATGACGGTTATAATTCCTACTTGCCGTGTGTGATGGATTTCCCATTGATGAATGCCATGCAAGAAGCTTTTTCTGTAAGTACCCCCAACCGTGCCCGTCATCTTAATAAACTTTACACATCGCTTGCACAAGATTATCTATATCCATATCCCGATAACATCATGACTTTTGCAGACAATCATGACACCGAACGTTTTGCTACTTCCATTGGTAAAGATGTAGAGCTTTACAAGTCTGCCATGGGATTTTTGCTCACTACAAGAGGTATACCCCAATTGTACTATGGTACAGAACTGATGATGAACGGTGATGTGGAAGGTATTTACACTTCGAATACTAATCGTAAAGAGATGAATGGTGGTTGGGAGGGGGACGCTCGCAATGTATTCACAGCCAAAGGACGTACAACCGAGGAAAATGAGGTATTCAATTATGTAAGCAAATTGCTTAATTGGAGAAAACAGACTTCCGTTGTGCAGCATGGCAAGCTGATGCACTTTAAACCACAAGACGGCATATACGTGTATTTTCGTTATGATGATTCAGATTGTGTGATGGTGGCTATCAATGGAAATGACACGGATAAGACACTTGATACAGCTCGCTTTGCGGAAATGTTGCAAGGATATACTAAGGGAATGAATGTAGAGACCGATGAAACCTACAACCAACTTTCCACCTTAGTATTGAAGAAAAAAAGTACATTGATATTACAACTTAAAAACTAATTATCTAAGTAAATTATGAAACGACACTTTTTTAAATGTAATCGTCCGGAATTTTCCAGATGGTTGCTGATGGCACTCTTTGTGCTCGTAAACACAGGTTGGGTATTTGCTCAAAGCGGCACTACCGTAACCGGTGCTGTGATAGATGAGTTTGGCGAACCACTTCCTGGTGCCAATGTTATTGTAAAAGGTACTACTAATGGTACCGTAACTGACCTTAACGGTAGATATACAGTCACGATCACTCCCGAGGAAAAGACTACTTTTGTTTTTTCATTCATCGGTTACAAAACCAAGGAGATCGTACTAGGCGATAAACGAGAAATAAATGTACAGTTGAATCCCGACCAAGAGATGCTGGATGAGGTTGTTGTAATCGGTTATGGTTCTGTAAAAAAAGGAGATGTCACTAGTGCTGTTTCACAAGTAAAGACCGATGAATTACCCAAAGCATCTACAGCTTCGGTAGGTAATATGTTATCAGGACGTACTCCGGGGTTAATTGTGAAATCAAATAGTGCTGCTCCTGGGGGAGCGCTAGATTTTAGTATCCGTGGTGGTAGTGCTCCTTTGATTGTCATTGATGGTTTCCCTATTTCTCCGATTGAGGATCAATACACCTCTGAATCAGTAAAGGAAAACGGTAGCAAAATTGGTTCAATACCTACTGATAACAACTTCATCAACTTGAATCCGGAAGACATCGAATCTATAGACATATTGAAAGACGCATCGGCTACTTCCATTTATGGTTCTCGTGCCGCCAATGGTGTAGTGCTCATTACCACCAAACGAGGAAGTTCTGGTAAAGTGGATGTAAAGTTCTCTGCTTCTATGTCTGTACAAAAACTATATGGATTGCCAGAAATGATGAGTGGTCAGGAGTATATGCGTGAACGTAACAAAATCACCCGTGAACTTTGGATGAATAACAACGATGTATTCCCTTATGGTTCAAGAGAATGGAATGATTCTATGAATGCGGAAATTCTTTATCCCTATACAGATGACGAGATTGCTGCATTCAGAGGAGGAACGGATTGGCTTGATCAGGCTACCCGCATCGGTACAATCCACAACGAGGCTTTGAATGTGAAAGGTGGTACAGACAAGACGAAATATTTGTTTTCTGTAAGTAATTTGAGCAATCGTGGTGTAGTTCGTAACAATAACTTTAATCGCCTTACTATACGTATGAATCTTGACCAGCAATTCAACGATTGGTTGAAAGGAAGTGTAAATCTTTCGTATAGTCGCAATAATATGGATAATGTGTTCGGCGAGTCCGGTCGTAACGGTGGCGCTCAGTTTGCTGGTGTTATGTCTAGTGCCATGGAGTATAACCCGTTAATTCCAATTTACGATGAAAATGGGAATTATGCCCTTAATCCCGACCGCCCGATCGTCCTAATCCGGTATCAATGTTCGATGCCAAAGACAAGAGTCAGAAAGAAAATATCTTGGCTACTGCCAACTTGGAAATCACCCCCTTGCAAGGCTTACTTATCAAAGCATCTGTTGGTACTGACATCCGCATAAATGAGCGTAATTCTTACCTGCCTTCTACTATCTCTATAGCCAATCAGGAAACGAAATACGCTTATATGGGTAAAAATCGTGGTGAGAGCTATCTGCTAAGTTTGATGGCTGACTATAAAAGGCCATTGGCCAACATAGCTTTGGTGTAATGGGCGCTTTCGAGTTCGAACACATTGGCAAAAATGGATCTACAATGATTAGTTCCGGGTTTCCATCCGATGATTTTCTTTGGAACAACATGGGCTCTGGTTCACGTGCTCATCCCGATGTGACTTCGTATAAGAATATAGACCAACGCGCTTCGTATATTGCTCGTGTCAATTATGGGTATGACAATCGTTATCTTATTAGTGCAAACATGCGTGTTGATGGCTCTTCAAATTTTGCTTCAAATAAACAGTGGGGCACATTCTTCGGTGTATCTGCTGCTTGGAAGATTGCAGAAGAGAATTTTATCAAGAATAATTTCGAGTGGCTTAACGACTTGAGCTTCGTGCTGGTTGGGGGCAAGTAGGCGATGATGGAAAACTGGTAGGTAACCATACTTACTTCACTACCTATTATTATGCTTTCAACGGTATACCTACAGCCGGATTAGGTCTTGGCACAATAGCCAATCCCAATTTGTCATGGGAAACCAAAAACAACTTTAACATCGGTTTGGACTGGGGGATACTGAACAGCCGTTTACATGGTACTTTCGACTACTTTCTTTCACGCACCAAGAATAAGATAGGAAAACGAAAGCTTCCAATAAACCAAGAAATTACAGAAATTGATTATAATCTTTCTCAAGTGGATGGGAGTCATGGTTTTGAAGTCGGAATCAGTAGTGTGAATATCCATAATAAAAAATTTAAGTGGAATACCGACTTTGTGCTTTCCTACTATCGAAACTATTTTGTGGAACGTGATGCCAATTATGTACTGGGTATCAATGAAACGCAACGGATGGATGTAAACGATATGTGGGAATATGTGGTAGAGGGTATGATTCCCGCCGGCAACCGCAATGCCGGTGCTTTGAAAATCAAAGACCTTGACGGATACCTCCGCGATGAAAATGGCAATATTAAGATGGTAAACGGAAAACCGGCTTACCTTGGCGCTCCTGATGGTAAGATTGACGAGGCTGATATGGTGTATAAAGGTAACTCAACTCCAATACCGTTTAGTTTGAACAATTCATTCGAGTTTGGCAACTTCGACTTCAACATCTATTTCTACGGTATGGCAAACAATTGGCAAAAGAACCGCACTTATACGCTATTTGCCGGAGCTTTGCAGAATGTAGCAGAAAAGGGTGAAAATACGTTGAAAGAATTAGGCGATCGTTGGGCGTACGACAACATGGGTAGTAAAAAACCATCTATCTTCGTAAATGCTGAAAGTACCGCTGAACAACGCAACGGTTATTATTTAGAGAAGGCATGGTTCTTACGTTGCGACAATGTTTCATTGGGATATACTTTCAAGCCCAAGAAGAAGTGCTTCTCTTCTTTGAGAGTATATGCTTCGGCACGTAACTTGTTCGTGATTTCTCCTTACTCTGGAGCTGATCCTGAAACAGATTCACAAGCTGCTTATCCCAATGCCAGAACTTATACATTAGGTATAGATTTAACTTTTTAATTAAACAACTACAATGAAAATATTTAAATATATGATAACAGCCTTGTGCCTTATGGGTTTGGGCACATCGTGCATAGATTTGACACATGAGGATTCTACCAACGTACAGTTGGATGATTTCTTGAAGAATGAGAACGACCTGAAACTTTATGTTTATTCTCTTTACAAGCCATTCTGCTCATCAAACGGTGATGCCAATGTTTGGGGATTTTATGCTACCCTGGATGGCGGATACTATGCACTGACAGAGAATACTACCGATATTCTTACTTCCGAGAAAACCAATGTAGAGGCTGCTTCCATTGTTTGCAACACTCATGACTGGGATATGAATTCCAGTAAGAATATCACCAATCCCGTTTATCAGAAGTTCATGCCTAGCTTTCCCACCTTTCAAAGGCTCGCATGGCTGCTCTTCGCATTATAGATACTGACATCTCCAATAAGGAGAAGTATGCCGCTGAAGCTAAAGCTGTACTTGGATGGACTGGTATGATTCTTTACGACATGTTCGGTCCGCTTCCTTATGCTTCCGACGACTTATTGAGACAATGGGACGGTGAACCCATGAGTGGTATATATTTACCCCGTCCTACTCCAGAAGAGTTCTTGGGCTATCTGCAAAAGAATCTTGAAGAGGCCATCCCTGAATTGCCAGAAGTACAAGAACCTTGGGGACGTGTCACTAAAGGCGCTGCTTCTATGCTTCTGCTTCGTATCCATTTGATGCAAAAAGATTTTGAAAGTGCCAAGAGAGTGGCAAAGTCCGTTTATGAAATGGGGGCCGAAGGTGGTGGAAAGCTTTACGGATTACTGGATGACTATCAAAAGATTTTCAGTATAGACAATTCAGCAAACAAAGAGATGATTCTGGCTGTGCCATGCGATGGTACCAAGGACTACAGCCCTAACCAATGGTATTGTGCCGCTATGCCAGCCGATTTTGTTCACGCCTCGTCTTTTGCTAAAGGAAGTAGCACTCACCGTATGCGCTGGGCTTTTTACGATACTTACGAGAAAGGAGATCTGCGTCTAAACACAATCGTGGCAGAATATGTGAACAATAAGGGAAAGAAAGTTAAACGTGGCGATAAAAACCTTTCTCAAGGTGCGCTTCCCTTCAAGTACGACCAAGACCCAACCACTAACGGCAACTTTGCTAAAAATGATATTGTGGTATTGCGGTATGCCGAAGCTATTTTGGCTTATGCTGAGGCGATAAACGAGACCGAAGGCCCTACTAAACAAGCCATCGATTTACTGAATTTAGTAAGAAAACGTGCCGGATTAAAAGGTATCGAGACGATTGACAACGGTGACAAAGTGTCCAGCAAAGAAGCTTTCCGTGATGCAATTCTTGAAGAGAGAGGGCATGAACTTTATTGTGAAGGTGTCCGTCACATGGACTTGGTTCGTATGGGCAAATTTGTGGAATATGGCAAACGTGGTTTATCCAAGTATGCTGAAGGTAGATACAATGAAGATCCTCATCGCTGTGTATTCCCCATTGACCCACAATTGGTCATCGACTCTAAAGGAATTATTGAGCAAAACGAAGCCTATAAGTGAACAAGCTTATTGTACCTTAATAAGAACTATTTAGATTTTGATTAAAATGAAGAACAACAGATTTAGTAATTTGTCACTCGCTTTAGGAAGTGTGTGCTGCGGTTTATTCTCTTCTTGTTCTCAACAGAATAAGAATATTCAGAATGAACGTCCAAATATCATTCATATTATGACAGATGACCACGCTTTTCAGGCGCTTAGTGCTTATGGTTGTGGCATTTCTCAAGTAGCACCGACGCCTAATATCGATCGGATAGCACAGAATGGTATGCTTTTTCAGCACGCTTATGTGGAAAACTCTATTTCAGCACCAAGTCGTGCAACATTGTTAACAGGATTGTATAGCCATAAACATGGTCAGGAGATATTAACAAATGGTTTTAAACCGGATAATGTGGTATTTCCTGAATTACTTCAGCAAGCAGGCTATCAGACAGCAATTGTGGGTAAATGGCATTTGCAGGTAGAACCAAAGGGATTCGATTATTATAAAGTGTTGAAAAATCAGGGAGATTATTATAATCCTGAATTTACAACCAAAGAGCATTATGGAGAATATGTTCGTGAGGAAGGCTATGCCACAACCCTTACAACTGATTATGCTATAGATTGGCTGGAGCACAGGGATACCACTAAGCCTTTCTGTCTGATGGTGCATCACAAGGCTCCTCATCGTAACTTTATGCCAGAACCTAAATATTATGATTTGTACGAAGATGCAGAATTCCCTTATCCGGACAATTTCTTTGATGATTATGAGAATAGAGGGGGTGCAGCCAAGTCACAGCAGATGTCTATCATGAATGATATGACTTTGGGATATGACCTGAAAGTGACAGAGATGAATAAGAATCTGCCTCCTCATTTGGAATGGTCAATCGCTGATTGGGAAAGAGCGCGTGCACGTATGACTCCGGAGCAACTGGCGGCTTGGGATGCCTCTTATGGTCCTCGCAACAAGGCAATGTTGGATGCTAATCTCTCTGGTAAAGAGTTGGCAAAGTGGAAGTACCAGCGTTACATAAAAGATTATATGCGTACCATTAAGTCTGTGGATGATCAGATTGGTCGTCTGTTAGATTATCTGGAAGCAAACAATCTGACGGAAAACACGATTGTAGTGTACACTTCTGACCAGGGCTTCTATATGGGAGAGCATGGTTGGTTTGATAAGCGCTTCATGTATGAGGAATCTTTCAGAACTCCATTGTTGATTATGTATCCTAAGATGATTAAAGCCGGTTCTGTATGTAATGAATTGGTTCAGAACATTGATTATGCGCCTACTTATTTGGCTTTGGCAGGAGTTAAATCTCCGGTGAAAATGGACGGACGTTCTCTTATACCGTTGTTCTCTGGTGAAAAACCGGAAAACTGGCGTGAAAGTCTATTATCATTATTATGATTATCCAGCTATTCACATGGTTCGCCGCCACGATGGTGTTTCCGATGGCCGTTACAAACTGATTCATTTCTATGGAAAGGGTGAAGCTAAGGATGCAGGTGCTGATGCCGAGTATTTTGAATTGTATGATTTACAGAACGATCCTCATGAAATGAAAAATGTTGTAAACGTGCCAAGTTATAAAGAGCATGTTGAACGTTTAAAGTCTGAGTTGGTAAAATATCAGAAAGATTTGAAGATTAGAGAAGGAAATATAGAATAAAAGTTAACAATAAAAGGCTTTTGTGGATTGTGAAATTCGCAAAGTGATGATAAAAAAGGCAGAAATTTGTTACTTCTGCCTTTTTATTGTTTTTAAAATTCTTTTTTACGGATAGCTTCCAAGACATTTGCTGGTGCTCTTTTTTGCATCACGCCAAACAAGGCACAGAGGAAGTTTCCCCATTGTTCCGGACTGACGGAGAAGTCAGCCGGTTCCGTAACTTTCTCTCTGTCGGCCAGTGAGGTGAGGCGAGGTGGCGTCCGTCCTGATGAGGGTAATACGTTCTATGATAGGAAGAACTGTATGTAAAGTGAACCGATTTCTTTGAAAAAATTGTAGAATTCGAGAGGGTAATCGGTATTGAAGTCGTTCACCACCGCCATTGCGTTCCATTCTACTCCATGCTTTTTCAGCAGGTTGATGTCCTGCATCACTTTTACAAAGGACAGTTTGTCAAGTTTGTTCTTGCGGTATTCGTCGTGGAACTCTTGAGGATCGTTGATGGATACGTCCATCAGCCTGTTGTTTTCTTTAAAGAATTCGCACCATTCGTCGGTTTCTCGGATTTGGTTTTTCTAAAGTTGAAATTACATCCGATTTCGTTTATGAAAACTGTACATTCATAAGGTGGCTTTGTATGGGTTCGTTCTTTTTTTTACGTTCTTAAATCCCGTTCTTTTAAAGTATATGGTGACGAATCTGATTAATTTATAGCTCTTTGAGAATATGCTAGAACAAATATTTCCACTTTCGAACAAAAATACCTATTTTTGCTTTTAAATATAATAGAACTATGAGTACAACATCTCGTTATAATGAATTTCCCGCGTTTCTGAAACGTTATTTCCCATATAAAGTGCAGAAAATTTCGTTGAATGCAGGTTTCACTTGTCCCAATCGTGACGGAAATAAAGGATATGGCGGTTGTACCTATTGCAATAACCAGACTTTTAATCCGGACTACTGCCGCACAGAGAAACCGATATGTTTGCAACTGGAGGAAGGAAAACGTTTCTTCGCCCATAAATATCCGGAAATGAAGTATCTGGCCTACTTTCAGGCTTATACAAATACATACGGTGAATTGGAGTCTTTGAAACGGAAATATGAAGAGGCGCTGTCAGTAGAAGGAGTGGTAGGCTGGTCATCGGCACTCGCCCGGATTGTATGCCGGATGATCTGCTCCGGTATTTGGAAAGCATCAATAAGCATACTTTCCTTTTGGTGGAATATGGCATTGAGAGTACTTGTGATGAAACACTCCGCCGAATTAATCGCGGGCATACTTTTCAGACCACCGCTGATGCAGTGTGCCGGACGGCGGCTTGTGGCATATTGACAGGCGGGCATGTGATTCTGGGTTTGCCGGGCGAAACCCGTCAAAGTATCGTGGCACAGGCGCATGATTTGTCGCAACTACCGCTTACTACGCTGAAAATTCATCAGTTACAGCTGATACGGGGTACTCGTATGGCTTTGGAATATGAGCAGAACCCCGAAGACTTCCACCTCTTTGATGTAGAGGAGTATATTGATCTTGTTGTAGACTATGTGGAACATCTTCGTCCGGACATTGTTTTGGAGCGTTTTGTTTCGCAGTCTCCGAAAGACTTACTTATAGCACCGGACTGGGGACTGAAAAATTATGAATTTAACCACCGGGTTCAAAAAAGAATGAAAGAACTTGATGCATATCAAGGGAAGAAGTATGAAATGTGAGAAAAAAGCCTTATTTTTGCCGTTGCTAAATATGGAATCAATCTAAATAGAGGATAAAAACAATGAACCCAAAAACAGTGATAAAAGGAAAAATCCACTACGTGGGAGTGAATGATCGCAATAAGCATTTGTTTGAAGGTATGTGGCCATTGCCTTATGGAGTGTCTTATAACTCCTACCTGATAGACGATGAAACAGTTGCATTGATCGATACGGTAGACATTTGTTACTTTGAGGTTTATCTTCGGAAAATAAAAAGTATCATTGGCGAACGCCCTATTCAGTATCTTATCATCAACCACATGGAGCCAGATCATTCCGGATCTATTCGCTTAATCAAACAACATTATCCCGACATCATTATAGTTGGCAATAAGCAGACTTTCGGTATGATAGAAGGATTTTATGGCGTAACTGGCGAGCAATATATGGTGAAAGATGAGGATTTTCTGGCTTTAGGGCACCATAAACTCCGTTTCTATATGACACCTATGGTGCATTGGCCCGAAACAATGATGACCTTTGATGAAACGGAAGGGGTGCTTTTTTCCGGTGACGGCTTCGGTTGCTTCGGTACGCTCGACGGAGGTTTCCTGGATACACGTATGAATCTGGATAAGTATTGGGATGAATGGTACGTTACTATTCTAATATCGTAGGTAAATACGGTTCTCCTGTACAGAAGGCTTTGGCAAAGTTGGGCGGATTGCCTATCTCTACCATTTGTTCCACTCATGGACCTGTGTGGACGGACAATATAGCCAAGGTTATCGGTATCTACGACCGTCTGAGCCGTTATGCAGCTGAGGAAGGTGTAGTCTTAGTCTACGGTTCCATGTATGGAAATACCGAACAAATGGCAGAGGCAATAGCTGCGGAACTTTCCGTTCAGGGCATCAAGAACATCGTGATGCACAATGTCAGCAAGAGCAATCCTTCTTATATCATAGCCGATATATTCAAATATCGGGGATTGATTGTGGGTAGTCCCACTTATAGCAATCAGATTTATCCGGAAATAGAATCGCTGCTTTCCAAAATACTGGTACGCGAGGTGAAAGGACGTTATTTGGGCTATTTCGGTTCATTCTGTTGGGCAGGTGCTGCAGTGAAGCGCATGGGTGAATTTGCTGAAAAAAGTAAATTTGAAATCGTAGGTGACCCGGTGGAAATGAAGCAGGCTATGAAGGACATCACCTATGAGCAATGCGAACTCTTGGCGCGTGCTATGGCAGAACGTTTGAAGAAAGACAGGAAATAATCAGTAATTACAAATTACGGATGTCTCTCTTTCCCCCGTTTCATTTGGCGTACTTCGTATTTTGTAATTCATGATAGAACAAATTTATTAACCTAATAAAGTAATTGTAATGAGACTAATCATTCAACCGGATTATCAATCCGTATCACAGTGGGCGGCGCATTATGTAGCTGCCAAAATCAAAGCCGCTAATCCCACACCCGAAAAACCGTTTGTATTGGGATGTCCTACCGGTTCTTCTCCTTTGGGGATGTATAAGGCTTTAATCGACCTGAATAAGAAAGGCATCGTGTCTTTTCAGAATGTAGTGACTTTCAATATGGATGAATATGTCGGCTTGCCGAAGGAACATCCCGAAAGCTATTACTCTTTTATGTGGAACAACTTTTTCAGCCACATTGACATCAAACCGGAAAATACCAATATCTTGAATGGCAATGCCGCCGACCTCGATGCGGAGTGTGCACGCTATGAAGAAAAAATTAAGTCATACGGTGGCATTGACCTCTTTATGGGCGGTATTGGTCCAGATGGGCACATTGCATTCAATGAACCGGGTTCTTCCTTGTCTTCGCGCACTCGTCAGAAGACATTGACTACCGACACTATTATTGCTAATTCCCGTTTCTTTGATAATGACGTAAACAAAGTGCCTAAGACATCGTTGACAGTAGGCGTGGTACTGTGCTCAGTGCAAGAGAGGTGATGATTATCGTAAACGGTCATAACAAAGCTCGTGCGCTGTATCATGCAGTAGAAGGCCCTATCATGCAGATGTGGACAATCAGTGCCCTGCAAATGCAACGAAAAGCATTATCGTTTGTGACGATGCTGCTACGGTAGAGTTGAAGGTAGGTACTTATCGCTACTTCAAGGATATCGAAGCTGAGCATCTGGAGCCGGCATCTTTGTTGAAGTAAAGGAGTATTACATATAAATGTCTGCCCGTTCTTTCGTTATAGGAGGAATGGGCAGTTTTATTTATAGCTATATCCTTTTGTTACTTTTCTCCATCCAGGTATCCCTTTTTGAACATATCGACAAAAAGGAAGAAAAGGGAAGTAGCAGCGGACCGAAAATGACACCCATGAATCCGAAAAGGGAAAGGCCGATGACCACTCCGAAGATAGTGATAAGCGGATGAATGTCCGCCATTTTCTTTTGGATAATAAAACGTATCAGGTTATCAAGCTGTGAGATGACAAGGGCACCGAAGGCTGCCAGGCCAATGGCTTGGAGCCAATTGCCAATCAATGCCATATATATGGCTATGGGGACCCATATCAGTGCTGTGCCTACCATGGGAACAACGCTGGCAAATCCTGTCAGGAAGCCTGAAAACAGAATATTGGGAGCGCCGAATATCCAATAGCCTATCATTGCTACTCCGCCTTGTATTATGGCAAGCAGGGGGATGCCAATGGCATTGGAGCGGACAATCATATTGATTTCGTGCACTACATTCTGTGTGTTGGTTCATTGAAAGGAAGAATTCCGTTGACGTACTGTTCCATTTTTTTTCCGCCTATCAGCATGAAGTAGAGAACGAAGACGAGCACAAACATATTTACAGCAAAGCTGCTGATGCCGCCCATTAGGGTTTGTCCGATGCGTGGCAGGGATGAGAGAACGAAAGAAAGGCTATCTCCTCCCAGTATGTTGTATCCGGTTTTTGCCTTGATGATAGCAGCCGTTTGTTCAAATGGTGCGATAATGGCTTGCGGATCAAGATTGATGTTTTGCAGGTTTATTATTGCCAGCCATACAACCAATGCTAAAGGAATGAGAAAACATAAAATAGCTTCTGCTGTGATGATCGTGGCAGCTATGCTCCGTTTCATCTTTCGCTTCTCGGACAAATAGATCATTTGGCGTCTGACCAGTATATAAATGGTCAATGCTCCCAATAAACCGCTTAAGAAAGGGGTAATCTGTCTGAACAGTATGATTCCTAATCCAATGATGATGATAATCAGGGAATATTTCCAGTATTGTTCTTTTGTACTCATAAAGTTTGTTGCTTCTTTTGAGAAAGAAACATAACAACGACTGAAAAGGTTTTGAAAAGTATGGAGAGACTAATTATTATCCTTCATCCAGCCAGCCTTTTCCCTGACGTACGATTTCTGCTTCGCCATTGGTACAGTCTACTATTGTGGAGCTTTCGATGCCGCCTATGCCGCCATCGATTACCAAATCTACGATATTGCCGAACTTTTCATCAATCAATTCGGGGTCGGTACAGTATTCAATATCCTCGTTTTCTTCATAGGGAAGGGTTGTGGTCATGATAGGAGCATCCAGAAAGCGTGCCAGTTCTTGAATAATCGGGTTGTCGGGCATACGGATACCTACTTCCTTACGGTTGCGGAAAATCTTTGGGAGACGGACAGTACCATTTAAGATGAAAGTAAAAGGACCCGGTAAGTTGCGTTTCATTAACTTGAACGTATTGTTGTCGAATTTGGCATATTCGCTAATACTGCTCAGGTCATAGCAGATGATGGAAAGATTGTTTTTTTTCGGGTCAATAGCCTTGAGCTGGCAGATGCGTTCTATCGCACGCTCTTTTAATCCATGACAGCCGATAGCATACATGGTATCGGTAGGGTAGATGATGATTCCGCCGTTGTTCAGGATGTCGATTACTTGTTGTAAATCTGCCGCACTGTTGTTTTTCTCATAAAGTTTCAGAAGCATGATACTATCGGATTAATAAGTTGGGCGTAAAAATACTCGTAAATATTCTCAAAAGCAAGAGAATCACCTTTTTAGCATCTCTTTCTCTAATTTTTTAATCTTCTTCCATGCCTCTTTGAATTTGGGGCAGAGTGCAACGGCTTTTTCATAGTTCTTCATGGCGGCTTCTTTCATCTCCAGTTTGAGGCACTCGTCGCCCATGATGATGTATTCGCGGGCGTATTTCACCAAAGACTTTTCTTTTTCAATAGCCGCTTGCTTCAAAGAGCGGTTTTCTTCGCGCAGCCGATTGATGATGTTTAGTTTCTTACGGATAAGGCGTTGCACAACAGGCTTCTCTATGTCATAGCGGGAATGGATCGCTTTGAAAAATTCGTTGAGGAAAGTATCGAAGTCGCCTTTATCAAACGCTTTGGTTGCCGCTGCGTATTGTACGTCTGCCTGTGCCTGTTTCAGGGCGCGGTCAATGGCCTGGCGGTTATTGAAACGTTCGGCAAATCCTATGATTTCGGGACGCACAAATACGTCGGCACGACTGACGGGCTTCTTCAGTTGTATTCCTTCCAAAGAGGTACATCGGCTGAGTGCCACATATGCCTGCCCGCCGGCAAATACTCCTCCGGTGAAGTCGATAACCGCCCGGCTGAAAGTCAGTCCCTGACTTTTATGAATGGTGATGGCCCATGCTAACCGTATGGGGTATTGGGTAAACGTACCCAACTCTTCTTCTTCGATTTGTTTTTTCTCCTCGTTGTATTTATAACGGATGTTCCGCCATGATTCCCGCTTCACATCACACTCCTTGCCGTCGTCTGTAATGACATAGAGTGTTTCTTCAAAGGGATCGAAGCCACTGATGATGCCGATTGTACCATTTACCCAGCGGCGGTCGAAGTCATTTTTTATGAAGATGATCTGAGCACCCGGTTTGAGCACCAGTTCCTGTGAGGTGGGAAGGCTGCTTTCGGGGAAGTCACCTGTGATTTCACCGCTGAATGTAACGGGTTCTCCCGGCAGTTCTGCAAGTTTCTTGTCATTGATATGGTCTACATTGTCGCGGCGGGTGGCGAGAGTGATGTACATATCCGCTTCGGACTCCTCTATTTGTGTGCCATAGCGGGTGTTGAGCAGTTGAAGGTCGGTAGCGCCCACTGTATTGTTTCGTATGTGGTCCAATACGCCGACAAATGTTGCATCCGTTTGGCGATAGACTTTTTGCAGTTCGATCGATACAAGATCTATCTGATTGAAAACTCTTGCAGAGAAAAAATAGGGAGTGGGATAGAAGCGATTCAGTATTTCCCGTTCGTCTCCTTTCACCACAGGTTCCAACTGAAAGACATCACCCACCAGCAGGATTTGTTTTCCGCCGAAAGGTTCCCGGAGATTGCGTGAATAGACACGTAAGATGCGGTCGACAGCGTCGATGATGTCTGCCCGCACCATGGAAATCTCGTCGATGATAATCAGTTCCAGTTCTTCGAGCAGTTTACGATGAGGTTTGGTGTACTTGAAAAATTCATGGATACGACCTCGTTGTAAGCTGAAGTCGGGATTGTCGGGCAGGAGAGGATAAAACGGCAGTTTGAAGAAACTGTGTAATGTGCTTCCTCCGGCATTGATAGCGGCAATTCCCGTAGGAGCCAATACCACATGCTTCTTCTTGGTATGCTCGCAGATATACCGGAGAAAAGTGGACTTGCCTGTACCCGCTTTTCCCGTCAGGAAAACGGACTGGCGAGTGTACTGAATGAGGTTCAAAGCATCTTGAAACTCCTTGTTCTGGGTGTCGGGTACAAAAGACAAGTTATCGGTAATTTAGTAATTGATATTAGTAATTATTCCAAAATCCCAAAGTGTTTTAGTGCATCGGCTATGCCGTTGTCGTCAACACTTGCTGTGACATAATCGGCTATGACTTTCACATCGTCTTTGGCGTTGCCCATAGCAACTCCGATGCCTGCATGGCGTAGCATGCTGATGTCATTCCCGCCGTCGCCGAAAGCCATTGTCTCTTCCAGGCGGATACCGAAATGCCGGATTATTTCATCAATGCCATGCTGTTTGGTATTACCTTTGGCGGTGACATCCACAAAAGCCGGATGCCAGCGTCCCATTTCACAGTTGGGAAGAAAGGGTACTATCATTTGCTCTTCTTCGGCATTGATGAAAGGTGTTAACTGGTAAAACTCTTTGTTGGAATGGTTGTTGGTATAGGGTTGTGGTTCAATCGGGTCTGTTTTGAGTTGATTATTGAATATTTCCGTTACAATCTCACCCGGTTGGTTTGCACAAATATCATGTTCACCTACGAGTATGCAGGGAATATTATGTTCGTGACAGAATTTTGTCAGTATGTCCACTTCGGTTGTCGGAATGGGGCTTTTGTAGATGACGGTATCGTCTACAAAACAATAGGCGCCATTCATGGTGATGTAACCGTCTATCAGTTTCCGGTTTTGCAGAGGGGCGAGGTTATTGATGATGACGCGCGGGCGACCGGTTGCGATGAATATCTGTATGCCTTTGGCCTTAGCGGCTTCCAGTGCTTCGATGGTGGAAGTGGGAATCAGGTGAGTATTGAAGCTCACCAGTGTGCCGTCAATGTCAAAAAACAGAGCTTTAATCATATATGTCTCTTTTAAATTGGTTGGCAAATTTACTTAAAAGCGAAGATATTTCGTACTTTTGCGGTAATTTTGTTTTGTCCGATTAAAATAGAAAATCCAAAGCATATTAATGAGAAAGCATATTGTCTTTTTCCAAATTAAACTTACTTGAACCTTATGCAGTATAATTTTGATGAAATAATTGAACGTCGCGGTACGGATTCCGTAAAGTGGGACGGTGTACAAAAGGTATGGGGACGCAATGATTTGCTTCCTATGTGGGTGGCCGATATGGATTTCCGTACGCCGCCTTTCGTAATGGATGCTTTGCGCAACGCCTTGATCATGCGGTTTTGGGATATACCTTTGCTTGTGAAGAATGGTATACTTCCATTTGTAATTGGTTGCACCGGCGCCACCAATGGGACATCTCACGTGATATGCTGACATTTGTGCCCGGAATTGTGCGGGGGCAGGCCTTTGCTTTGCAATGTTTTACCCGACCGGGGGATAAGGTAATGGTGATGACTCCGGTATATCACCCCTTTTTCCTGGTGACCGAACGTTTAGGACGTGAAGTCGTCTATTCTCCGCTTGATTTGTGTGAAGGTCACTATCATATTGATTTTGCACGATTTTCCAGGGATATTCAGGGATGTAAGGTACTCATCCTTTGCAATCCCCATAATCCCGGTGGGCGTGTTTGGACGGTTGACGAACTGCGTCGGATAGCGACTGTCTGCAAAGACAGCGGGACTATGGTCATTTCGGATGAGATACATGCGGACTTAACGTTGCCTCCTTATAAGCATCATCCTTTTGCTACTGTATCTGAGGATGCTGCAAAGATTTCTCTTACTTTCATGGCTCCCAGTAAAGCTTTTAACATGCCGGATTGGGTAGTTCGTATGCCATAGCGGTTAATGAGGATATTCGTCATCGTTTTCGTGAGTTTATGGAAGCTGGTGAGTTTTGCGAAGGACATCTGCTGGCTATATCGGTGCTGCGGCTGCTTATACACAGGGTGAAGAGTGGCTGGAGCAGATGCTTGGCTATGTAGAGGGTAATATAGATTTTACGGAGAATTATCTGAAAGAGCATGTTCCGGGCATCAGTATGATACGCCCGCAAGCATCTTACCTGATTTTCTTGGATTGCCGGGCGTTGGGTTTGTCACAAGAGGAGCTGGTAAGGCTTTTTACAGAAAAGGCTCATTTGGCTTTGAACGATGGAGCAATGTTCGGTAAACCGGGAGAAGGCTTTATGCGGCTGAATGTCGGTTGTCCTCGTTCTGTTTTGCAAACGGCCTTGCGGCAATTGTCCGCAGCGGTTAAAGAAGAGAAGGCAAGGATATAAGGCTTAAATCGTTTTCTCAGATTGTTAATCCCTATTGCAGAGCGCAGTAGGGATTTTTTTGTCTTAATTAGACATACCTAATTATAATTATCTCATCTTTAAGTTATACTCCGTTTTAGGTATTGTTACCGTTTTTAACTACCCTTACCTTTGTCCCAACAAAAATTAAGATAAAAGATGGGAAAATTAACGAGTTTATTAGCATTGTGTCTTGTGTTATCGGCCAATGCTTTATGGGCAGGGGAACCCGATGAAGCAAGCGCAAAAGGTGATACTGCCGAGAGTACACTGAAGAAAAAAGTGACAAGTGCTCCGGATGGTGACAGCTACAAGAAATTCCGTTTCGGTGGATATGGAGAAATGGTAGCCAGTTTTAAAGATTACGGCATCAACCGTTTCTTTGGTGGCAATAGAGGCAATTCGGACGATCATCGTAATACGATTGCTATCCCGCGTTTTGTATTGGCGTTCGATTATAAGTTCAATTCCAAATGGATACTGGGAGCTGAAATAGAATTTGAATCCGGTGGTACCGGTACGGCTGTAGAATTGGAAAATTCCGAAAATGGAGAGTATGAAACGGAGATAGAGAAAGGCGGTGAGGTCGCTTTGGAACAATTCCATATAACACGTCTGATACATCCTGCTTTTAATGTTCGTGCCGGGCACTTGATTGTGCCGGTAGGCTCACTAATGCACACCATGAGCCTGTCAACTTTTTCGGAACTTATCGTCCGGAAGGTGAGACAACTATTCTTCCTTCCACCTGGCATGAAACGGGTATCGAGTTCTTCGGTTCTTTCGGCAGGGGATATGCTACATTCGATTATCAGGCATTGGTTGTGGTGGGACTGAATGCGAATGGTTTTGACCGAAATAATTGGGTTGCAGGTGGAAAACAGGGTTTCTTTGAGGTGGATAATTTTACTTCTCCCGCTTATGTTGCTCGTTTGGATTATAGAGGTGTACCGGGTTTGCGCATAGGCGGCTCTTTCTATTATTGTGTCAATACAGCATCCAATTCCGATAAAGTTGCTACTTATGCCGGGGTAAAAGCACCGTTACGCATTTATACCGTCGACGGTCAGTACAAGAATAAGTATGTAACGGCTCGCACGAACTTTGTGTTCGGCAATCTGACAGGGGCTACCGCTATCAGCAATAAGAATAAAGGTTTGTCCAATTCTTCTCCTTATACACGCGTGGTACAAGTTGCCAAGAGGGCTGTGAGCTATGCCGGTGAGGTCGGCATCAATCTCCGTTCTATTTGCAACGACAGTAAGAAAGTGCCTGTCATCTATCCGTTTGCCCGTTATGAATATTACAATCCTCAGGAAGAAGGAGAAAAAGGCCAGCTTCCTATGGACAAGAGAAATCAGGTGAGTATGTGGACTGCCGGCCTGAACTGGTATGCTTTGCCCAATCTGGTGGTAAAGGCTGATTATATGACCCGCCAAATCGGTACGGGCAAGGTATTCGGCAAAGGCAAATACAATAGTGAAAACGAGTTTTCCATCGGTATCGCCTATGTCGGTTGGTTTATAAAGAAATAATGCATTAATCTCAAATAATAACAATGAAAATGAAAAAGTATTTTTTGTACGTTGCAGCTTGCATGCTGTCTTTGGGCGGAATGATGTCCGCATGTAGTGATGGCGATGATCCTTCTAATGGAAATGGTAATGGCGCTGTAGAAGAAATTAACATTACCAAAGATAATGCTTCCAACTGGTATAGCTACATGATTAACGTTACTAATCTGTTGAAAGAAGATGCCGCAACGCTTTATGATGATTGGAAAACCAGCTATAACGGTGGAGAATCCTATGCTTCGATTTTTATCAATCATAATAATTCGGCTTACTTTGGTACTGCCAATAACTGCGTTCAGCAGATTATCGAAGGCTGCTGGGATATAGCCAATGAGGTAGGTGATGCAAAAATCGGCGACCCATACGATTTGTATGTAGCAGGAAAGTCACAAGATGCCTTGTATGCTGTGGAATCTTGGTTTAGCTGGCACTCCCGCGAGGATTATTCAAACAATATCATTTCTATTTACAGTGCGATTTGCGGAACGAGAGATGTGAGAGTGAATAATGATGTAATGGATTTGACAAATTCCGTAATCGCTGCAAACTCTATTTATAATGTAGTCAAGGGCAATAATAGTGAGTTGGCAGATGATGTCCGGAAAGCCATCAAGAAAGCTCATGACGCTATCTTGGCTATTCCTGCTCCTTTCCGTAACCATATCAGTAGTGCAGAAGCATTGGCTGCCCAACAAGCTTGTGCGGATTTGGCTGATTTGTTGAATAACAGACTACTTCCGGAGATTACTCAGAAGAAAGATACGTATAATGATGCAGCATTGGACGGCGTTGTGAGTACTTATGTGAACGATGTGGTACTTCCCACTTATTTGGATTTGAAAAATGAAGTAGCTGTTCTGTTGGAGAAAGTAAGCACTTTACAGAAAAATCCGACCGATGCGAACTTTAAGGCTGCTGCAGCCCAATGGATTGTTGCCCGTAGGCCATGGGAAACAAGTGAAGCGTTCTTGTTCGGTCCTGTAGCCGATAAAGGTTTGGACCCCAATATGGATAGCTGGCCGCTGGATGCGGATGCGATTGTCAATATCCTGAACTCGGGAGACTTCACCAAGTTACAATGGAACGGCGAATTCATTACCGATGAAAACGGTGATCCGGTAGAGAGCATTGCATCCGCTCAGAATGTTCGTGGCTTTCATACATTGGAATTCCTTCTTTTCAAGGATGGCGATCCTCGTACGGCACCGACGGAATAAATCTCGGATATAATCGTGTGGACAAATAAGTAAAGGAGTGTATTGTCGTCTCCTTTACCTATTTGTTGTGTTCTGATATTTTGTGTAAAATAAACTCTGTTGCTTATGAGAGATTTAGAAAAACGTTTGTTTCCGTTGTTGCTTGGCTTGTTGCTTTGCTGTGCTTGTGAGGGCGATACTTATGATATATTGGATATAGAAGTACCGGGCGGTTATGAGTTGTCTGCCGGTACGGCCACTGTATTTATGCGTTCTTCCAAGGCATACGACACCCCGGCCGACTGGGTGACGGGAGTCTATAACTCACGTTTCAATAACGGAGACGGACTTTACGATGATGTCCGTACCAGCACTAACGGAACGGGCGGCGGTTTAGGACCTGTCTATGCCGGATATTCTTGCGGCAGTTGCCATCATAACGCAGGTCGTACGCGTCCTACGTTATGGAGCGAGGGAGGATCGGGCAGTAGCGGTTTCTCTTCTATGCTGATATATATCACCCGCAAGAACGGTGCTTTCTTTCCCAATTACGGGCGTGTACTTCACGACCAGTCCATTTATGGCGTAAAGGCGGAAGGAAAGCTGAAAGTGGAATATACCTATGAGGATTTTAAGTTTCCCGACGGTACTCCTTATCAGCTTGCCAACCTACTTATACGATAACGGACTGGTATGCGGAAGAAATAAAACCGGAGGATTTGTTCTGTACGGTTCGCATCCCCCTGCGGCATGTGGGAATGGGACAGATGATGGCGCTCGATCCGAAAGAGATTGAGGCGCTTGCTGCCAAAAGCAATTATCCCGAATACGGCATTAGCGGACGCTGTAATTACATTACGGAGAAAGGTGTGAAGAGTTTGGGATTGTCGGGTAACAAGGCACAGCATGCAGACCTGACCGTAGAATTGGGTTTCTCCAGCGATTTGGGAGTTACCAACAGCCGTTATCCGGAAGAAATCTGTGAAGGGCAATTGCAAATGGAACAGGGCAGTATGATGGGGCTGTCTTATGATCAGTTGGATGTATCGGCAGAGGATATGGAGGATGTGGACCTCTACTTGCAATGCCTGGGGGTACCGGCCCGCCGCAATGTGGATGACGAACAGGTTATCAAAGGCGAGCAGAAGTTCTATGAAGCCAAATGCCACCTTTGCCATGTCACCACCTTGCATACCAAACCGCGCGGCAGCTCTTTGTTGATGGGAACGCAGCTCCCTTGGTTGGGCAGCCAGACCATTCATCCGTATTCGGATTTCCTGCTCCATGATATGGGTTCGGAAATTATGGGTGTGGGATTGAATGACAACTATGTCAGTGGTCTTGCACGCGGCAATGAATGGCGTACCACTCCGTTGTGGGGTATCGGCTTGCAGGAGATTGTAAACGGGCATACCTATTTTCTGCACGACGGGCGTGCCCGTAATTTGGTTGAGGCCATTATGTGGCATGGCGGTGAGGCGGAGGCTTCCAAGAATCTGTTTAAGAATATGAGTAAGGAAGATCGTGATGCGTTGGTTGCATTTATCAATTCACTATAATAACAAGTTACACAGTATTTAAATAAGAAACGATATAATCGTATGAAGAGATTAATATTATTGGCTTCGTTTGCCGCTATGCCGTTGATGGCAATGGCACAGCACGAAGAAGATACGGAGAATGGCGTGGTGTCGTTGGCCGGGAGGGAAGGTTTTACTATTTCCAGCAAGAAAGGCGACTTTGTTTTCAAACCCTATTTGCTGGTACAGACAAGCGCCAATCTGAACTGGTATGATGATGAAGGCTTAGATAAGGCATATAATCAGGATAATTTCGCCAATTCCGGTTTCTCGGTGCCTTATGCGGTGTTGGGCTTTACGGGTAAGGCTTTCGGAAAAGTGTCTTTCAACCTATCCATCAATGCGACGGCCAGCGGTGGTGCTTTGTTGCAGCAGGCCTGGTTTGACGTGCAGTTCAAGAAGCAGCTGGCATTGCGGGTAGGCAAGTTCAAGACACCTTTCTCGCATGCTACCTGACTACGTTGGGCGAGACATTACTGCCGCAGTTGCCGGTTTCGTTGACTTCTCCAGTATCATGCCTTATTCGCTGAATGCTGTTACCCCGAACATGGCTACCGGTTTTGACCTGGGAGTAGAACTGCATGGATTGATAGGCGAGAAGTTCGGCTATGAGGTCGGCTTGTTCAACGGTACGGGAATTTCTGTGAATACAGCATCAAAAACTATCAGTGACGACTGGCACATCCCGTCTTTGCTCTATGCAGGTCGTCTGACTTATATGCCTAAAGGAGTGATGCCTTCTACGCAAGGTAATCCGAACCGCCTGCATGAAGATAAGATGCTTTTCGGCCTGTCCGGTTCTGTTAATGTAGAGAGTGAAAATGAGAGTACAAACGACATGCGTGTCGGATTGGAGTTTGCCATGTTGAAGAACAAACTTTATTTGGCTGCCGAGGCGTATTATATGAATGTAGGTTTCACCAAACGTCAGAAGATTGATGAGACATATCATTATTTAGGCGGTTATGTGCAGGGCGGTTATTTTGTGGCTCCTCGTGTTCAGGTAGCCGCACGTTACGACTTCTTCAACCGTAACGGTACCGGTGACGACGGTTTCCTGAACATGCCGGCTGTGGGTATGAATTATTTCTTCAAAGGTTGCAATTTGAAGTTGCAGGCTATGTATCAGTATACAGCCGTTGGGGACATGACACACAGCTCGACCGCGATAATGATAACTTGGGGCTGGCCACGCATTCCGCGACCGTTTTGCTGCAATACACATTCTAACAGATTGAAAAAGGGATTTATCTATGAAGAAACATATTCTTTTCTTATCGTTGTTCATATTCGTTTTCGCTTCCTGCGACGAGGGCAGGCTCTATCAGGACAGGCTCATTGTTCCGGAAGAAGGGCGTGTAGTGAAACTGCACGTGAATATGAGCGGAGTGGATACATGGCCGGACGGTTATACGGTGGTTCTTGCAGGTTTCAACAATGAGAAGGAGTATTCGCTGATTGCAAAATCTATTCCGAATAATGGTGACGTAGACTTGCTGATGGCCGGAATCGGCGAAGAGGTTACCTCTATTGAACTTTGTGTGACAAACCGTATACGCGAGCGCGTGTATTCATTTTACACGCAAGATTTTTCTACTGTAGATGCAGATACTACCAATTGGATGCCGGGACAATCGATGCCGGTATGTTCAATGCCGTTCAGCAGGGTATTTTTATTGGTAGGTCGTGTGTAGGTTGTCATGGAACCAGTACGACTGCCGCTGCTGGGCTGAACTTGAAAGAAGGTGTCAGCTATGATGGCTTGGTCAACCGTCCTTCCGTTGTAAGCCCAGAATGGATGCGGGTCAGTCCGGGAAATTCCGATGAAAGCATGTTGTATCAGATCCTTGCTTCCCCTATCAGCAAGGAGTGGGGACACGACCATTCGCAAGAGATAGAATCGTCGATAGCATTGGAAATGCTTAAAGACTGGATAGACTCCGGGGCCGAAGAATAACTTTACCAACAATAACGAAGACCAATATTGTAATGAACAATAGACAACAAAAGCAAACTGAAAATGCATCAGCCGAAATCTTTAAATATGATGCGGACAACGGTGTTTCGGAATATCATGTGATGATACATGCACGTTGCCCGGAAGACACATACGAGCAACAATTGAATGCAGTAGTGAATGCTTACTTCGCTTTACTAGAGGGTGAAATACGTGGTGCTGTTGCTGTTTTCAAGCGTTATTTCCTGAGCGATGCCGCCAACCAATCGGATATGCTGCTGGCGCTTACCACCGAGAGTTCGGACTGCGCACTTTCCATTGTGGAGCAGCCGCCGCTGAATGGAACCAAGATTGCATTATGGGTGTATTTGCAGTCCGGAGTACAGACAAGAGTGCTTCACAACGGATTATTTGAGGTGAGGCATGGCGCTTACCGCCATCTTTGGAGTGGCAATGCCTTCAATCGTGCGGCCAACTCCGAATATCAAACCCGCTTGTTGCTGAATGACTACGTGATGCAGCTTATGGAACAGGGATGCAAATTGGCGGACAATTGTATCCGTACTTGGTTTTTCGTGCAGAATGTGGACGTGAACTATGCCGGAGTGGTGAAAGCTCGCAATGAAGTGTTCATTACACAGAACCTGACGGAGAAGACGCACTACATTTCGAGCACCGGTATCGGCGGGCGTCATGCCGACCCGAAAGTGTCGGTGCTGATGGACACGTATGCCGTCGATGGGATAAAGTCCGGACAGGTTCATTTTCTGTATGCGCCCGCGTATCTGAATCCCACTTATGAGTATGGCGTCAGTTTTGAACGCGGCACGTATGTGGACTACGGCGACCGTCGCCAAGTCTTCATTTCCGGTACGGCAAGCATCAACAACAAGGGCGAAGTGGTGCATCCAGGCAACATCCGCAAGCAGACCGAACGGATGTGGGAAACGTGGAGGCCCTCTTGAAGGAAGCGGACTGTACGTTCGATGATTTGGGGCAGATGATTGTCTATTTGCGTGATATTGCTGATTATGCAGTCGTCAAGGAGATGTATGACAAGCGTTTCCCCGCTACTCCCAAAGTGTTTGTCCATGCGCCGGTATGCCGTCCGGGCTGGCTGATAGAAATGGAGTGCATGGGGGTAAAGGCGCTTGAAAACAAGGAGTATGCTCCTTTCTGAATTGAAACAAGAACCGGATAACAGTCAGCATTCATACTTAATCAGGCCAATAACTGATGTCACATAACTTGAAACGATTACTCATCGCTGTATATATCTGCCTCGTATGTCTGCTTGCCATAGCTACTTTCCTGGAGCAGGCATGCGGGACAGATTTTGTAGAAAGTATATATATCATACTTTTTGGTTTTGTTGTCTCTGGGGGATTCTGGCTGCTCTGGCTGTTATAGCATTAATCAGACGGCAGCTATGGAAGCATCTTCCCACATTGTTGTTGCATGGTTCCTTCCTTGTGATTTTGGCGGGAGCCATGCTTACGTTTGTCGGCAGCCGGAAAGGATATGTGCACCTTACCGTGGGAAATAAAGTAGGTAGCTTTGTGGAACAGGAGAGCGGCCGGAGGATGGATTTACCTTTACATTACTCTTGGACAGCTTTCGGGTGGAACACTATCCCGGTACGGAAGCTCCTGCGGATTATGTCAGCCATATTCGTATCTTGCGGTCGGGGCAGGATACGGACAGTGCCTCTTGCAGCCGCACCGTTTCCATGAACCGCATCCTGTCCGAACAGGGTTTTCGCTTCTATCAGTCGTCTTTTGATGAAGACAAGCGAGGTAGTTGGCTGACAGTGAACTATGACCCTTGGGGAATAGGAGCTACCTATGCGGGGTATGTACTGCTGGGAATTTCTATGATTGGACTACTCTTCAGCCATAGGGGAGAATTCCGCAGGCTGATGAATCATCCGTTGCTTAGGAAGGGGGGCGTGTTCTGTCTTTTGCTGTTGGCGGGAAGTATGCAGGTGCAGGGACGGACGCTTCCGGCTTTAAGCATCAGGCAGGCGGATAGTCTGGCTTATGAACAGGTTATTTACCATGACAGGGTAGTGCTTCAATACGCTTGCTCGTGATTTTGTGGTGAAACTGACAGGACGGCCGTCCTATGCGGGTTTAACTCCCGAACAGATTATCGGCGGATGGTTGCTGCGTCCGGATGTGTGGCAGTACGAACCGATGATTTATATTAAGAATCGGGAGCTATGCCGTTTGTTGAACCTGAAGACGCCTTATGCTTCTGTGGCCGACTTGTTTGACGGACAGCGGTATCGTTTGCAAGGCTTCTGGCAGGGCAGACAGGAAACCAGCCGGAAAATGTCCCCTTTGGAAAAGGCAATCGTAGAAACGGACGAAAAGGTGGGATTAATTCTGATGCTCCAAAAGGGAACCTTGATTCGCCCTTTGCCTAAAGACGGCAGCGTGAAGCCGTTGCCATTGTCAAAGATACGTGCGGAGCTTATCTACAACCGTATTCCTTTTAGTAAATGCCTGTTCATGTTCAATCTGACGGTTGGTTTGCTGGCATTCTTCCATTTGGTATATTGCGGTCTGCGCCATTCTTCGGAGCGGAGTGGTTTGTCACGCCGGATAAACCGTTTTCTTGTTGTGGCTCTTTATGCGGCATTCCTTTTCCAGCTCTTTGGATATGGTCTGCGTTGGTATGTGGGCGGACGCATTCCGTTGAGCAACGGATATGAGACGATGCAGTTTATGGCTTTGTGTACACTGGTGTTGGCGTGCTTGTTTCGCCGTAGGTTTCCGTTTACGGTACCTTTCGGTTTTCTGCTTTCGGGATTTGCGTTACTCGTTGCTCATTTGGGGCAGATGAATCCGCAGATTACCCCTTTGATGCCTGTACTTGTGTCTCCATGGCTCAGTATGCACGTTTCGCTGATAATGATGTCCTATGCGCTTTTTGCCTTTATAATGCTGAATGGAATACTTGCTTTGTGCATTCGCAGGCATGAGAGGATGCTGATGCTTCTCAGCCGTCTCTTGCTCTATCCGGCGAATTTCTTCTTGGGTGCAGGCATTTTCATGGGAGCTGTTTGGGCAAACGTGTCGTGGGGGCGGTACTGGGCGTGGGATCCTAAAGAGGTTTGGGCATTAATCACGTTCCTCGTGTACGGAATGGCGTTTCATTCGAAGAGCCTGTCCGCTTTCCGCAGGCCGTTATTCTTTCACATTTATATGATTGCGGCTTTCCTTACAGTATTGATGACCTATTTCGGAGTGAATTTCGTCTTGGGTGGCATGCATAGCTATGCAAATGCCTGATTAGAACGGTGATGTTACCTATTTATAATGACTGCCGTTCTTTAATATACCTATATCGAGTGATTGCGGCATCGGATGCAATGGCGTATCTTTGCAATATCAGATTTAAAGAATGAATTAGTTAGTCATAATTACGTAACCACTTTTATGAAGATAAAAGGATCCCCGCTTTCCGATGCGATATCGTGAGACGGGGATTATTTATGATTCCACACGAATACTCCTGAATTATCAGGCTGTATTATTTCTTCCCGACAGGCTCTGCAAAAAATAAGTTCAAAGGTTTCGGTATATGCTAAAGGTTGGTAGGTTTGTACCATCAGATGGTACGACGTGTACCTTACTATGGTATGAAGAATACCTTACTGTGGTACAAGCCGTACCACAGTAAGGTATTCTTCGTACCAAAGCATGGTCTTGATTTGGTATATGTATGCTGTTGATTGCGAGCTCGTTGTGTGACTCCTTTTATAGTGAATCTTTGATGTCCTGCAATTCCACCAGTTTGTTCACAATGGCATAAATGGTGAGACCGGCAGGAGAGTGTATTTGCAACTTGCGTGCAATGTTGCGGCGGTGAGTAATGACGGTGTGGATAGAGAGATACAGTTTGTCGGCAATCGCTTTATTGGTCATGCCCTTTACAACGCAAGTAATGATTTCCTTTTCGCGTTGGCTGAGCGTTTCCTGTTCGTTGTCTTTCTCTTCTTCCTCTTCAGCGTGGAGAAGGTGGTTGATTTTACCGGTAATTGCTTCAAGATCGTCACAGATAGCAATGCTTTCATCATACTCTTTCAAAGCATTGTTGTCTATGACGGAACATACCAATGCAATGTATTTGGTGCTGTTCTTACTGTGGTCTGCTTTAAAGGAAGCAGGTCGAACCAGCCGCCGAAAGTAGGGTTTACGATTACAATGTCGGGTGTATGGAGATAAGTATAGTTCTGTAACGCTTCCGGTGAAGACACCTCAATGGGATGTGCGTTCAGATTGGGAATACGTTTGAGCACTGCCGCAAGACCACTTCGTACAATGACCGAAGTTTCTGCAACAACTATTTTCAGAGAAATATTATTGTTCATCTTTCAGCCTTTTTTCTATTTGTGCTACTGCAGGAACAAACATATAATCTTCCACCTGACAATGTGAAGCAAGATCCTGTTCGCAGTTGAAGATGTCGAACAGGACGGCGTTCAGGAGATTATTGTTTTCTTTTTCGGGATAGTATTTGATAATGATATTTTTCAGCTCTTTCAGTTTGGTATCTATCTGATTGTGCTTACTGGCAAAGGTGGCAATGTCGTATTCGTCGGACAGTCTGCCTTGCAGTAATTGTTCTACGTAAGTAAAGACGGCTTCATTTTCGTATTCCATGTGGCGGCGCACTTCTTTGGCATACTCATCAAAGAATTTGAGAATGAGGTAGGCCACATCGTTGTCTCTGGAGCAGTCTATGGCTTCTATCAGTTGCGGCGCATGGCAGGCAGGTTGAAGTCGAGAAAGTAGGTGTGCGCACGCTTCAGATAATCCATGAGTGCCGGAATAGAGAATGAGTCGTTGTCAATACTGTAAGAGTATTGCTCCTCGCTGATGAAATTGGCTACGGCGAGGAAAGTGCGGTAGTCTACATGCTGGCTCTCACAGACATCCTTTACGCTCTTGTCTCCGAATCCAAGCGACAAACCGAAGCGGCTCATCACCATTAATAAGGAGTAGTTATCGCAGATGAGATCGCTCATCTTGTCCGTAGCCCGATATTTATGTTGTTCATTCATTGTAAGTTATTCCTTTTCACTATGTGTTCCGGGCGCAAAGTAACGGTTTTTCTTCGAGAATTGCAATCGCTATTTGTAGGTATTTTGAGTCTGCACGCAGTCATTATTTATCATTGAACTAAAGTCTTTAGTTTATATTAACTAAATAAATTAGTTTTGTAACTAAATAATTTAGTTCTTTGTGAAAAAAGAAAGAATAGCTATGAAAGGACTGACTGCAAAAGAAGAAGAAATTATGGGTTTTTTCTGGAGAAAAGGACCGCTGTTTGTGAAAGAGATACTGGCGTTCTATGAAGAACCCAAACCGCATTTCAATACACTCTCCACCATAGTAAGAGGGCTTGAAGAAAAAGGTTTTCTGAATCACAACACGTTTGGCAACACGTATCAGTATTATGCAATGGTAAGTGTGGAGGACTTTAAGAAAGGAACATTGAAGAATGTCATTAGCAAATATTTCAATAATTCCTATTTGAGTGCGGTGTCATCACTGGTGAATGAGGAAGAATTTTCACTGGACGACTTGAAGCAACTGATACAGGATGTGGAAAAAGGCAAACTTTCGGAATAGTAACCGTCAATACGTATACTTCTATGGGCATACTATTTGTTATATACTTAAATCATCCTTTTGTCTGGCGGTATTTTATCTGTTTTACCGTTTGTTGTTGAGTCGTGAGACGTTTCATCGTTTCAATCGCATTGCTCTGTTGGGGATTCTGCTGTTATCTTGTCTGTTGCCGTTTGTAGAAGTCAGTGTGAGACGGCCGGTTGAGATGTATCAGACTATGATGACGTGGGAGCAGTGGCTGTTGTTGACAGATTTGGCAGGTACGGAAACTCATGCAGTGCAGGTACAGGAGAATGTGGTTACGTGGATACAGGGATTGTTGCTGGTATATCTGTTCGGTATTCTTTTCTTCATGCTCCGCAATATATATTCGTTGTTTGGCTTATGGGTATTGTTGAAGTCGGGTAGGAGAGAGAAGGTTAGTGATTATGTTGTAACGGTTGTTAAGGCGGTTTTGATAGTGCATGAACGGGAAATTTCACCATTTAGTTGGATGAGATATATCGTTATTTCACAGAAAGACTTGCATGAGAACGGCAGGGAGATCCTTACTCATGAACTGGCGCATATTCGTAACCGCCATTCATGGGATTTGTTTGCGGCGGATATATGCATATTCTTTCAATGGTTTAATCCGGCAGCGTGGCTGTTGAAACAGGAGTTACAGAATATCCATGAATACGAAGCTGATGAAACTGTTATCAATGAGGGTGTGGATGCGAGACAATATCAATTATTATTAATAAAAAAAGCCGTTGGCACAAGGCTCTACTCTATGGCCAACAGCTTTAATCACAGTAAACTTAAAAAACGTATCACTATGATGTTAAAAGAAAAATCAAGTCCGTGGGCACGTTTGAAGTATCTCTATGTACTTCCGGTAGCTGCTATTGCAGTAACAGCTTTTGCCCGTCCCGAAGTGTCTGAAACAGTGGAAGAAATTTCTGCCGTCAAAGTTAATGATTTAACGGCAATTGTAGAAACAAAAGTTGCGGAAAGTTCCGGACAGTTATTGCCTGCGCAGTCAGTTCCGAAAGACTCTGTGAACCGGAAAAGTAAGGTGGCAGTGCAACAAATGGACGAACTGGTGGTAGTGGGATATGCTTCTAAAGACAGTGTGAAAGACAGAGAACCGGTATTTAATGTTGTAGAACAGATGCCTTCATTTCCGGGAGGAATGGAAGCCTTGATGCAATATCTGGCGAAGAATATGCGCTATCCGGTGGAGGCGCAGAAGAACAAGGTGCAAGGTAGGGTGGTTGTTGGCTTTATCGTTAGTAAGGATGGTGACATTAAAAAGGCGCATATTCTTCGTGGCGTAGATCCTGAGTTGGATGCGGAGGCTATCCGCGTGATAGAATCTATGCTAGGTGGATGCCGGGCATGCAACGTGGAAAAGCGGTAGCAGTGAGTTATACACTACCCGTTATGTTCAGGTTGACGGGGGATGCTCTCGGCTTGAAATTGGTTGAGGCTTCCGGTTCAACTGCCGGAGAACTAGATAAAGGGGTAACTTTTTCTTACGCGGAGGGTAAGCAGCCGCTTTGTATTGTAAATGGTAAAGAAGTGGATTGGGCGGTGATGCGCGCCCTGAATCCCGATAGAATAAAAAGTATAACTGTACTGAAAGATAAGGCTATACTGGAAGAGAAGTATGGGGAAAAGGGGCAAAACGGCGTTTTGTTGATTACCTTAAAGGGATATACCGAATAACTGAGTCGGTTATACATCTTATCGGTTAGTCCTTGCAACCTACTGTGTTGTAAGGACTGATTTCTTTTATGTGATACGCTTAATCCGGATTGATTATTTATCTTTGTCCTGGGCCATGCAATTCTCGATATGAGCAAGTATTTCTTCCTCTTGTCCGGGATTGAACCAGCTTATTTCTTCGTCCCGTTTGAACCATGTCATTTGTTTACGGGAGTAGATGCGGGAGTTCTGTTGAATCTTCTCAATGGCGAAAGGCAGTGTCCATTCGCCGTCAAGGTAATTGAATATTTCCTTATAACCCACTGTATTCAGGGAGTTGAGCGCCCGATAAGGATAGACGCTGCGTGCTTCTTCCACAAGTCCGTCGGCTATCATCTGTTCCACGCGTCGGTTTATGCGGTCGTACAACTCTTGACGGTCACGTGTGAGACCTATTTTTATGATACGAAAAGGGCGTTCCTTTTTTTGTTGCGTGCGGAAAGAGGTGTAGGTCTTTCCGGTCATATAACAGATTTCCAAGGCATGTATTACCCGTTTGTGGTTCTTTAAGTCTACAGTTTTGTAATACTCCGGATCAAGCAGCTTCAGTTCGGTGCAGAGGTTCTCCAACCCTCTGTCTCGTATTTGTGAAGCATCATCCGGCGGGTATCGGCATCTACGGTGGGAATGTCGTCAATGCCTTTGCATACGGCATCTACGTACATCATGGAGCCTCCAGTCAGGAGTACGACCTCATGCTCGGTATAGAGTTTCTCAAGAAGCTGCAGTACTTCGGTTTCATATTGGGCGGCACTGTAATAGTCGGTAAGTTGCAGTGTGCCGACAAAGTAGTGCCGTACACGTTGCAGTTGTTCCGGAGTGGGGGCAGCCGTACCGATTTTCAAATCGGCGTAAAGTTGTCTTGAATCGGCAGAAACTATGCATGTTCTGAAATGCTCCGCCAGGCGGAGGCTGAGTTCCGTCTTACCCACTCCCGTAGGTCCTATAAGTACTATCAATGTTTTCATGAGGCCGTAATAAAATAATTCGGGCGAAGAACAGTTGCATCCTCCGAAACGGGCATATCCTCATGGGATATTCCATTATCATTGGAGCAAATTATTATTCGCCCGAACCGGTTTATCAGAATTTGTCTTCTTCGTAAGGAATATCAGCGGCACCTTCGTCCAAACCTCCAAAGCCTTCTTTGTCGAAGTCCTCCATGTCAAAATCTTGGTCGCCGTAGAAGTTCTCGTCCAAATCAAGCGAACCGCCGGCAGCAGTCATTTCCTCAAAGTCGATGGTTTGTTTGGGTGCTTCTCCCGCTTTCTTTGTACATTTGGCTCCGGTCATACTCTTTCCGGTGATGATTTCAGAGAGCTCGATAAAGAAGCAGCGTTCTGTCATGTAGTCGAATACATACAGCAGTTTTTGCTTTTCGTCTTCTACCAATTCGCTGATTGGAGTATCTTTCATCACCCAGCTGTCTATCTCCGGATTGTCATCCATTTCTTCGAGAGTGATTTCTTTCTCTTTTTCCCAATCGTCGTCGCAGATGAAGAAAGAAGTCATTTGGTCGTTGGCGTAGCCTACTGATTTCAGGATAGCCTCGTGGAAGTCATAGAATGTAGCTTCCGGATCAATCTGTATTTCTCTGATGAAGTCGTCTGCTTCGTCGGAGATGAGAGTAAATCTATATATCATAATGTTAACTTTTTTATTTACTTGCAGGAATGATGCCGCGAGTTGATTCACGTATAAAGTTTACAATATAGCTGATTTCGGGTGTCATTTCCATTTCATTTTCAATCTTCTTCAAAGCGTCCGTATTGTTCATTCCGCTTTGATAGATGATGCGGTAGGCATCATGGATGCCTCAATCGTTTCGTTGGAGAAACCGCGGCGGCGCAGTCCCACAATGTTGAGACCTGCATAGCAAATAGGCTCCCGGCCGGCTATGATATACGGCGGTATATCTTTGCTGAAACGGCATCCGCCTTGTATCATGCCGAAACCTCCTACGCGGCAGAACTGGTGCATCAGGACGTTGGCACTGATTATGGAGTTGTCGTCTATAACGATTTCTCCAGCCATTTTTGTTGAGTTACCGATAATGCAACCGCTTCCTATGAGGGCGTCGTGGGCAACGTGTACGCTTTCCATTAGCAGGTTGTTATTGCCTACGATTGTTTTTCCTTTGGCGGCTGTACCCCGGTTGATTGTTACGTTTTCGCGGATAATATTGTTATCGCCTATTTCGGCAGTAGTCTCTTCTCCTCTAAATTTCAGGTCTTGCGGAATGGCACCGATTACGGCTCCGGGAAAGATTGAGTTTCCATTGCCGATACGTGATCCGTACAGAATGTTGACATTTGCCATAATCTTATTGTTATCGCCGATTACCACATTCTTGTCAATGAAAACAAAAGGAGCAATCTCTACGTTTTCCCCGATTTTTGCTTCGGATGAATATACGCTAAGGGACTTATCATAATTAACTTACTTGTTTTTTACTATTTGAGCCATAAATTCAGCCTCGCATACTACCTTTTCGCCTACAAATACATAGCCTTTCATGGTAGAGATGCCCCGGCGGATAGGAGCCATTAGTTCCACGCGGAAAATCAAAGTGTCTCCCGGCACTACTTTCTGGCGGAACTTAACACCGTCTATTTTCATGAAGTAGGTGGAGTAGCGCTCCGGTTCGTCTACTGAGTTCAGAACAAGCAGGCCACCTGTCTGCGCCATAGCTTCTACTTGCAATACGCCGGGCATGACCGGTTCCTGCGGGAAGTGTCCCTGGAAGAAAGGTTCGTTGGCTGTTACGTTTTTGACACCTACAATATAGTTAGCGCCTATCTCAATAACCTTGTCTACCAGTTGGAACGGATAGCGGTGCGGCAACAGTTCACGAATACGGTTCACGTCCATAATAGGTTCGCGGTTGCAGTCGTATGAAGGAGCCTGTATTTCGTGCAGGCGGATTTCCTTACGCATTTGGCGGGCGAACTTATTGTTGATGGTATGCCCCGGACGCGTGGCTATGATACGGCCTTTAATGGGTTTGCCGATTAGCGCCAAGTCGCCGATAACGTCCAGCAGTTTGTGACGTGCACATTCATTGGGCCATACCAACGGCTTGTGGTTGATGTAACCCAACTGTTTGGCATCCATGTGGGGAACACCCATTACGTCGGCAAGTTTGTCGTAGGCATCCTGAGGCATTTCACGCTCGTAGATAACGATGGCGTTGTCCAAGTCGCCGCCTTTGATGAGGCCGGCTTGTAACAGCGGTTCTATTTCACGTACAAAAACGAAAGTACGGCTGGCGGCTACTTCATCCTTGAACTTCGTCATATCTTCCAATGTGGCAAACTGATTGGGGATGATAGTGGAGTCGTAAGATACCAATACATTTAAGCTGAAGTTCTCGTCGGGTAATACGATGATGGACGAACCGGTTGCCTCGTCGCGGAACTCAATCTTAGACTTGATAATATAGAAATCCTTTACAGCATTCTGCTCTACTGTGCCTACACGTTCAATTTCGTTGACGTAATATTGAGCGCTTCCGTCCAGAATAGGGAACTCCGGACCGTTTACCTGAATCAGGCAGTTGTCTATGCCCAACGCATAAAGCGCAGCCATACCATGCTCTATGGTACTTACTTTAACTCCGTTTTTGGAGAGTACAGTACCGCGTGTTGTCTCGGTCACATTATCGGCAACAGCGTCAATAACAGGCTGACCTTCCAGGTCGATACGCTGAATCTTATATCCATGGTTGTCCGGAGCAGGGTTGAAAGTAACGGTCAGGTCAAGTCCTGTATGAAGACCTTTCCCACTGAGTGAGAAGCTGTCTTTCAGTGTCTTTTGTTTCAACATTGGTTACTTATTTAATTGTTTTTTTAATTCATTGAGCTCTTTACGGAGGCGTTCATCTCAAAGTACATATCCGGCAACTTGCGGAATACGGACTGTGACTTGAAATATGATTTCACTTCCATAGGCGGTGTACCTATTAATTGGCTGCCCTCCTTGATGCTGCTGGGAACACCTGATTGCGCACCAAGGTTCACTTTGTTTCCGATATGAATATGTCCGGCTATACCCACCTGGCCGCCAAACATACACCATTCACCTACTTTGGTGGAGCCGGCTATGCCCACCTGTGCGGCCATTACCGTATGTGAACCGATTTCATCATTGTGGGCTACCTGTATCAGATTGTCCAATTTCACACCACTGTGTACGATAGTCGCTCCCATTGTAGCGCGGTCTACGCAAGTGTTGGCTCCGATTTCCACGTCATCTTCCAATATGGCGATACCTATTTGGGGAATTTTCTCATAACCTTCGGGAGTAGGGGCGAATCCGAATCCGTCCGCACCGATGACGCAACCGGCATGCAGAATGCAGCGGTTGCCTATGCGGCAGTCGTGATAGATTGTCACATTTGCGTAAATAATACAGTCGCTGCCCACTTTGGCTCCGCTTCCAATGGTGGCATGCGGATGGATTACCGTATTGTCTCCCACTTCTGCGTACTCTCCGATGCAGGCAAAAGGAGCGATGTAAACATCCTTGCCTATTTTGGCTGTTTCGGCAACATAGGCCCGAGAATCAATCCCAGTACGTTTGGGCTTGCTCTGTTCATAAAGATTTAACAATTTGGCAAGGCTTTCATAAGCGTTGTCTACTTTAATCATAGTCGCTTTAACTTCCTGTTCGGGAACGAAGTCCTTGTTCACCAAAACGATACTTGATTGGGTTTCGTACAAATAGGGTATGTATTTAGGATTGGATAGGAAAGAGATTGCTCCGGGTATTCCTTCTTCGATCTTGGCGAAAGTATGTACGGTTGCATTCTCGTCTCCTACGATTTCTCCTTGGATAAATGTTGCAATTTGTTTAGCAGAGAACTCCATGTCTTATTGTTGTTAGATGGTTTCAAAACACAAATAACGGACTTTTTTTTTTATATATCCTTGTCCTGTGATGAATATTTTATTACTTATCTATGCAAACAGTTGTATAAGCATAAGTAGTATTTTTTTTACTTTTTT